>Ga0351883_1118_pt2 | contig 25150 bp, 19 predicted proteins | sample BONcelFGM3001F14_FD_206772 | JGI IMG/M metagenome (GOLD analysis project Ga0351883, IMG submission 206772) | Enriched cells from coal bed in the Powder River Basin, Montana, United States - BONCAT cells FGM rep3 HSBNCT.FGM.300.1.F14 ...
TAAGACAACAAAACAATGAAAGAGTTATTAAAATCAATTTTATTTGACCAGCAGAAATTTGGTTGGAACACTCGCTATGTCCGGAGAAATTGTCCAAGCTCTTACCTGAGTAGTCAGGAAATAGTTGTAATTACAGGAATCAGGCGTTGTGGAAAATCTACTTTACTGCAACAAATCAGGGCGGAACAGTTTGAAAAAGATTACTTCATCAATTTTGATGATGAACGTTTGATTCAATTTAAGGTTGAAGATTTTCAGATCTTATATGAAACATTCATTGAACTTTTCGGAGTACAAAAGACCTTTTATTTCGATGAAATTCAGAACATTTCAGGATGGGAGCGTTTTGTCAGACGACTACATGATTACGGAAATAAGGTATTCATTACAGGATCGAATGCAAATATGCTTAGTCGCGAACTTGGGACTCATCTCACTGGCCGTTATGTTGCATTGGAGTTGTTTCCATTCTCATTTAGCGAATTTCTTGAATTCTCTGGAAAAACCCTGAAGCAGGGAGATATATACAGGACGGAAGAAAGATCAGAAATAAAAGCTATGTTTTCGAAATTCGTTTTGTTTGGAGGCTTTCCTGTATTCATTGAAAATCAGAGCGACAACTACATAAAATCGCTCTACGAGAATATTTTATATCGCGACGTAATGGTTCGTAATAATCTGACAAATGAAAAGGAATTGCTTGAGTTAGTTTATTTTCTGGCCAGCAATGTCTCAAGGCTTTCGTCATTTCACAGTCTTGCAAAAACCATCGGTGTAAAAAATGCCTCAACAATTAGCAATTACCTTCAGTTCATTCAAAATACGTACTTGATATTTCAGGTAAATAAATTTGATTTTTCATTAAAGAAGCAAATTCAAAATCCAAGAAAAACTTATTTCATTGATCAGGCACTAGTTACCCGACTTGGATTTTTGTTCTCGGAAGAAAAAGGTCGTCTGCTTGAAAATATTGTATTCATTGAGCTTAAGAGACAGGGAAATGAAGTATTCTATTACAGTGGAAAAAATGAGTGTGATTTTTTAATCCGACAGGGGATCAAAATTACAAATGCAATTCAGGTTTGTTATTCGTTTGATACACCCGAAACAAAAGCCCGGGAATTAAATGGATTAATTGAAGCGATGAAAGCCTATTCCCTCACCGGAGGATCTATTTTGACCAATGATACCGAAGAAAATATTGCTGTCGAGGGACTGGACATTCAGGTGGTACCAGTTTGGAAATGGATTTTACAGAGCATTTACCAAGATGCCCAACATCCCCAATAGGGAGTCGGGCATCTTGGTAATTATTCTGAATGCAGGCACTACTCAACTCAACTTATTTCTTTAGCTCAAACTTTCTGCTTGTTGATTCTTCTGCAGTGGGAAAATCAGCCGGGACTGGCAGCGTTACTTTGCCGGTTGCGGCCCACTGTACTCCACGGAGGAAAGTGGTTATAAATCCTACTCCTTCGCAGGAATAGTCATCGTGCCCTAAAGTAGTGTGAAAAATACGTCCTTTTCCGTAGGTCAACACCATCAGAATGGGTTCGTGCCGATCGGTTGGAGCTTTACCCGACATATCTTTACCTGTGGCCAAAACGATCATGTTCTCGCCCGGTCCACGTAATTTGGCGTAACATTCGTCTTTGGCAGTCAGCCAAACTTTCGGCAACCCTTTCGTAATAGGATGGTCGGCAACACGAATGGTAACAGGGACGATATGCTGCGGCCCATGAGCACCTGCGCCCCCAGGCGTATGATCGCGCACCAACTCACCTTCGTTGGTATAATAAACATACGGACCATCTTTCTCGTTCCGGTCGCCCCATCCGCCAAGTCCAATCATCTTGTTGTATTCCAGCCAGGTAGGGAACGAGTTATCGGCAGCATGTACCGAAACAAAACCACCACCCGCTTTCATGTATTTTTCCAGCGCCTTTTGGGTAGCTTCGGGCCAATCGGCAGCTTTCCATCCAAAATTGGAAATTACCACATCGTATTTTTTGAACGAAAGTATAAAATCAGGATCAGTTTTTGGTTCTTTCAAATCCTGTGTTTCACCCACACCAGCCAATGGGAGATATGCTTTTTCACGTTCACCCTTCCATGTGAATTGTGTTCGCCGGATATCTACTGTAAACAAACCTGTTTCTTCCAGGTATTGCTTCATCATGATGGTCGATTTAGGCCATACCTCGTGATTATTCTGTCCGTCAACAATGAGCACTTTTATTTTTGCTTCTACGGAAAACGTTAAAATTAAAACACATACAATACTTAAAATAATGGTTCTCATAGCAGGTTATTTTGTTGGTTTAAATTTGCTCTTCCACATTAAACATCGCCAATGCACCTGTTGGACATGCTTTTGCGACAATAGCCGCTGTTTTTTCAAGACCTTTTTGAATGCTTTCGTTAAAAGGAACACCCACTTTTACATCGAAACCCCGACCAATAAAGGTGAAGCCAAATTCTTCCTGATGCTGGCGGGTTAAGCGAACGCAGATTCCACATTTGATGCATTTCGCCGGTTCGTAAACAATTCCTTCGCGATGAATAAACTTCGTCACATTCAAGCGTTCGTCGCTTTGAAAGCGTTTCTGAACTGCATGATACCGGTCAGATAATTCACGCAATACACACGATTCAGGATTACGGCAGTCGCAGTGCATGCAGCGTTTTGCTTCCCGAATGGCAGCTTCTCTTGTGAAACCTTCTTTGTCAGCTTTTTGTCGTGGCGCATTTTCTGAATCCTTCTGATATTCAAGGAACTCAATTTCTGCCAGTCGCCCAAACTTTGAATTGAACCGAACAGGATATCCTTTTACTTCTGAAGTTTTTAAATAGTTATCGATAACAGTCGCCACTTCTTTACCCTGACCAACCGACCGCACTGCCAGTTTTGAGGTACGAACGGAGTGTCCTATGGCAAAAACTTTCGGTATAGATGTAGCATGACTGGTCTTTTCAACAATAATTCCGGCCTTGTTTGTATTTAGTCCAAATGACAAATTTCCTTCAGAAATGGTTCCATTGGCTACAATAACCGCATCAAAATCATTCTGTAATTCAGAAAAACGATTATCATCTATTGTTTCATTCGGCCGGATTTGAACACCGGTCGCCATTATTTGGGCTAATTCCAGCTCAATGACTTCGGCTGGCAATAATTCGGAATCAATCTGAAGTAGTTCGCCGCCAGCCTTGCTGTTCTTTTCAAAAATCACCGCCTGATGACCTTTAATCTGCAAATAATAAGCAGCAGCCAATCCGGCAGGACCTGCGCCAATAATAGCTACTTTTTTTCCTGAAAGTTCTGCCAGTTGCGGCTGGTATGGTTTTTCTGTTTTTAAATCTTCGTCTCCTACATATCTTTTTAGCAAACAAATTGAAACCGCTTCGTCCACCTGTTTGCGGCGGCAACCGGCCTCGCACGGAGCCGGACAAATACGTCCCAAAATGGAAGGTAAAGCAATATCTCGTTTAACAACTTCCAGCGCCTTGGCAAAATCACCTTTGGCAATAAGGCGGTTCATCAGCGGAATATTCATGTGCGCCGGACAAACCAACTGGCAGGGCGCTTCGCAGTCGCCAACATGTTCGCTCAAAAGCAATTCAAGAGCAGCTTTCCGCGATTCGATGGTTTCTGCATCATTGGTGATAATCGTTTGTCCTTCGAAAGCAGGAGTAGAACAAGACGCAAAAAACCGTCCGTTCTTTGCATCTTTTACCAGGCAAATCATGCAGGAGGTGAAATGTTCGGTTCCTTCCAGATAACACATGGTTGGAATATCTATTCCAAGCGATTGAGCGGCTTGCCAAACTGAAGTGCCAGCAGGAACCTCAACCGTTTGGTTATCTATTGTGAGTTTTACCATCTTTGTTTTTTTTTTCAGATCTGGCGGTTTTTTAAACCTGTCAAATCTATTAAATTATTGTGTCTTTCTGGTCAGCTCTTCTGCTATTGATCGTCCTTGTTTTACCCTGTCGGCCATTCCGATTCCGTCTCGGATGTTTCCGGCTAAAATCAATCCCGGGTATTTTTGCTGAAGTTGTTCTATCATTTCATAACGTTTTCCGGTGCTTTCGGTGTATTGCGGAATGGCTTTCGGGTATCGCAATATTCGGGTCATGTCGGCACTTAACGATCGGTTGCTCAGCATTCGCGGGAGGTCTTTGTTTAGAAGCGACTCAATTTCGTAATTGTCCATTTCAGCAATGTCGGGGCGTTTGGTTCCTCCCATAAATACCGATAACAGAGCACCACCTTTTGGGGCACGACCTTCAAAAAACGATGAGGTAAATAGGACCCCAAGTATATTTTTATTTTCCTTTCCCGGAACTAATCCGCCAAAAGCCTTTAACGACATTCCTTTCCATTTATTGAATCCGAGCAAAACCTGCGTAACCGCAGCATATTTCAGTTCATTGAAAGGAGCAACTTCCTCTTCTTTCAGAAAAGGCAATAGTCCCGCCAATGCATATCCTCCGCAGGTGGTGACCAGGTGCGGAGTTTCCAATGAAATCAATTGTTCAGGAGTGGTAATTTGCAGCTGAAATCCGTTGGATGTTGGTTTCACCATGGTATTTTCAACTGAAAGCAGAATGTTTTCAGACCCAACTGATTCGGTCATGGCTTCAATCAGGCGGCTCAGTCCACCTTTGGCCGAAAATACTTCCCGTGTGGCTTTTTTAGTGCGCTCGTCCTTCGGAAGTTTTGCCTTTTTCATTGCGCCTTTGATGAAACTTCCGTAGTCCTGTTCCAGCTGATAGAGCTTTGGCAAAGCATACCGGGTAACCAATTTATTAGGATCGCCGGCATAAATTCCGGAGATAAACGGATCGACAGCATAATCGAGAAAACTTTCACCCATCCGGCGTTTTACAAGTTCTGCCAGTTTTTCGTTCGGATCGGTTCCCTTTGCACGGAAAGGTTCGCCCAGAATCCTGAATTTATCGTACCATGTAAAAAGTGGTGTGGTAATGGCCGACCAAAGTCCTGAAGGAAGTGCATTCCATTGGCTATTTTTCCAGATCAGGCGGCGTTTTGCATTTGGATCAGCAACTTCGAGTGTACATTTTCCGGCCAGTTCCTCAAATAATTCGGTCATTTCAGGATGCGAAACTACACCCGTATTGGGACCAGTTTCGTACACAAAACCCTTCTCGCTGATCGTTTGAATTACCCCTCCGGTTTTTCCAGATTTATCGATGACCAGGAAATTAACACCTGCTTTTTTTAGGTACAGGGCTATTGTCAAACCGGTCAATCCGGCGCCAACAATAACAACTTCTATTTTTTGTGATTCAGCCATGGTAATAAAGTGGTTATACAGGTTTTGAAAAATTGGTTTGCCCGGCCTGGGTCAACGGATCGAGTGAAGCTGCTACATTTCTGATAAACAATTGGCCATCCGGGGTAATCTGTATTTTTTCTTCTGAAAGGCTGATAATTCCATCTGTTTCAAATTGCTGAAGCAATTCAGTATTGTAGGTCGTATTCTTTTTTATTTCTTCGGAAGTGAACCCGAGACGTTCGCCGATTCCATTCCAGACAATCTGCTCGTTGCACATCAATTCATTGATTACTTCGCGCACAATTACTTGTTGGTCAGTGAGTGCATATCCTTTGATGGTGGTTAGTTCCCCCTGATTTATCTTGACAATGTATTCGTCGATTGATTTGGTATTCTGGGCATAAACTCCACTCAGCTGGCTGATTCCTGTCACTCCGAAAGCATACACCTGACCGGTGGTGCGGCGGGTGCAATATCCCTGAAAGTTGCGGTGCAATTGTTTGTTTTTGCGGGCAATGGTGAGCTCATCATTTGCATTGGCGTAATGATCCATTCCAATTGCTTCGTATCCGTTTTGCGTAAGAAGCGAATAAGCTGCTTCGAACATTTTGATTTTTTCGTCACTGGCCGGAAGTCCGACTTTCTCCAGTTTCTTCTGAATTTTGCTTACCCACGGCACATGTGCATACGAAAAAGTAACCAACCGATCTGGTTTTAACTCTATGGCTTTCTGAATGGTTTGGGCAAAATTTAAGGCAGTTTGTTTTGGTAAACCGTAAATAAAATCAAGGTTTACAGCTATTTCAGGCGAATCCTGTTTTAAAAATGACATTAGCTCCTGAACCGGCATTCCGGGTTTATCGCGGTTTACTGCATCCAATACTTCCGTATCAAAATCCTGAATTCCAAGGCTGAAACGGTTAAATCCGGCTTTTTTAAGTCCGGTCATCTGCTCAAAAGTTAGATAAGCCGGATTGACTTCAATGGCAATTTCAGGATCAGGAATAAACTGAAAAGTTGAAAAAAGTAGTTCGTTGATTTCCTGAAGATATTCTACAGGAATGGCGTTTGGCGTGCCTCCGCCGTAATGAATTTGTGAAACTTTACGGTTTTTATCGAGCCGCGATGTCACCATTTTTATTTCCTGAATCAGTACTTTGTGGTATGCATCAACCACCTCTTTCTGACGCAATGCATAAGAATTGCAACCGCAAAAAAAGCACATTTTCAGGCAAAACGGAATATGTATGTATATAGAAATGTTTTGAGGGTTCCATTCATTCGACTGATCGACAGCTTCCATATACTTTGCCGGACCAAATTCGTCGGTAAAGAAATTGGCCGGCGGATAACTGGTGTATCGTGGAACCGGATGGTTGTATTTTTCGAGTAATTCGCGGTTAATCATATATGATTACTTTTATTGTACTTTCGGAAATTTCTATCACACTTTTGTCACACTTTCTGCCCCAAAATCCTGCTATTCATTTATCTCTCTGATTATTTGCCAATAGCCGCCCTTATTGGGTCCAAAACGTATGATTAATTTATTTGATTTTAATTTATTTATTTGATATTCAATTGTTTTTTTTGATTTATTGGTTGCTTTCATTAATTCGATAAAAGTAATTCTGGGATTTCCCTGAATGAGATTTAATATAATCTCCTCCATCGTTTCTGTCTCCTTTTCTGTCCCCTTTCTGTCCTCAACAGTATATAGATTAGTATGATTCTTTAATTGCCAATAACCGCTTTTACCAACGCCCAGGCGCTCTAAAATGCCATTATTTTTTAGCTTATTAATCTGATATTCAACTTTTCGTTTAGTTTGTCGGGTGTCTTTTATTAATGTCTTTAAGGTGATTTTTGGATTTTCTTCAATCAATTCTAAGATAATTTCTTCCACAGTTTTCTCCACAGTTTTCACTATAAAATCAAGCGGACGATTGAATATTACTGTAAAAAATCCTTCTGTACGGTATGCTGGTTCATTTAATCCGGCTTCTTTCATTAAATCTTTCATCCGAATTATTCCTGAGCCTATTTGCTCAACCAAATGCATCCGGGCAAAAAGGCCAAAAATTAGAGGATTTCTCGAATGGCTTCTTTTTCCAAATTCGGCAGGAGTTATTGCACTTACCAAACCTCCAGGGTTGCTTATTTCAACCCGGTCGTCGAACAATTCTATTGTGATGGTTGCACCTTTGTCGTAATAATCGCGGTGCGAAAGGCTATTGATAATTGCTTCCTTCAATACAGTTTCCGGAATCTCCCAGATTTCTTTTCTCGGACCGGAACCTTGACCTTCAATATCATAGCTGACATCTAATTTTCCATACAACCATTGAATTGCTTTTCTGAATTGAGTTAATAAGGGACCTCCATATGATTTGTCATCAATAATGTATCGTTTATCAAGTCCTTTAAAAGCAACACAACGAGTAGTGGCCTTTTCAAAATACAATTCAGGTTCTTTGCCGAAAAATAGAACAGCGCCATTTTTAAATCGGTCATTTTCAGCAAATAGCTTTAAATTGCTAAAAATTTGATAATCAGCAACATTTACATCCAAATGAGCCAATGATTTGAATTCATTAAAGAGTTCCCTGTCTATTTCAAGTGTTGGCGAAAATTCCTTGCACAATCCCTCGTCGAAGTATATCTTGTCAGATCGCTGAAAAAAATCACGCATCTGTTCTGCAGTTGTCAGTTTCTGAGAATTTGGGCCTATTCTCACATAGATAGCTCCTGAATATACGTATGGTTTATTTGGTCCTGAAGGCACTTCAATAACAACAATATTTCTTCCTTCCAATTCTGCATGTGAAATTTCACAGTGAAGATTAGGTGTAATTTCGCTTATTGAATTCTGGATAGCTGAGCGTTTCTGATTGTCAATGGTAACACCTTTAATTGTGTTTTGATCATCTACACCGATCAATACTACTCCTCCGGCAGCATTGGCAAATGCGCATACTTCTTCTGTAAGTTCACGGACTTTCGAAGGAACAGATACTTTAAATTCTACATTGTAACCTTCTCCGCTTCCTATTAAAAGTTGTATGTCTTCAGCTGTAATCATATCTTATCGTTTCCAGTCTGTTCTTTTTACCCAATCGGCCAGAAACCGTGCGTTTTCGACTGAAATGCCTGGCATAAAACCGTGGCCAAGGTTGAAAATCCAGTTTTGATTGTTTTTCCCAAATTCGATGTACGGCTGCAGTGCCTTTTCAATTTCAGGCTGGCTTGAATACAACATGCGCGGATCAATATTGCCTTGTAACCCGATTTTCGGGTGAACTATTTTTCTGGCAGTATCGAGCGGAGTTTGCCAGTCGATGCTTAAAAAGTCGCAATCATCGGGCGAAATATCGGCAATTCCTGTTCCCAATCCTTTGGGGAAGAAAATAAACGGAATTCCTTTTTTTCTCACAGCATCGCCAATTTTCCGGATCGAAGGCATAAAAAGTTCTTTGTACAAGTCAGCTGGAATCAATCCGGCATGGGTGTCGAACAACTGGAAAACATCTACTCCGTGTTCTATCTGACCTTCTGCATAAACAATTGAAAGTTCGGTCACCACATCAATCAGTTGACGGGTAGTTTTTTTATTTTGATAGATGAATTTAATGGCATCAGGAAAATCTCCTTTGCGACCCAGACCTTGAAGCATAAATAGCAATACAGTGAGTGGTGCTCCACAAAAGCCAATCAGTGGAGTTTCTTCTTTTTTTGTGCGGACGATTTGGTCGATTACCGAATAAATGTAATTCAGTTTTGATGGATCAGCATTAAGACCAAGCAGCGGATTTTCACGAAATGCCAGTGGCTGATCGAAAACCGGACCACTGTCATTGAACTCCAGTCCCATGCCCAGCGCATGTGGGATAACCAAAATATCGGAGAATAAAATTCCGGCATCAACCCCCAATTCATCAATAGGAAGTAGCGTCACTTTGGCCGCTACTTCCGGATTCTGCATCATTTGCCAGAATGTTAAATTTTCTTTGATCTTCATATATGAAGGCAACACTCTGCCCGCCTGTCGCATAAACCAAACAGGAGGTCGTTCGGTTAGCTCTCCCTGGAGTGTTTTTAGTAAAATAGAATTTGTAGTCAAGTTATATTAGTTTAAAATTTTAGAAATATTATCTTCTTCTGTTATTCCCGCTTTCTTTTTTGTTCTCATTTTTTGGTGATTCAGATTTCCTTTGACTTGGCTGAGCTTGTTTTACTTCTGTGTTTGATCGGCTCTGACGTGCTACTGAAGCTGCTTTTTCTTTCGGAGCCGAACTTCTTGGTGCTGATTCAACCCGATTTTGTGATCTGTTTGGTGTTGGTCTGGATATGGATTGACTTCGGGAGTCTGTATTCCGTTTATTTGATTGAACCTGATTTGCAGCTCTGTTTGGTGAAGATGAAGACTGGCTGCGCGAAACAGAACTTTCTTGATTTCTATTGGCTGATTTCATTTGTACCGGGCCGGTAGATGAATCTGATCTTTTCCGGGTGGTATTTATATTGCTGTTTTCTCTTGTTCTGGATTGATTTGTACCCGTCTGTACATTGGAACCCTGACGCTTGTTCTCGTTAACATTCCTTTGTCTTTCATTGTTTCCGGAACTGACTCTGCTGTTGTTCTGATACTGACGGTTATTTGACCGCTGAACATCATTGCTTCGCTGACGATTCGCCTGATTGTTCGGCCTTCTCTGATCCAGTTCATATCGATTTTTTACACCTGCATTCCTGCTCTCAAAAGTACGGCTGGGATACCTTGTTGCATAATCACTTCTCCGGATGCGATTGTAGTTATCTCCTGAAAAATAGATATTACGGGTAGATGAACGATGATAGGTATTGTACCTGTTAATATGAACATATACATTCCTTTGATATCTGAATGGAGAATAAGGTCTGTAATAACTGTACCAACTTGGATAATAGTCCCAATAGTAGGGAGAATGGTAAGTAATATATCGAGGACTCCAGAAAAAGGAGAAAATCAACGGTGTGCGAACATATACAGGTTCAATAATATAGTTTGAACCATAAATGTATGAATCACCAACAATTTGTACGCGCGGATTTCCGTTTTGCACCCTTTCAATTTCAATGGTTGCAACATCCTGATAAACATCTTTATCCAGAACTGCCTGTACAACTACCAGTGAATTACGGTCAGAAGAATTTTCGAGTACCCTCAGGTAGTCGATGTAGCCATCTTCATTCAGGTCGAGGTTCGAAATCCGGTTATCCGGATCGTTCAGTCTGCGTTCAAAGTCTTCCAGATTTTCTGAATCACCAAAAATGGAAGCTACTGCATCCAAATCGAGGTTGTCGCTTATATCGTAACTGGCTGCACGGGTTGTAGTAACTGTGCGTTGTGCCTGCAAACTGAAGAAGCTTGTGCTTAAAGCTAAAACTAAGATTCCAATTTTTGTTTTCATGATCGTAAAATTTAATTGTTTCCTGTTTTCGCTGAAAAGTGTTTTCAATTCTTTCAGCACAAGCTCTACTTCAAAAATGCTGCCAGAGTTATTTTGTTTTAAATTGTTATTGAATATCAATTAGATAACTTCAAAGCCTTCAAAGCCTCATAAGTCGCTTCAATCGTTTTGTCAATCTTTTTGGAAGTGTGTGCCGCCGACATAAATCCGGCTTCGAACTGCGATGGCGCCAGGTAAATACCACTTTCCAAAGACATTTTGAAAAATCTGGCATAAGTGGCGGTATTACAACGACAAGCATCGGCAAATGAATTCACTTTTGCTTCGTCAGTAAAGAATAGGGTAAACATAGAACCCACGCGGTTTACGACGCCCGGAAAATTCAGATCTTCCAGACATTTTTTGATTCCGTCGCCCAAACGTGCCGATTTTTCTTCAAGCATTTCGTAAAAACCATCGGTTTCGTCCAGAATTTTCAGAGTGGTGAGTCCGGCGGACATGGCAAGTGGATTTCCGGAGAGTGTTCCGGCCTGATAAACAGGGCCTTTTGGCGCTAATTTATCCATGATTTCCTGTTTGCCGCCATAAGCGCCAACTGGTAATCCTCCGCCAATAATTTTTCCGAAGCAAGTCAGGTCGGGAGTGATTCCGAGAATTTGTTGTGCACCTCCTTTTGAAAGTCGGAAACCAGTCATCACTTCATCAAAGATCAAAACAGTTCCGTATTTGGTGCAAAGATCTCTGACACCTTGCATAAATTCCGGTTCAGGAATTACCACACCCATATTGCCGGTTACAGGTTCAATTATTACGCCGGCAATCTGCTCAGCGTATTGGTTGAACAGTTCTTTTACCGAATCAAGATCGTTGAAACGGGCGGTAAGTGTATCTTTTGCAGTTCCGGAAGTTACTCCCGGAGAATTGGGTGTTCCAAAGGTCAGCGCGCCCGAACCTGCTTTAATCAGGAAACTGTCGTTGTGACCGTGGTAACAACCTTCGAATTTAACAACCTTATCGCGACCAGTATAGCCGCGGGCCAAACGAAGCGCACTCATTGTAGCCTCGGTTCCGGAGTTAACCATGCGAACGCTTTCGATGGATGGAACCATCTTTTTTATTTGCAAGGCCATTTCGGTTTCAAAAAGGGTAGGGGCGCCAAAACTGGTTCCTTTTGCTGCTGTTTTCTGAATGGCCATGATCACATCAGGATGTGCATGTCCCAAAATCATCGGTCCCCATGAACCAACATAGTCGATGTATTCGTGACCGTCGATATCGAAAACCTTGGCGCCTTTGGCACTGGCGATAAACAACGGATCGCCGTCAACACTTTTAAACGACCTAACGGGAGAATTTACTCCGCCCGGAATATGCTTTTGAGCTTCCTGAAAAGCTGCAATGCTTTGGGTATAGTTTTTCATTTTACAGTTCTTTCACGATATCTTGAGAATGATACGAAATAATGATGTCTGATCCGGCACGTTTGATGGAGGTAAGTATTTCGCGAACCATCCGTTTTTCGTCGATCCAGCCATTGGCTGCTGCTGCTTTCACCATCGAATATTCGCCGCTCACATTGTAGGCAGCAATCGGAATATTGAAAGTGGTTTTTACACGCTGAATTACATCGAGATAGCTCAATGCAGGTTTTACCATCACAATGTCGGCGCCTTCTTCGATGTCGAGTGCCACTTCGCGCAAAGCTTCGTTTCCATTTGCCGGATCCATTTGGTAAGTTGAACGGTTTCCGAATTTCGGAGCGCTCTCGGCAGCTTCGCGGAAAGGACCGTAAAAGCTGGAGGCATATTTGGCCGAATAAGCCATGATGGGCAGATTGTAAAATCCGTATTCGTCGAGTGCTTTACGGATGACACCTACGCGTCCGTCCATCATATCGCTCGGGGCAACCATGTCAACGCCTTCCTGAGCAAGCGAAACCGATTGTCTGGCAAGGGTTTCGATGGTCAGGTCGTTGTGTACATCACCATCTACAATGGTTCCGCAATGACCATGAACCGTGTATTCGCAGTTGCAAACATCGGCAATTACATATAAATCGGGCAAGGCCTTTTTTAAAGCACGAACGGCTTGCTGCACAATTCCGTTGTGTTCGCAGGCAACCAGACCGTGTTCGTCTTTGTGTTCAGGAATACCAAACAGAAGGACTGCCTGAATGCCAATTCCATACAAACGACGACATTCTTCAACCAGCATGTCAACCGAAAGTTGCGAATTGCCTGGCATTGATGAAATTGGGTTGACTACTCCGGTGCCGGGGCATACAAAAAGAGGCATGATCAGATCGTCGCGGGTAAGTATTGTTTCGCGCACCAAATTTCTTAAAACAGGGGTTTGTCTTAATCTCCTGAGTCGTGTTGTTGGGAAAGACATAATTAATTGTTTATAAGTTGTTTCTTCTGAAAATAATTGATAATTGCCGATGAAATTCCTTGTGAATTTGCCATGCCGGCGGTAATTAGCGGTTCGAGCCCACTTCGGATAACTTCTGCGGAGGTAGTCTGCCCAATGCAAACCAACCGGAGGGTAGCTGTGTCCATTTTTCCTGAAACCAGTTTTAGCAAATTGCTGCATCCGGAAGGACTGCTGAGTATAATCATATCGTACTGATCCTTAATAATCAGTTGCAAAGTGTCTTCGTTGATGGTGTCCGGAATGACTGTTTCATAAAAGAGCACCCTTGTACAGATGGCTTTTTTTGAGATTTTATCTTCGATTACCGACCTTGCTAGGTTGCCAATTGGGAAAAGAACCCGTTCTCCGGGGCTAACACGATGGTAAAAATCGGTTGAAAAATCTTCGGCGGTATTTCCCAGATTGATAAATTCTGCTGATGTGCCGTAGCATTCAAGGTGAGCGGCTGTTTTTTTACCGACTACCGCAATTTTCAGATGCTCCGGAAGTCCGTAATTGTTCTGAAGTTCGAACAGACGGGCGAAGAAAAATTTCAGGCCATTCGGGCTGGTAAATACAATCCAGTTGAATGATTCGAGATTTTTAAGCTGCAGCCATGAAAATTCATCGAGTGGCAGCGGGCGGATTTCAATGGTTGGCATTGCAATCAGGGTGGCTGATTCTTCCGATAAAAGGCTTTCCAGTTCGGCTGACTGTCCGGCCGGACGGGTTGAAATGAACACCTTATCTTCAAGTAATTTGCTCATTTTATTTAGTTTGTAGGTTTGATTGATTTTATTTGGTTCAGAATTTCGAGCGCTCCTTTGGCGAGCATCATTTCTGCCATTTGAACTCCGAGTTCAGCGCCTTTACTTATTTCTCCTGAAATGGTCTCGTTGATAAACCGGCTTCCGTCAACAGATGCAACAAATCCGTTCATGGTTAAAATACCGTTTTCAATTTTTGAGAAACAACCCAGTGGAACCTGGCATCCTCCCTGCAAATGTGCCAGAAAAGCACGTTCGGCAGTGATGGCATTCCATGTTTCAATATGATTTATTTTTTCCATCAGGAATTCAACTTCAGGATCGTTTAAACGGATTTCGATGGCAATCGCACCCTGACTAACTGCCGGTACAATTACTTCAGGATCAATTATCTCAGTAATGTATTTTTCAAGTCCAAGGCGTTGCAGTCCGGCCGCAGCCATGATCATTGCATCGCAATAACCATCTTCCATTTTTTGCAGGCGTGAATTGACGTTTCCGCGAATATCTTTGATGATAATCTGATTGTTCATTTTCATCAACCCGGCCTGGCGGCGCAAACTGGAAGTGGCCACCACATCGCCGGCTCCAAGTTCCGACAGCTTTTTGCCTCCTTTACTAACGAGTGCATCACGAAATTCACCACGCTCAAGTACTGCGCCTAATTTTAGTCCATCAGGCAGGGCGGTTGGAAGGTCTTTCAAGCTGTGAACAGCCAAATCTATCGATCCATCGAGCAGCGCATTTTCAATTTCTTTGGTGAATAAACCCTTGTCGCCGATTTTTGAGAGCGCAACATCGAGAATTTTGTCACCTTTTGTTTTTATAATTTCCAGTTCAACCTGAAGTTCAGGAAATAAGATTTCGAGCGTGGCTTTTACTTTTTTTGCCTGATACAATGCTAATTGGCTGCCACGAGTGCCTATTCTAATGTTTTTTTTCATTGAGATCGATCAAGAACAAACCAAGCGGGTTTGCTGTCTAAAAATTTTAGACGAATTTAAATAAATCATTGATGGTTTTTAACGAATCGATGTTTTTTCCGTTATCCGTTAAATCTTTCAGGTTTTTTATCAGCAAACGGGTGTAACGATGGGTCAGGTGTTTGGCATAATCATCCACAATTTCCTGCATTTCCGGAGTGCTTAATTTACGATAAGTCGATAATTCTTCAAGGTTTATGGCCTGAAGATTGGTGGTAATTGTATTTATAGCAGGACGCAACGAGCGGCTTGCCAGCCATTCGGTATAGTCTGACACTACTTCATCAATTATTATTTGTGCTTTGACTACACTTTCTTTTTTCTTTTCGGAGGTTTGACTTACTATTTTCTGAAGGTCGTCAACACTAAGAACGCTGACGTTTTCCAGCGCTGCCACTTCATTGTCAATGTTTCTGGGAACCGACAAATCGACATAAACCTGGGGTTTATTGCATCTCAGTTCAAGCGATTTCATTACCATTTCTTTAGTGATCAGCGGTGTGGGCGCTGAAGTGGCGATCAGGATGATATCACTTTCGTGCAGCGAATCTTCAAAATGATCGAAGGGAACTGTTCCTCCATTGTATTTAGCGGCTGACTTTTCAGCCTTTTCATGGGTTCGGTTGGTAACAGTAACCTTTGTAACACCTTTTTTTACAATGTTTTGCAATGCCAGATTCCCAGTTTCTCCGGCTCCGATCAGCAGTACACTTTTATCGTTTACCCCGTTGAGCAGGCACGAACACATTTCGACAGCGGCACTACTTATTGATGTGATACCAAGCTTGATGCCTGTTTCTGTGCGGACACGTTTCCCTACCTCAAACGATTTCTGGAAAAGACGCATTAAAACTGCGTCGGTCAAAGCGGCTTCGGTGCACCTGATGTATGCTTCCTTTACCTGCCCAATGATTTGATCTTCGCCAATAATCAGCGAATCAAGACCCGAAACAACTTCGAATAAATGTCGCACTGCTCCGGTATTTGCACGGTGATAAAAGTAGTGCCAGCAATGGTCAGTGACATTTTTGAACTTTTTAATCACTTCATACACCAACTCAAAAGCAGTTTGGTTGTCGTGAACGTCTTGCGAAAAGTAAATTTCTGTTCGGTTGCAGGTCGAAATCAGCACTAAATCGGAGATTTCAGTTTCCCGTTGCAACATTTCAGAAAAGGGAATAATTTCCTCTTTTGAGAATGAGAACCTTTCGCGGATTTCGAGAGGTGTTGTTTTATAGCTAATTCCTATCAGGCCAATCATGTTTTTATCTTTATCTAAATAGCTAATGTGATATTCATTAATAGCAAACCATAAAACAGACTTCAGGAGTTTATGTTTCCAAAAAGTCAGCTATTTTTATGGAAAATGCTTGAATCGGGGTATTAGCTGCAAGATGGCGGTGGCCGGCAGAAATTGTTTTCAGAAGTAAATAAATGTCGGGTATTTATATCGTGAACGAAATAAATCAACTTTTCTTTTTGACAAATTGCTGGTGACTGATCGGAAATAACTGCATAATTATCAGTGTTTTCCTGGAATTTGTACTCGTGGAATTGAAAAGTGGATTCGGTTGTCTCAAAGGTTTTCGTTTGAGGTTCAACCTGAATGTTTTTTACCTGAAGTTGTTGCTCTGGTTCGCTATCGGAATTGCCCTTGAACATACCTGTAGCGAAGCCGAAAAAGTAGAAAACGGCCATTAACAGATAAGGTAGCGGACTCGATAATATTCCAAATAGAAACACAGGCAGCTTGTTTAGTTTAAATTTTTTGTCAGTATTTTCCTGACAACGCAACAAATTTAATATTTCTAAATGAATAAAGGCTATTCTGTCGATTGATCTTTGTCAATCAGCAATTTGAGATTTCAAGTATAAATTACTGTCACCATAACTCAGGAAACGGTAATTGTTTGCCAGTGCATGTTCGTAAATGGTGCGCCATTCGTTGCCCAAATACGCAGAAATAAGCAACAGCAGCGTACTTTGCGGCTGGTGAAAATTGGTGATCATACCGTCAACAATTCGAAACTGATATCCCGGAGCAATAATAATTTGCGTGGATGCCGAAAGAAAATCAGTTTGATGTGTGTCCAGTAATTCAATCAGCGCATTTAAAGCTTCTTTATACTGAATGTTATTTTCTTTTTCCTGATAGGCTTCCCATTGCGAGACCTTCAGTTCAGCTAGCTTTATTTCAGGATTATTTATTGCCTGAACGCCCAGCCAGTAAATACTTTCCAGGGTTCTGACAGAAGTTGTTCCAACGGCGATTTTCTTTCCGGAGTGTTGAAGAAGCTGATGGAGAAAATCGCGCCGGATGTAAAAATGTTCGGAATGCATGTCGTGACCCGAAATGGTTTGGCTTTTCACCGGTTGAAATGTTCCGGCTCCAACGTGCAGTGTAAGTTCTGCCAGTTCGTGCCCATCGTCTTTCAAATGATTGAAAACTTTCTCAGTAAAATGCAAACCTGCGGTAGGAGCGGCTACCGAACCTTTGATTTTTGAATAAACAGTTTGGTAGCGTTCCAGATCACTTTGTTCGGTTTCGCGGTTCAGATAAGGCGGAATTGGCAACGATCCTGCATTTTCAATGATCCGGGAAAACTCAAAATCAGGATTGTTCCAGCTGAAGCGAATCAGGCTTTTGTTATTTCCGGGATCGGTTTGTTCAGCGCAAAGCTCTATTTCGGTTTCATCAATCCTGATTATTTTCCGCAATATTTCGCCTTTCCATTTCTTCTGGTTTCCAATCATGCATTTCCAAACACACGATTTGGTGGTCTGAAAGGCAATCTGGTAATCGGAAGGTTCAACCGGATCGAGGCAAAATACTTCGATTTTAGCGCCGGTTTCTTTCATGAAATGAAGTCTGGCGCGGATCACTTTGGTATTGTTGAAGACCAGCAAACTATTAGCAGGAAGGTATTCCGACAGATTTCGGAATTGTGCATCCTGAATTTGTCCATCATTCCAAACCAGTAATTTCGACTGATCGCGTTCGGCCAGCGGATATTTGGCAATTTTGTCATCCGGTAATTCGTAGGCATAATCGCTGGTGGAAATGCCTGTTACCTGTTCGAGTAGTTTGTTTTTGTTTTCCATAGAATTGAAGCCGCCAAAATTACGGTTTCCAATGCTTCTGTCAAAATTACTTTATGGTTTAATCACGATTTTTGTCTCGGGTCTAAAATCGTGTATCTTGTATCTTTTATCGTAGTTTTGTGGAAAATTTTTCAAAATGATAAAAGCTGGAGACAAAGTAAAATTTTTAAACGCTGTGGGTGGCGGTGTCGTAAAGTCGGTGATCAACAAAACGATGGTCAGTGTGGAAGATTACGATGGTTTTGAAGTTCCTACCCTGATTAGTGAACTCGTGGTTTTGGATGACGCGAATTCGATGAACGCAGAAAAACGTCAGGCAAAAATTCGGGCAAATGAAAAGAAAGAAGTTGAAGCACCGGTCAAAAAAGAGTTGCCCAAAGCCGAACCAAAATACGTTTCAGGAAAAGATGCCCCCGATTTTTACATGGCTTTTGTTCCGCAGGATTCGAACAATCCGGTAGAGGGCGAACTGAAAGTTTACATGGTGAACGACAGCAATAATTTCGTGCTTTACAATTACAGTCACCTGAAAGATAAACAATACAAAAGTGTCGAATCGGGGAAAATGAACCCGAACAGCAAACGATACCTTGAAAGTTTCAGCCGTTTTGATCTGAACGAATTGCCTGACTTTCAGTTTCAACTTGTGTTTTTCAGGGAAGAATCTGCTAAACTGGAAGCGCCGCTTGTAAAATGTTTGCGCCTGAATCCGGTGAAATTTTACCGCATGAACAGTTATTCCAAAACTCGTTTCTTCACGCAAAATGCAATGATTTTTCCTTTGCTTGGGCCGGATATGGAAGCAGAAATGGCAAAATTAACAGATTCCGATCTGACACAGATCACGCTTGACAAAGAGGAACCAAAAGTGGAGGTGAAACGAACTGTTTCTCCTGATTTGGTGGAGGTTGATTTGCATATTCACGAATTGCTTGAAGATACACGCGGACTTTCGAACCACGAAATGCTTGAAGTTCAATTGGGACGTTTTCGCAACGAACTTGAAACAGCCATTGCAAACGGAATCAAACGAATCGTTTTCATCCACGGCATTGGAAACGGAACCCTAAAACAGGAACTTCGAAAAGAACTCAGCACCAAATACAAAAAATACTATTTCCAGGATGCCAGCTTTAAGGAATATGGATTTGGGGCAACGATGGTGATTCTTCGGAACTAATTTCCCATCTTTGCCGCGCAGACCGCTCTATCGCTGCCTTGCCTCCGGGTGGGGGAGTGGAAAGTCCGGGCAACGCAGGGCACCATGCTTCTTAACAGGAAGGCGGGCGAAAGCTTGCAGTAAGGTAACAGAAAATAACCACCCCGAGTAATCGGGGAACGGGTGAAAAGGCGAGGTAAAAGCTCACCGGTGGTTGTGGCAACACAATCAGCCGTACTTCTGATGGGTTGCAAAGCCAAATATATCACGATTTTCCGGTACGCCGGAATACAGAACGGCCCGTTTTGATTCTTCGGAAGTCGTGAGGGGTAGGCTGCTGGATCGGGTAAGTGATTACCCGGGTAGATAAATGATGGAGGTTTCCCGAGTAATCGGGGGACACAGAACCCGGCTTACAGGTTTGCGTTTTTTATAAATTAAACAAGGCGATCGTTGAAAGATGATCGCCTTGTTTGGTTTTAATGGTATTGAAGGTTGACTGCACTACTTTATACCAAGAACAAAAGGGAACAAACCTTTCGGATTATTCCCTTTTATATCAATCTTTTATCCTTGCTTTTTGCTGAGTTACTTTAAAGTTCGCGGATTTTAATGTTGCGGAACCAAACAGGGTAACCATGATCCTGAAGGCCGATGTATCCTTCTTTCGCGATGCCTTCTGTGAATCCGGGGAAGGTTTTAAATTTGCTGTTATTCACCAGTGCATCCCATTCAGGAGTCCACAAACTGTATGAAACTACTTTTACACCATTTTGGATGTGGGTAACCTGTCCATTATTTACTTTGATTACGATGGTATTCCATTCGCCAACTGGTTTTACTGTTTTCGGATCGGCAGGCAACATGTCGTACAATGAACCGGCCAGGTGACTGTCAATTTTGTTGTCGGATGCATCTACATTGTCGAGTACCTGAACTTCAGGAGCAGCGTAATAAATTGGTTTTCCCGGAACTTCGCGCACATTGTAGAAAATTCCTGAATTGGCTGCTTTGCTGGCTTTCCAGTCGATAGAAAGTTCGAAGTTTTTGAATTTTTTGCCGGGATAAAGAATGTCGCCATTGGCACCCTGTCCCGGATTTTTACCTTCGCCTAGTAATACTTTCATCGCGTTTTCTTCAATTACCCAGTTTGCAGGCATTGCCGTGCCGTTGCATTGACGCCAGCCATCGAAGTTTTGGCCGTTAAACAACAAAGTCCAGCCTTTCTTTTTCTCTTTTTTCGATAGTTTGTTCACTGTTTGTGAAAATCCGGGCAGTGCAATCAGTAATGCAACTGCCAATGACAAAGTCATAAAAATGTTTCTCTTCATGATTGATTTTTTAATATCCCTGGTAGGGGACGAATGATTTATTAGTGTTTAGGAATTACAGTCAGCAAAAGTAAGGATTTGGATTGGCAATACTAACATTGGTTTGTGAAATGAAAACCACCAGCTACATTTTATTCGATCGTAAACTCAAATTCGCAGGGAGCATAATTAGTCATGTATAAACTTTCGGTGGGTAGTTTTGGGAGCGCTCCTCTCAATTGTGTCCACTTGTGGGTTGAAACAGCTGGTTCTACTTTTATTGTATCACTGGCGTATTGGTAAGTCGCAAATTCACCGTTTTTCATCAGCCAGGCATTGTCAATCCCCTGTTTTTTATTCACATTTCTCAAGGTTCCGCCCATGCGAAATCCCAATTCCAAAGTCACCGGCAAATTCTTCGGACCATCCACCACCACCTTTATCCTTGCCTTTCCATCGGTTTCAGTAATATAAATTTTTGTAATGAGGGTTTGAACTTCCGATTGTTTTCTTTCAGTTCGCGGAACCTGTCCCCAGGCTTCTCCGTCTGCAGGAATTTTCTCTTTGGGAAGTGGCTGATAATATGGTCCGTAAATAGTCGATGACAAAATATATGTATCGCCCTCTTTTTCCATTTTCTGACTCTGAAACTGACCCTTTCCAAAAAAAGAAGCTGAAAGCCGAACCGCTTCAAGAGCCGCCTGACCTTTAAAGTAGGTGAAGAAAGTGCTGTTGTTGGTCAGTACCGACATGTCAACATTGCCTTCCCTGATGCGCGCGATATCGGAGTGCTTGAAATATTTGTGATAGCTGGTCGGCAGGGGAGTTGGTTCGGGCAGACTATTAAACAATGATGAATCTGAAAGGAAATAAGGCAGCATGTATCTTAAATCCTGAATCGGGACATTGTTTTCAATGTATTTTACCATTCCTGAATAACGGCTATCCTTGTCGTGAAGCGCCATGTAATTATAAGCCAGGTAGTAGCCCGACATATTGCTGATGCGGTATTTATCCTGCCTGTTTGACGATTCTGTTACAATTTCGCCGTTTGCGTGGACATAATAGAAGGTCATGTCAAGGTTTTTGCGAATATCATCGTACAGATTTTCATAGCCCATTTTTTGCGCCATATCAATAAGACTTCTGTTGGTAACCGGGGTGTAAACCGCTGTACTTCTTTCGTGGTATTGTCCATCCGGATCAATGTCAATTTTCTCGGCCAGCCATTGGTCAACCCTTGCTTTGAATTTTGGATCAGGAAAAAACGAGTCGATCCAAGCCAATGCTCCTGAAATAACCCAGCGGTGATTGGGCGTATGAACTCCACCGACCGAAAGCGCATCTCCCGCTTTCATTAAATATTGTTTCATTATTGAAGGAAACTCGCCATAGTTTAGTTGCTTGTTTTTCAGCATCATTGAATAGGCCAAAGCCAGCGGATAGATAGTAAATCCCAGGTCGGGAGTTGAATGGAAGTTGGTCGATATCAGGTCGATCGTACCATCGTCATGTTGCAGGTTGAGCAATCCGGAGGCAGCAAGAGTCATTCTATGAAGTATTTCTTTCGACTGGTAATATTTTGATTCAGGCGAAACATAGCTGCACATCAGGTTCTCTATCAGATACGATGTCTGAATGGGTGATACCACGCTGTCACCATCGAATGCTGCTCCGTAATAAACTGAATTTCTGTCGGTCCATTGCGTTTTTAAAGCATTTGCCAATTCAATATCGTTCAGCTTAATAAGTTCAGAAAGCATTTCATTCTTATTGTTCGGAGTCTCTATACCAAAGGTAACTGGCAGATTGCTTAGAAAAGCAATCGAAAGGGAAAGGAGTAGTCTTTTTTTGCAAAAGATCATGTTAGTCAGGTATGTTTTCATTTTTTTTATGCGTTAGGATTAGTCTTTCGTATTCAATTTTTCGTATTCCAACCCGAGCATAATGTATGCACCGATCGCGTAATTCACCCCTTCCTTGGTTTTTCGTCCGAAATAATAAGCGCGGTCGCCAATGCAGGTTCCTTCACAAACTTTGGTCGGAATCACGTATTTGCCTTCTGTCCGGCTGGCGTGTTTTTTTAATCCTGACCAGGCTTTTTCAACAACAGGCATAAATGTTTTCCGGTTGAGGGCTTCCAAATTAACACCGATGGCAATGCCATACGCAAACATGGCGGTGCAGGAACTTTCCGGGTAATTGTCTTTGTTGTCGGGGTAGATGGGCAATTGGTACCACATTCCGGTTTCTTTATCCTGAAGTTTGGGTAGCTTTTTGGTTATTTCGCATAGCTCTTTTGCGAATGCCTTGAAATAAGGTGAATTGGCCGGGACTGTTTTCAGCGCATCAGCAATGGCCATTACCACCCACCCGTTTCCACGCCCCCAAAACTCGATGCTTTTGCGTTGAGGAGTCATTTGCGCCCAATTCAACTGGCAGCAGCGGTCTTTGTAATCGTCGTTATCATCGTCGTAGCCATGCACCCATAATCCCCACTTTTTGTCGGCCAGCTTTTCCTTGTGAATCAGCAACTGATCGAGCAATTCTTTAAGATACTTTTCATTGCCTGTATATCGATACATTTCCAAAAGGTACATGCTCAGCATGTAAACCGTATCGTCCCACAATTCAATTGTTTCGGTACGGTGCGAAACTCCACCGGCTTTTGTACGGGGAGTGGTTAGGTAATCAGCATAAATTTGATTCGCTTTTTCGATGTATTTTTTGTCGCCGGTAACTTTCGCCAGAAAAGCCATGCCATGCCCCGATGCAACGGCGTTGGGATGCATACCGTTGGCGTCGTTGTAAGTTTTGTCCATGGCTGTTTTCACGTAATCGAGGTAAACCTGTTTTTGCGGTTCTGGTTTCGAGTTGTACAGGTGAACCATCGCGTTCAGCATGGTCGCCTGCCCCCAGTCCCATTTGTACTGATCGGCTGGCATAAATACTTCACGGCCATACACATCCAGCGAGTCAACCCAGGTTTTGGCCTGAATGTTCGTTGAAAAAAGTACGATGTAAATTAATATTAACGACTTTATGTTGAATAGGAAAGCTTTTCCGAGTACAGATGATGGTATGATGGTAAATCCGGCAAAAATGGTTGTGCCGGTTAATAGAAAATCTCTTCGTTTCATAGTTGATTTATTAATTTGGTTTTACTGAAGTTTATTTATTTTGCCGGATATATCCGGAGCATTACAACGCCATGATGCCTGATTTCCGTTTGAAATGATCCCTCGAATTCGCCTAAATCTTTTACTTCGTCATTGGTCAGCAGATTCAGGGTGAAATCATCCAGTTGCTCAATCGGGCATCCAATCAGCAATGGCGCGGCAAGCAGACTGAATAAACTCATATGGCTGTACTGCTCGTCGGGTGTCAGTCGTGTCGGGTGCAGATCCTGACCGGTAGTCACATTCCCCAGAATCAGCATGTCCGGATCATTCCAATGCCCCGGCCCGCCAAAAGATGCCCATTTGTCGATGGTAAAAGTTGAATAAATTCCTACCTTCAAGCCCAAACCGTGAATGTAATCCACCATCTTTTTAAAATCCGGAAATTTTTCGTTGGGCTGAATCGCGTTGTATTTTCCTCCGCGTTGTCCCTGCCAGGCATCGTCAATGTTGATGTATGTCCAGCCATGATTGCTCAAACCCATCCTCACCATGGCATCTGCCGAAGCAATCACTTTTTCTCGGTCAATATTCCGGGACCAGGAGTTCCAGCCGTTCCATCCAATGGGCGGGGTGAGCGCGATGGTGTCGCCAATCTTTATCTTTAATTCTTTCGCCGCTGCACCAAATTCATTTTTGGCTTTTATGGTGGTCAGGTAAGTTCCTCTTTGAGCCACTTTTCCAGAAATTATGCCGGTTTTGCCATCGATTGAAAGTCCGTCTGGCAGGTTTTCCGCTGAAAATTGAATTGGCCTGTTTCCAGTGGCTGCAATGGGATATAGAAATGGATTTCCGGGGGTTGCCCCGAATACTTTTGCCGAGTTGATTCTGGGTGATGGCGAAGGTTCGGGAGTTAAAATGTGTTTGATATCTGTATTGGGTGTATGCTCCGGAAGATGGTTTTCGAGCATCACCAACTGCGCATTTCCCCAATTGCAGTAGGATTTGTTGTGTCCTTCCATTTCGTCGGTAACCAGCAATCCCAAACGCTTGATTCCTTTTAGATTCACATTGACTTTCTGAGTCTGATCGCCTACCCGCATTTCGTTACTTTCGAAGAGAATCTTTCGGTCGCCGATCACATAGAATTTTACCGGAACATCTTTATTTCCCTTGTCGTCAGCGCCTACCTCAGCCGTAAATTGACGGGCATTTCCATCCAGAAAAAAGGAAAGTACGCTAATGGTTTGTACACCAACGCCACGTTCAAAATAAATTCCATTTATTTTCATCGAATCGCCCGCAGCGTTAGTTTTGGGCAAAACGGCAGGGATTCCCTCTGAAAAGGATTTTATTTTTAAGTCGTCCAACCAAATGACACTTGTTTTCTCTGAGCACGAGCCGAAGCTAATCAGACACCAAATCAGGACAAGTATTTTTGATTGAGTTTCCATTATTTTTTGTATTAACCACATAGACACATAGTTCACATAGAAAACTTAAATACTTTGTACAATCTGACGATGTGGTATTTTTATTTATAGT
>Ga0351883_1129_pt2 | contig 24560 bp, 20 predicted proteins | sample BONcelFGM3001F14_FD_206772 | JGI IMG/M metagenome (GOLD analysis project Ga0351883, IMG submission 206772) | Enriched cells from coal bed in the Powder River Basin, Montana, United States - BONCAT cells FGM rep3 HSBNCT.FGM.300.1.F14 ...
ACGGCTCTCGGTCAGGATCTGGCTGGTGGGGAAAATAGCGATGGGATGGATGTGGCCCTGATCCGTATTGATCCGGATCGGATCATTTTTGCCGGTGCTGGACGGCCTCTCTTTTGGACGTCCGAGAAGAATCATGCCGTTGAATGTGGGGACATTCGCGGCGACCGACATTCGCTGGGTGGTGGGCGACATGAGCCTCGGGAAATGGTTTTTACGGAACACATTTTACCGAGAGTGGCGGGATTGAGGGTTTTTCTGTTTTCGGATGGTCTGGTGGATCAGCCAAATTCGCTCAGGGAGCCTTTTGATAAGTCTCGCCTGCGGCGTCATTTGACGGGTTTCAGTCGTCGCACGGTGCAGGATCTGGGTAAAGGATTGGAGCTTTTGCTGGAGGACTTTCGTGGGGGCGCAATGATGCGTGATGACGTCACCTTCGTGGCTATAGAGGCAGCACCCCATAAGGGGGCGGAGATGGTGGAGAGCCATGGAGAACGGGAGAAACTACTCATTCGTATCGATGGCCCAGTGATTCAGTCAGAGATTGCAGGGCATGGGCGCGTGATCAAAGAGTTGCAGGGGATCAAGCCTGCGGTGAGGCATCTGCTTTTTGGCGTATTTGTGGAGCTTGCACAGAATGTCATGCGGCACTCCATTGAGAGTGTGAACTTACCAGAAGGACGTTGTGGATGTGGTAGCGTTCATCTTACTGAAATGGATGATTTTTTCCTGCTGGAAAGTCGTAACCCCACTGATGCAGATAAAGCGGACGAACTCCAGCAGGCGGTGGCTCGCTTTAGTCGGATGCAGCAGTATGAATTGGAAACCTTGGCGAAAGAAAATCTGCGCAAGCCGAAATTGTTTGCGGGTGGTGCGGGGTTGGGACTCATTGAGGTCGTCCGCCGTGCAGATGAAGTTCATTGCACGATCGAGAAAATGCCGCTTGGAGATATTGTTGTTTCGGTAAAAACTAGGGTCAACAAGTGAATCGCAGCATCATGTCCCTCGATATTGCTCCCAGCGAATACACGCCGCATATTTATTTTGAGAGTGCAGCGGACACGCTTTGGATAAAAGGCGAGTCCTATCCCGAGAATGCATGGGCTTTTTATGCTCCATTGTTCGAATGGGCACGCGCTCTGGTTGTGACGAAAAGGCCGCTCAAGGTGTGTTTCCAGCTTGATTACCTGAATACGAGTTCCACCAAAATGCTTCTCGATTTTCTGACACAGCTTGAGGAATACCATGCTGTAGGTAGTAGTGTGTCTCTCGTCTGGTATTATCAGCCAGGGATCGAGGTGATGAAAGAAGCGGGAGAGGATCTTTTCGAGGGGTTAACGCTGGACTGTGTCGTGCAGGAATATCCTTAAAGTTGAACGTATGAGCCATTCCAAGGGACGAAAGGAACAGCGGGATACGGCCATGAATGCGCTTTTTAAGCGAGAGCTTTCGTTGGTGGGAGAAGTTGAGAAGTCTTTGGCGGAACAAGTTTCTGATCCGGATAAGGTGCAGTCGGATTTTCAGCAACTATCCATAAGTTATCGCGAGCTTCTGGCCACGGTGATGAAGCTTACCAGCATCAGTGATGCACTGCAGTTCAAACTTCGTAAAGCCAAGGCGGACCTCTCCCAATCAGTGGAGGAAGTCCAGAGACTAAATCGCTCACTGAAAGCTCTCAATCAGGAGAAAAACGAAATCCTGGCTTTAACGGCGCATGATCTGCGGTCTCCGCTTTCTGGAGTACAGGGACTTGCGGAGTTGATTGCCGCCGGTGACATTGAGCCCGAAGAGTCCGGAGTCTTTGCCGGTGAGATTGTGACGAGTGCGAATGAGATGCTGTCCATGGTGTCTCAACTGTTGGAAGTCTACCGAACGGACTCTCCCTTACGTGCATCAGAAGAAAATTGGCAAACTCTCACTCTCGCGGATCTGCTGGGATTGGTTGAGGACATGCCTCGTCCTCATGCCGCGCGGAAAAGGATATTGCTGCATGGCGAATGCATTAATCCTGAACAGGAGTTGTACATTGAGGGCGGGCTTTTCTCCCGCGTGGCGGACAATCTGCTCTCCAATGCGGTGAAATTTTCGAGTCCGGGAAAGTCAGTTTACCTGAAGATCTATCGGGAAGGAGATGCTGTAGCTCTGGAGGTGCGTGATAATGGGCCTGGGCTATCAGAATCCGATAGGAAAAAGCTCTTCATGAAAGCTGAAACGCTCTCACCTCGCCCGACTGGAGGGGAGATCTCTGCAGGACTGGGACTGACAATCGTCCACCGTATCCTCAAGCACCTTGGCGGTCGGATCTGGTGCGAGAGGGTGCTCGGGGAGGGGACAACATTTCATGTCCGATTCCCTGCAAACTTTCGAAAGAGTTAGTCGTTGACGCGGGATAGCATGCCTTTTCTCTCAAGGGTCGAGGCGAGGACATTTGCCTTCAGGGGCTTGCTAAGGTAGTCGTCCATCCCTGCCTTGAGGCAGCGTTCCCGGTCACCTGAAAGTGCGTCGGCCGTGATGGCGATGATCACGCTGGGAGAGATATCGGGATTGAGCTTCTCAAAGCGGCGAATGGCGGTCGAAGCCTCCAGCCCATCAAGCACCGGCATTTGCAGATCCATAAGGATGAGATGGTAGGGGGTTTTGCGATGTTTGCTGAGGCCTTCGGCGCCATTTTCAGCAAAATCGGATTGCAAGCCCAGCGATGCAAGCATGATCTGCGTGAGCTTGCGGTTGGAGCGATTATCTTCCACGACAAGAACTCGTAGATCGGGATTGGTTGCCGTGTGGGTCTTGGTGCGGCGCTGGGCGGTACTCGTGCTGACTGGGGAGCAGATGGTGGCATCAAGAACGAAGGCGAAGGTGCTGCCGTGCGAGGAGGATTTGGACAACTCGACTTTGGCTTTCAAAAGCTCAGCGAGGCGGAAACAGATGGCTAATCCCAAGCCCGTTCCACCAAATCGACGTGTCGTGGTGGAATCGACTTGAGAGAATGGCTTGAAAAGAAGGTGCTGCTTCTCGGGAGGAATACCAATGCCAGTGTCTTCCACTTCGATGCGTAGAGGGTAGGTATTCGATGGCGAGGGATGATTTGCCCGGAAAGCGCGCAATTCGACATGACCGCTATCTGTAAATTTGACGGCATTTCCCACGAGATTGAGTAGGATCTGCCGAATACGGGCGGCGTCAGAGTCGATGTAGGCTGGGAGGTCGTCGCTCATCTTCAAGCGAAGGGATATTCCTTTTTCCTCTGCTGTGGGACGATAGAGATCGAGCACCTCGGTCAGGAAGAGTCTTAAATCCAGTGGTGCATTATTGACCGGGAGATTGCCGGATTCCAGTTTGGAGAAGTCTAGAACGTCGTTGAGGAGGCTGAGGAGCGAGTCACCATTTTTGGAAATCATGGTGAGGCACTCTTTTTGCTCCGAATTGAGCGGAGTCTTGGTGAGAAGGTCGGCGAATCCTATGACGCTATTGAGAGGAGTACGGATTTCATGGCTCATCATGGCCAGGAATTGGCTTTTGGCGACGGCTGCAGCCTGGGCGGCTTCCTTTTCGCGGATGAGTTCCTGTTTGGCTTGTTTGCGCTGGGTGATATCCATGCCCGCGCCGCGGTAGCCGATCAGTGTGCCATCCTCATTCATCACGGGGACGCCGTTCAGGCTGAGCCAGATGATATGACCATCTGTCCGGATGGCTCGATGCTCGAATCCCGTGAAACTGTCCCTTTGTGCTGCGATGGCGATCAACAGAGGCTTGATCTCAGCCATGTCCGAGGGAGGGATGAAGGCGAAGAGGGATTGACCCAACATTTGCTCCGGGGTGTATCCCAAGACTTCCCTGACGCGCAGGGATACAAAGGTGTAGTTGCAGGATTCATCGACTTCCCAGATGTATTCTCCTGCGGCGTCTGTCACATCGCGGAGCCGACGCTCGGCTTCGGCCAGCAGGCAATAATTGCGATGCGAGCGCTTGCGGGAGGAGTAAACGAGAAAGCCGACAATACCGGAGAGAAGTAAACCGATGACTAGGGCAGACATCGAAGAGAATTCATTGAGCAGTTTGCTGAGGAAAATATTGTCGATACTGCATTCCGCACTGACGACTCCGACAGGCTTGCCATTGGCGGAGAGGACCGGAGCAAAGCCTTGAATACGTCCTTCCTGGGAAGAAACACGCGCTTCACCTGTTTTGAGAGTGTCGGTGATATGGGGAGCTTCCTCGTCTTGAGGGTGGGGGGTGCCAACGCTCTCCTCGGGAGCATCCTGATTCATGTTCCCATCGGTGGTTAAGACGACAGAGTGTGAATCGTTATCAGGACGAAAAAGCGTCATGCGGGCGATGGTCGATTCCCTCGCCATGAGAGAGATCATCTTCTGGTCGAGTTGAGCGCGCTCGTGAGGAGCGGGCTCCATGTGCTCGAGATTCTTGACCGAGGAGGAGACAAAAGCTGCGGCCTTCCAGGCGGCATTTTCCACAGCGGCCTTGACTCTCTCTACTTCACGAGCGCTCGACTGCCACAGGACGAGAAAGGCGCTCAGGGCAAACGAAGCAAAGACAAGACTCGCGACGATGATGGCGTCGCGGAGGGGATGTTCCTTAGATCCCGGAGCAGATTTTGGGGACGGATTCGCTCTCAGCACTTTTACAACAAGCTGAGGCACTCAGCGGAAGGCAGGCGCGGATCACCTGCCGTCACGCTACCAGTTGTATAGCGGAGTGAGACGCTTCCGCTTCCGGGGGGAAGGGAATATTCAGCCTTGCGAGGTGGACAAAGCGGAGAAGGCATCTTTCTGCTCGGGCGTTAACAGCTGGAGCAAAAGCTCTCCCTGTTTGAGACGGTTTTTCCTCAAGAGGGACAGCCTATCGGCGTAGTCGATCTTTCCGCCTTCAAAGCGGGCATTGACTTTTGCGACGTACGCAAGGCTATTGGCTTCGATTGCTGTGATTTGCTGTTTCTGCTGCGCGGTAATGCCGATGGCTTTTTGAGCGGAGGGGGTGAAAAGCAAGGAGGCTCCGAGGAAGTTCTTTTCTACTTGTGCGAGCTTGGTGCGCTGAGCAGGGCTCAGCGCGCCGAGTGCGCGTTTGTTGAAGGACTTGGTGGTCTGAGCTAGCTGAGCCTCAGCCTTGGCGCGTTGCTCCGGTGTGGAAGGAGCCGTCTTGACGATGGCCCGCACAGCGTTTTTGTACTCATCGCGCAGGGAATCGAGTACGGCCTTCTGTAGGGACGTGATCTTGAGTTCCGAGCGGACCTTGTCGGTACCGAGTAGGATGGGCAGAGCTCCAATTTCCCCTGGAGCATGATTGGCGGCCATGAGCTGACCGCCCGCAGCTATCGCCGCGAAGCATAGAATGGTGATGGTCTTGCGCATGGCTTTTTTCTTAGAGGGATTTAGCGATGATGGCTTCCAGTTTCTCGATGTCTGCCGCGAATTTGCGAATTCCATCGGCCAGCTTATCGGTGGCCATGGGATCTTCGTTGAGCAGCCAGCGGAAGGATTTCTCGGTGTTCTCGATGCGCTCCACATTGGCCGACTTGGCGGCTTCTGCGTCGAGCTTCTTCTCGACCGATCCGGGAGTCTCCTGAAGCTTGGCGAGGAGGTCGGGGCTGATGGTGAGGAGGTCACAGCCAGCGAGTTCCAAGATCTCACCGACGTTGCGGAAGCTGGCACCCATGACTTGGGTCTTGTAGCCGTACTTCTTGTAGTACGTGTAAATCTTGCCGACGGACTGAACGCCGGGATCGTCTGCACCGACGTATTCCTTGCCGGTGGTGGACTTGTAGTAGTCGTAGATACGACCGACGAAAGGAGAGATCAGAGTTACTCCTGCCTCGGCACAGGCGATGGCCTGAGGGAGGGAGAACATGAGGGTGAGATTGCAGTGGATGCCTTCCTTCTCACAGACCTCAGCGGCTTGGGCGCCTTCCCAAGTGGAAGCGATCTTGATCAAAACGCGTTCACGGGGGATCCCGACTTTCTCGTACAGGCCGATGAGGTAGCGAGCTTTCTCGATGGTGGCCTCGGTGTCGAAGGAGAGGCGGGCGTCAACTTCGGTGGAGACTCGGCCGGGAACGATGGCGAGGATTTCCTTACCGAAGGCGATGAGCAGATCGTCGATGATCTTGCGATTAAGGGCGGTGCCGGAAAGGCTGGAGCCTTTGTTGTCGGCGATCACTTTGTCCAAGAGGGGCTTGTACTCAGCCTGTTGGACGGCTTTGAAAATCAGGGTGGGATTCGTGGTGGAATCCTGAGGCTCGTATTTCTTGATGGATTCGAAGTCTCCGGTGTCGGCTACGACGGTCGTAAACTTTTTCAGTCCTTCGAGTTGGTTGGGAGAAGAGGAGTCACTCATGATGGGAATCTTGGTATGCCGGAGGCTGGCGTGGAGGGCGGGGAAAAGCAACTTTGAAATTCCGGATTGTCGCAGAGATCCCTTCTTCTCATTTTTGCGACAACTGGGCAGCTTGGAGCAAGCCTGCGGCTTTATCCCAAGTTTCCTGCCATTCCTTTTCCGCCACTGAGTCGGCTACGATACCGGCTCCAACATGGAAGCTACATGCCCCGGGGGTAAAAACCGCTGTGCGGATGGCCATGGAGAATTGACTCTCGCCGTTGTAGCCGAAGTAGCCGATGGCACCGGTGTAGGGGCCACGCGGGGATTTTTCCAATTCCTGAATGATTTCGAGGGCTCGCTTTTTTGGAGCTCCCGAGATGGAACCTCCCGGAAAGCATGCCTGAAGGGCGGCGGGGTGAGAGATGTCCTGGCGCAGGGTGCCTTCCACGGTGGAGACGAGGTGGTGGACTTGCTCATAGCGTTCGTGAGCAAGGAGTTGAGGGACGACCACGGAACCATATTCGCAGACGGAGCCAAGATCATTCCTCTCAAGGTCGGTGATCATGACAAGCTCGGCAATCTCCTTGGGGGAGGTGATGAGGTCGTAGGCAGATTTCTCATCGAGTTGAGGGTCTCTGTGGCGAGGGCGGGTTCCTTTGATCGGACGGGTGATGATCCGGGAGCCACTCATGCGGAGGAAGCACTCTGGTGAGGCCGAGACGAGTTGAGTATCCTCAAGGTCCAGATAGGCCGCGTACGGAGAGGGGGAAAGGGTTTTGAGGGCTTCGTAAAAGGCGAAAGGGGGGCAGTCTGTGGCGGCAGAAAAGCGATGGGCCAGGCAGACCTGATAGATATCGCCTGCGGCTATGTATTCTTTAGCCCGGTTTACCATTCCGATGTAAGTCTCACGACTTATCTCGGGTTGGAAGTCGATGGAAGGTAAAGGCGTTGTCCAAGAGAGTGGGGGATGAATAGGGGGAGGCGAGATCCAACTCTCATTGTTGTGACAGTAGATGGAGGGGGTATTGTAAAAACCGAAGCGGAAGGATCCATCGAATGCGACCCAGCCAGCGGCGATGCCCTGAGGGAAGCCGGTGTCGGGAGTGAAGGATTGGCGTCTCTGCAGTTCTGCTTCCAAGATAGGCCAGTCCTCTTGTGTGCCGGATAGAATCAAGTCCGGATCACTCGCTAAAATGGAAAACGTACCGGCTGCGGATCGCGTCGTCTCAAATGCAATGGCTCCTTTCCGGCCAGCCATCCGGCGAGCAACCTCCCCGGGCGAGAGCGGGGAGCCTGGGCGGGATGGCCTATATTCAGAGGTGGACGGCGACATGGATACTTACTCTAGACGCTTTGCGGGAGTATGGGCAAATTAACACTGATCACGGTCTTTGTTCCATGGAAAGAGGCTTCTGTTTTTTGGACTCCAAAAAGCGGGATGCTCTCGATCTCTGGCTTTTTGCTCAAGAAAAGCGTTGCGTGTGAGCGGCCTTCCTTGCTTGATAGGCGTTTATGTTTAGGACTGCCTTAGCCTTGCTTGCCTCCACGGCCCTCGTTGCTGCTCAGCCAGCTTCCGATGCTGCGGCAGGAGAAGCTCAGGCAACACCCACGCCTGCTTCATCTCCTGAAGCCCAACCCACTCCTGAGGCGGAAGCTTCGCCGTCTCCTTCCCCAGCGGAAACGCCATCAGCGGAGGCAACGCCTACGCCATCAGAGTCTCCTGCCGCGACGCAGGAAGCGCCACCTACGGCAGGCGTCACTCCTGGAGAGGATATTATTCCATTACCTGAGGCGGGGGCGCCGTTGGATACAGAGGATATCGTTCCGGTGGCACCTCCGGTGGATACAGCGGTGTCGGATGCCTCTTTTGTTGATCCGAATGCCTTCGTGACGGATGAGTTGCCTCCGGCCCCCCCCGCGGGAATCGGCGCTGTGGAAAGCGCGCTGGAGCGTGAGCGTAAACAGCGGATCCGCTATCGTGAGGTGCGTGTCACTGCCGAGAAAGATCCTCAAGTCGTCGAAATGAAGGAGCGCTCTGAGAAGGCAACCTCTCCGGAGGGTAAGCGTGCCGCGCTTCGTGAATACTATCGTCTGGTTTCCCAGAAGATCACGGCGATCGACTCTTCCCTGAAGGCTATGAGTAAGTCGATGGAGGAAGCTTACATCCGCCGTATGGCTCAGACTCGTATCGAGCCGACCATTCCTCTCGAGCCGCCTCCGACACCCTCTCCGCTAAACTGATTTTGCGGTTTGCTGCTCCTCTGATTTTTTTCCGACCGTGTACTCCGAACATACCGACCCCATGCATCCTATGACTCCCGAGATGAAAATAATCAGCGGCACAGCGCACGAGGGCTTGGCGCGGTCGATTTGCAAGTATCTGGGGGTTCCGCTTTGCGACGCCACCGTGACCTCGTTTCCGGATGGTGAGACATTCGTTAAAATCAACGAGAACATCCGTGGTCGGGATGTTTTTATCATTCAGCCGACGTGTCCGCCTACGAATCAAAATTTGATGGAGTTGCTGATCTTGGTGGATGCGGCTCGCCGGGCCAGTGCGGCACGGATCACTGCGGTAATTCCCTTTTTCGGATATGCCCGACAGGATCGTAAGGATCAGCCACGGGTGCCCATTACGGCCAAGTTGGTGGCAAATCTCCTGGTGGCTGCCGGTGTGCATCGTGTGCTTACGATGGATCTGCATGCGCAGCAATTGCAGGGCTTTTTTGATATTCCTGTCGATCACCTGCACGCTTTGCCTGTGATGATCAATCACTTGCAGGCTCTGGGGCTGGGTGATCTCGTCGTGGTCAGCCCGGACGTGGGGGGGGTGAAAATGGCCTCGGCTTATGCCCAGGCTCTCGGTGCTGGATTGGCCATTGTGGTGAAGCGCCGGAAGAGTGCCACGGAGATCGAGGCGGTGACCGTCATCGGTGAAGTCGAGGGTAAGAATGTCATCATCGTCGATGATTTGACGGAGACTGCAGGTACCCTTACCGGGGCAGCCAAGATTCTTCGCTCACAAGGGGCCCTTGATATTTATGCTGGTGTTTCTCACGCAGTCTTGACAGATTTGGCGGTTGAGCGATTGAAAAGCTCAGAAATTAAGGAGCTGATCACGACCGACAGCGTTCCGGTCCGGGCACAGTCCGGTGCCCGCGTAAAGGTCCTCTCAGTGGCAGAATTGCTGGGAGAAGGCATCCGACGCATCCATGACGACGAGTCGGTGAGTTCACTCTTTAATCTGAAAAATCCCAAGAAACCTTAGAAATTCATATGTCCAAACAAGTAAAACTCTCCGCCCGCCCCCGCTCGGAATCGGGTCGCAACGCTGTGAAAGCCGTCCGCGCGCGCGGAGCCATCCCTGCCGTGATCTATGGTGGCAAGGACGAAGCCTCAAACCTGGAAATCAACAAGAAGGCCATCGATCAGCTTCTGGCTCGTGCCGTCGGTGAAAACATTCTCGTCGAACTGGAGATCGAGGACGGTGGCAAGACAGTTAATCGCCTTTCCTTGATCCAGGAAGTGCAGCACCACCCCGTGCGTGGTGATGTGATCCATGTGGATTTTCACGCCGTCTCCATGACGGAAGAGATCGAAGCGGAAATTGTGATCGAGCCCATCGGTGAGCCCGCCGGCGTCAAGACCTTTGGCGGTCTTCTCCAGCAGAGCATCCGCGCCCTCCACATCCGCTGCCTGCCCCAGCATCTGCCCGAGCTGATCCAGGTGGACGTTTCCCACCTCAATGTGGGGGAATCCCTTCACGTCCGTGACATCAAGTTGCCACAGGGCGTTACCGCTGCGGCTGACGCCGAGTTGACGGCCTTTATCGTTTCCGAGCCCACTGTCGCTACTGAGCCCGTCGCTGGCGAGGCTGCCGCTGCTCCTGAGGTGATCAAGGAGAAGAAGGCTGAAGCTGCGGATAAGAAATAATCATACGCTGGCCGGGTGGAGCATGGATCTGTCTTCCGCCTCGTGGTGGGCCTGGGAAATCCCGGTTCCAAATACGTGGGCACCCGCCACAATGTTGGCTTTGCCGTTCTCGATGAGCTTGCCCGCCGTAGTGCGGGCAGCTTTTCTTATGAGAGCCGGTGGGAAGCGGACAGCGTACTCTGCGCAGGTCGGATGCTGATGAAGCCGCGGACATTTATGAACCTCAGCGGAGAATCCGTGGGGAACTATGTGCGCTACTATCGCATCCCGGCTGAGGAAGTGCTGGTGATCTTCGACGATATTGCCCTGCCTCTTGGCGACCTGCGTCTCCGGAAGTCGGGAAGCGCCGGAGGACACAATGGCATGGAGTCCGTCTTGGTCCATCTTGGTGCCGAAACTGTTCCCCGCCTGAAGGTGGGAATCGGAGGTGCCAGCGGTCGAGCCTTGACAGATCACGTGCTTGGGCGTTTCCAATCAGAGGAGATTCCTGTAATTGAAGAAGCAGTCGTGAGAGCGGCTGATGCCGTCGAGTATGCGAATGCCCACGGGATCGAGGCCGCGATGAATCAATTTAACCAAAAAAAACCCCAATGAAAAAAAGATACGAAGCCCTGCTGGGACTTGATACCCGCGGAAAAGAAGAAACCGTCAAGGACACCATCGACCGCCTGGAGAAGGCTTTCAAAACCGAAGGCGCCGAGATCGAGCAGATCCAGCGTCTGGAAAAGCGCGAGCTCGCTTATGTCCATGACCATCAGAAAATCGTTTACTTCGTAAACTTCATTTTTGAAGCCGAGCCCGCTCTGATCGACAAGCTTCGCTCGAAGTTTAAGCTCGATGAAGACGTGACTTTGCAGAACTACCTCCAGTTGCCCGCCAAAAAAGCGACTGCGGCAGCCGCTTAATCAACGCATTTTAACCGATGGCCAGTCTCAATAAAGTAATGCTCATTGGGAACGTGACTCGCGATCCCGAACTGAAATACACCCCAAAAGGGAGCGCAGTGACCGATCTGGGGCTGGCTGTCAATCGGTCTTACACGAACCAAGCAACCGGTGAAAAGGTGGAGGAAACCACCTTTGTGGATGTGGAGTTGTGGGGACGTCTCGCTGAGATCGCGGGGGAATACGCCAAGAAAGGTCGTTCTGTCTTCATCGAAGGACGCCTGCGTATGGATTCCTGGGAAGACAAGCAGTCTGGGCAGAAGCGCAGCCGCCTTAAGGTGACCGCAGAAGGCCTGCAATTGCTCGGAGGTCGTGCTGGTGGTTCCTCAGGAGGTCATCCTGATGACGAACCCTCTCATTCCCAACCGCCCGCGCGTCCGCAGCAGCGTCAACCCTCCCGGCAGGAGCCACCTCCCGCAATGGAGGATGACGATATTCCGTTCTGACGTCCTTACGGAACTCGGAGTGTAAAACATATTCAAAGCCGTCCCGTTCAAAAAGCGGGGCGGCTTTCTTTTTTTAAAGTCCGGAGGCGTGGCTAGATTTTTAGCCCTTCCAGCAATCTTTCCGCGGCTAGTGAGGGCAGGAGTCTTTCCTCAATGACCTCTTCCTCGAGGAGGCGGGCTTTTTCCGCAATGGCTGTGTTGGCAAAGAGGCGACTCCGCCATTCCTGATCCACAAGCGAGCGCCACCATTCCACGGCTTGTTCGCGTCTGCGAGCGGTGAATGCACCATGAGATTTCATGATGTCCTCAAAGGTCCGGATCGCTTGCCATACCTCGGGCACACCAGTTCGCTCAATGGAAGAAGCCGCGAGGACAGGTGGAGTCCAGAGAGCCGTGCCTGGAGTGAGGAAATGCATGACCTGCTCAAACTGAGCCCTCGTGGCGAGAGCGGAAGGGCGATTGGAGCCATCGGCCTTATTGACCACGAGTAGGTCAGCGATCTCGACGATGCCTTTCTTCATGCCTTGGATTTCGTCCCCGGCACCGGCAATGAGGACGAGAACGAAGATGTCCACCATGGAGTGGACGGCGATCTCGCTTTGGCCCACGCCGACAGTTTCCACGAGGATCACGTCACAACCTGCTGCTTCACAGGCGAGGATGGTTTCACGGGTTTTACGAGTGACACCGCCCAATGCTCCAGAAGTAGGGGAGGGGCGGATAAAGCATTCCTCCCGTCGGGAGAGGGTCTCCATGCGAGTCTTATCGCCGAGAATGCTCCCTCGACTGCGGGTGCTGGAGGGGTCAACGGCCAGCACGGCGACCTTGTGGCCCTCATCGCAGAGGAGGTTGCCAAAGGCCTCAATGAATGTGCTCTTTCCCGCTCCCGGCACACCAGAGATACCGATCCGCAGTGCGCGGCCCGGTGTGGCAGAGAGTATTTCCAGAAGTTCCCGAGCCAAAGGGCGATGACGAGGAGCATTGCTCTCGATGAGGGTGATGGCTCGGGACAGGCCAGATCGACTGCCTGCCAACAGGGCGGCGGCGATTTCCTCGGGCTTGGCCTCCGGACGAGCAGAGAAACCGCGGGGAAGTGCGGCGCCACGCGGTCCGCCATCGACGCCCGGGAGGACGCGGAGGGCACTGTCCTCCCCGAGGGGAAGGCCGATCTCAGAATCCTTGTGGCTAGGGGATGACATGGCAATGACTGCATGCGAAGACTGCGGGCCGAGCCGATCTTCGTGTGAAAAGAAGATCGTTCTTAGCCAAGAGCCGCAGTCATAGTGTGCTCTTCCAGGAGTTCCAGCAAAATGCGGGTGGACTCGGGAATCCTCGTTCCCGGTCCGAAGATGGCGGCGGCCCCGGCTTTGTAGAGGAAGTCGTAGTCTTGAACTGGGATCACTCCCCCGGCGACCACCAAGATATCACGACGGCCGAGATCCGAGAGGGCTTTCACGAGTTGGGGCAGGAGGGTCTTGTGGCCAGCCGCCAAAGAACTCATGGCGACGATATGGACATCATTTTCCACGGCCTGCTTGGCTGTCTCCTCCGGTGTCTGGAACAACGGACCGATGTCCACGTCGAAGCCGAGATCGGCCATGGCTGTCGCGACGACCTTTGCGCCGCGGTCGTGTCCGTCCTGTCCGATCTTGGCGATCAAGATGCGGGGACGCCGACCTTCGCGGGCTTCAAATTTATCGGCAAGGGCGCGAACCTCGAGGATTTCCGACGCTTCTCCGTAGGTACTGCCGTAAACAGCCGACGCGGAACGAATGACGGCGCGGTAGCGTCCGGCGACCTTCTCGATGGCGTCGCTGATTTCACCCAGCGTGGCACGATGTCTGGCGGCCTCGATAGCGAGAGCCAGGAGGTTGCCTTTGGAGCGATCTTCCGTGGCGTGTGTGATGGCGTCCAGGCAGCGGCTGACGGCTGCATTATCGCGGGAGGCTTTGAGTTCCTTGAGACGCCTGACCTGAGACTCGCGGACGGCGGTATTGTCCACCTCGAGGATTTCCAGAGGGTCTTCCTTGGCGAGGCGAAATTTATTGATGCCGATGATGGTTTCCTTCCCCGAGTCGATCTTGGCCTGGCGGCGGGCAGCGGCTTCCTCGATGCGCATCTTTGGCAGGCCGCTCTCGATCGCCTTGGCCATACCGCCGAGTTCCTCGATTTCCTGAATATGGGCCCAGCCTTTTTCGAGCAACTCCTTGGTGAGAGATTCGACGTAGTAGCTGCCGCCCCAGGGATCGACCACGGAGCAAATGCCTGTCTCCTTTTGCAGGAAGAGCTGGGTATTGCGGGCGATACGGGCGGAGAAATCGGTCGGGAGGGCGATGGCTTCGTCGAGCGAGTTGGTATGCAGACTCTGCGTGTGACCAAAGGCTGCCGCCATGGCTTCGATGCAGGTGCGGCCGATGTTGTTAAAGGGATCCTGCTCGGTGAGCGACCAGCCGCTTGTCTGCGAGTGGGTGCGGAGAGCCATGGACTTTGCGTCCTTCGGAGAGAAGCTCTTCACGATCTTGGCCCACAGGACACGGGCGGCCCGCATCTTGGCGATCTCCATGAAAATATTCTTTCCCTGCGCCCAGAAGAAGGAGAGGCGGGGGGCAAAGGCATCGATGCTCAGACCCGCGGCGATGCCAGTCCGGAGATATTCCAATCCATCTGCCAGCGTGTAGCCCATCTCCAGATCGGCGGTGGCACCAGCTTCCTGCATGTGGTAGCCAGAGATCGAGATGGAGTTGAACTTCGGCATTTTCTGCGAGGTAAACTCGAAGATATCGCCGATGATGCGCATGGACGGGCCCGGTGGGTAGATGTAGGTGTTTCGCACCATGAACTCCTTGAGGATGTCATTCTGGATCGTCCCAGAGAGCTTCTCCATGGAGACACCTTGCTCCTCAGCCGTGACGACATAGAAGGCCAGTACGGGAAGCACGGCTCCATTCATGGTCATGGAAACACTGATGCGATCCAGCGGGATACTGTCGAAGAGGACATTCGTATCGAGTACGGAATCGATGGCCACACCGGCCTTGCCCACATCGCCGACGACGCGCGGATGATCGGAATCATAGCCACGATGAGTGGCCAGGTCGAAGGCCACGGACAATCCCATCTGCCCGGCAGCGAGGTTGCGACGGTAGAAGGCATTGGATTCTTCCGCAGTGGAGAAGCCGGCGTACTGGCGAATCGTCCATGGACGCTGGACGTACATGGTGGCATAGGGACCTCGGAGGAAGGGGGGGATGCCTGCGGTGTAGCCAAGGTGCTTGCAGTCGGCAAGGTCTGCCGGTCCGTAGGAGGATTGCAAAGAGATGCCCTCGTCCGTCACTCCCGAGCAGGACGGCTTTTTCGACGCCGCAAGCGGGAGTTGAGTATTGAGTGAGCGAGCGCTGAAGTCGGGTGTCTGCATGGCGACGGGGATGGAGTTAGGAAACAGTGGGATAGCCAAAACGTTTTTGCAGGGATTGGGCAAAGCTCAGGCAATCCAGGCGGATATGGATGAAGTCATCGATCCCGGCGGCTTTGAATGCCTCTACATGCTCGGGTGGGTAACCTGCGAGGAGCACCAGGACTCCGGGTAGAGCCGCCTTGATGGCCTCTGTGAAGGTGGGGACAATCTCCGGGTAGGTGTCGTCGGTGGAGCAGATGACGACGATGGGAGCCTTCGACGCCGTAGCGGCAGAGACGGCTTCGTCGATCGACTTGGCTCCGCTGCCTTGGTTGATTTCGAATCCTCCCACGGAGAGAAAACCCGAGACGAAGTCCGCCCGCAGTTTGTGCTGCTTGGCCGGGCCGAAATTCGCCAGCCAGATTTTGATTTCGTTGGGCTGGCCTTTGACGCACAGAGCCGCCTTGCGAAGTTTTTCGAAAGGCTCGGCAATCCGGAAGGGAGTGACTTTTTGAATCTCCGGATCTGCGGCCACGGAGCGGGATAGAGAGATATTCACTTCCGCAAAGGGAGCTCCTTTGGCGAAGGCCTCGGTAATAGCCTCCACGGAACGCTCCAGGCGGGAAGCTTCCGGGTTGGTGGCAGGAATCCGCTGGATGGATTTACGGGGGGAGGAAGCATCTTCCGAGAGGAGGTCGGTTTCCTTCGTGTTGGGAAACATGTTTACGCCGATATAGGAGTCGCGACGTGTTCCTGCGGCCTTGATCTTGCCTTGTAAAACCGCCTGGACCTTTGACTGAGGAACGCCCGACTGCAGGGAAGCGATGAGCCCACCGGCTTTTTCCACTTCCTGAAAGAGCTCCCATGCTTTGGTGGCGAGCTGCGTGGTAAGTGTCTCCACGTACCATGAACCCGCAGCGGGGTCCGAGATCTTGTCCAGCAGACATTCGTCCGCCAGAATCCAATGCGTATTCCGAGCGACCCGGCGGGCAAGGTCACCCGATGAGCGGTGCGTCTCGTCAAAGGTGGCGATATGCATGCTATCCACTCCCCCAATCGCGCCAGCGAAGCCCTCAGCGGTGGCTCTCAACACATTGGTATAGGGATCGAGGCAGGATTTATTGAAATGGGAACTGCGGCCATGGATTTTCATGGCAATGGGTGGGATGCCAAAGGCTTCCAGGACATTGGCCCAGAGCAGTCGGGCGGCACGCAGTTTCGCGATCTCCATGAAAATATTTGCCCCCAGCGCAAAGGTGAACTGGATCTGTGATGCGCTGGCCTGAGCAGGAATATCGAGCTTCGTGAGTTCGCGGATATATTCCACTGCGGCGGCTAGGCCGAAGGCGAGTTCCTCGACCGCAGATCCACCCGCCTCGGACCAAAGGGAGGCATCTACGCCGATGGTGGCACGGTCATGGCCCTGCCGGGTATTCCATCGAGCCACGGTGGCCATTTCCGTGAAGGCATCATCAAGAGCGATGGGCAGATAACCAAGACGCGCGTACTCCGCGATAGGGTCGGCAAGGATACCCCCACACCACTTCTTGCCTGCGGCTTCAAAAAGGCCGGTCAAAAGGAGGGCGGAGCTTCCGGCTTGGAGAAAGAGAGGGGTGTTTTCAAGATCGATATTCTTGAAGGCCGTGGCGACATCGGAGGTGGTCTGAAGGCAGAGGCCACTCTCATTTGTAATGTCTGGAAGAGGAGCCATCCCTTCGCGGCACAAAGGGTGGATTTCCACGGACAAGGCGTCCTGACCTCGACTGATATCGGTGGCAGCCATGCTTTGAAACTCAGCGGGATCAGAAGGCGTGATATTTTGCGCAAAGAGCCAGGAAGTGGGTAGGTTTTGCGGAGCAGAGGGTGGGACTTCAGCGAATGACTCCGCGTCGTAGAGGGGCTGGAGAACGATGCCCTCATGAGTGCGTGTGGTCATCTTCTCGATGGGCACACCTTTGAGGGAGTCCACAGCAGTCTGTTTCCACGTGGCGAGATCGGTAGTGGGGAATTCGTCGAGGGTGAGCGGTTGGTTGGACATGGCCGGGGAGTCAGGAGAGTTCTTCGATCAGGATTTCTGAAGTTTTGCCTTCGATCTGGAGGCGCAAGCGGTGGGCGTTGCCATTGGGCGAGGGGGATGTGCTCGAAGTCACAGGTGCAGGGGTAGAGGCGACGGCTGCAGTGGGAGTGAGAAGTTTTTCGTATTCCCGGGGAAACATGGCGAAGAGCACGGCGGCTTCATCGTTGATCGGAAGTCCTTTTTCTTTCAGGGCTGCTCGTAGGGCGGGCATCCGGGGCTCCAGATTTTCCGCTGGTCGGCTGGTGACCGATTTGGTCTTGGAGTTCTTCTCCGCCAAGGCCCGGACTTCCGGATCGACCTTGCCTGGAGTACGACCGTATTTGCCGAGTGCGACGTCCATGGCCTGAGGGGAGAAGTTTTTCCAGCGGCCGAATTTTACGTTCAACATCGACTGGGTGCCGACGATCTGGGAGATCGGAGTCACAAGGGGCGGCCAGCCGAGGGCTTCACGCACTCGGGGAATCTCAGCGAGCACCTCATCGAGACGATCATCCATCTTGAGATCCTTCAACTGGACGCGGAAGTTGGAAAGCATGCCTCCGGGCACCTGGTAAATGAGGGTGTCGCTCTCCACGACTTCATTGGCGTGGGAGGTGAAGGCCGAGAGTTCCTTGTAAACGCCGGTGAAGTATTCCCGGAGCTCGGCGAGCTTGGCGCGGTCGTATTCCGGCTTCCTCGGATGTCCGTCGAGGATGGCGAGCATCCGCAGGGTATCGGGTTGGGAAGTGCCGTTGGCAAAGGGGCTGATGGATGTCTCGACGGCGTCCACTCCCGCGTCGATCGCGGCAAGGTAGGATGGCGCTGCCAAGCCTGCGGTATCATGGCTGTGGAGGGTGATGGGAAGGCCTGTGCGTTTTTTGATCTCCCGCACGATCTCAGCGGCGGTGCGCGGTGCGATCACGCCCGCCATGTCTTTGATGGCGATGGAATGGCAGCCCATTTCCTTAAGCTCCTCGGCAAATTTGACGAAGGCGGGTGTGGTATGAACGGGACTTGTCGTGTAGCAGATCTCGCCCCGGGCGTGTTTTCCAGCCTTGCGCACGGCTGTGATGGCGGTGACGAGATTGCGGCTGTCGTTCAGAGCGTCAAAGATCCGGAATACTTCCATCCCCGCTTCTGCCGTGGCGGACACAAATGCTTCCACGACATCGTCGGGGAAGCAGGTGTACTGCACGATATTCTGGCCACGAAGCAGCATGCTTTGCGGGGTCTTGGGAGCAGCTTTGCGGAGAGCTCGGATACGATCAAAGGGCTGCTCGTTTAGAAAACGCAGGCAGCTATCGATGCTGGCTCCTCCCCAAGTCTCCAGAAGGCCGAAGCCCATACTATCCAGAATGGGGGCGGCGGGCAGCATCTGAGGGGTCGTCATGCGAGTGGCGGCCATGGACTGATGGCCGTCCCGCAATACAGTGTTGTTAAAAACAACGGGCTTCATTCAAATGAAAATATAAGAATTACTTATACATGTAGCAATTAAAAATTCAGATGAATCAAATCTTATTTTAAAAATCAGCCGAAATGGCTGAATCGGGCGGAAAAACAGAATCCTGCCCGGGCACGGCTTTGCGGGGACAGGAGGCAAAAAAACCTCTGTAAAAGTCCTAAATCACCTCGCGAACTGAGGAGAGAGCCCTCAGGCGCGTCTTTTTAGTCGATGAGCTCGCCGTAGTGGGACTTGGCGACTTCGAGGCAGCGATCCAGAATCGCTTTTCCATCATCCAACTGCATGACCTCTGTGATCAGGGCTTCACAAGTTTGGAGAGAAAGGGATTGTACCGCTTTTTTCACACGCGGAACGAGGGTACTGCTGGCACTGAGTTCCTCAATGCCAAGACCGATGAGCAAGGGAGTGAGTTGCACGTCGCCGGCCATTTCGCCGCAGACACCGGTCCAAATCCCATTGGCCTTGCCGGCATCGACGACGCCTTTGATCAGGCGAAGGACAGCGGGGTGGGTGGGCTCAAAAAGATAGGAGATACGGTCATTCACCCGATCCACGGCAAGGGAGTACTGGATCAGGTCGTTTGTGCCGATACTGAAGAAGGCCGCTTCCTTGGCCAGAAGGTCGGCTGAAAGGGCGGCACTGGGGACTTCCACCATGATGCCCACTTCGAGATCGTGACGGTATTCCTTACCTTCCTGTCGCAGTTCCTCTTTGCATTCTTCCAGCACGACATTTGCCCGACGGAGTTCCGAGAGGCCGGAGATCATGGGGTACATGATCTTCATATTGCCGGTGGTGGCTGCGCGCAGGAGGGCGCGAAGTTGGGGCTTGAAGATGGCGGGGTTTGCGAGGCAAAAGCGGATGGCACGGCAGCCCAGGAAGGGATTGGCCTCATTTTCTATGCCCAGGCTCTCTGTGCTCTTGTCGCCGCCGATGTCGAGAGTGCGGATGATGACGGAGTGCGGCTTGGCGCGCTCGGCCACGAGTTTGTAGCTCTCGTATTGCTCTTCTTCGGAAGGGAGTTCCTCGCGGTTGATGTAGAGAAATTCCGTACGGTAAAGGCCGACTCCTTCCGCACCACTGGCGATCACGTCATCGAGCTCTTCGGGGAGCTCGATGTTTGCGGACAGGATGATATGCCGCCCATCCGTGGTGGTGGAAACGGTATCGCGAATGAGATCCAGCTTCTCCTCAACCTCTTCCTTGATGAGCTCGATCCGTCCATACTCTGCGAGTGTCTCGGGCGTCGGGTTAAGGATGAGCTGACCTGAGTAGCCATCGATAAGGATGTCGTCGCCATTGGAGATCGTATCGGCCAACTCATGCAGGCCGACAATGGCAGGGATCCCCATCGACCGCGCCATGATGGCGGTATGGGAGGTCTTGCTGCCCATCTCCGTGGCAAATCCCAAGACCAGAGAGCGATTGATAAGCGCCGTGTCGGAAGGCGTCAGATTCCGGGCAATGATGATGTGCGGCTCGGAACTGGAGGCGACGTCATGGGGGCCTTTGCCCATCAGATGGCGCAATACACGGCGGGTAACATCCTCAATATCGACCACACGCTCGCGCAGATAGGGATCGTCGATCTGCTCAAGGGTCTTGCAGTACTTGTCGGCAACTTGGTGAAAGACATATTCCACGTTGTGGCGGTCTTTCTCCAAGTTGCGGAGGACTTCGTCGATCAGAGTACGATCCTCGACGACCAAGAGATGGGCGTCAAAAATGCCCGCATCTTTGGCACCAATGGCGTCAGCGATACGCTGCTGGATTTCCAAGAGTTCCGCCCTCGTGGCAATGAGCGCAGATTCAAAACGAGCAATCTCCCCGGCAAGGTCTGCCGCATCGACATTCCGCATGGGAATATCCTCATCATCCACCCAGTGGATGACTGCTTTGGCATGGCCAATGCCGGGAGCTACTCCCACTCCTTGGAAGCGTTTTTCTTGGGATGGGGGCGCGGGATGTTCCGACACTTCGAACGTCCTAGCATGTCTTTGGCGGTACTGTAAATTTCCAACTTCACCCGAGGTTGAGAAAAGCGGCGGCCAGTTTCACCGCAAGGATCGATATCTTGGTAGAATACCACGGCCAAGAGCTTCCTCCCGGACCTCATCGGAAGTGGGCACGAAACATGCTTTTATCTAATTTCGATGATTCACGCAAATTGTCGGGCAAGGTTGACGGCCGATGACTTTGATTTCGTCGTCGGGGTACTGGGTAAGTCGGAAAAAAATCGCGCTTCACTGGCCACTCTGTTGGCTGATGAAGAGGAACGCGACCGGGTGCTGGATTGCGAGGGGCTGAGTCAGGCCATCCTCGATGATCCGGAAAGGTTGGGGATATCGCCGCAGTTCATGTTCTACGTGCTCTGTCGGAAGGTGCTCCGGTCCACCTCGGTCCAGAGTAGGGAGGCGGCGGATTTCGTGGCCTCCATGCTGGAAAACTTCCAGAGGACATCGTCTCTGGAGCGTCCCAAGGACCTAGGGCAACGCAGTTGGCAGTATATGACCGACATGATGCAAGCCCTGGAGAAGGCAAATACGCATGAATCCTTCCTTCTGAGGTCGCACATCGCGAACTACTCGCTCTTCACCAGCGGGATGTTTGCCGAGAACCTCGTTGCCCGGACGCATCGCCGGGGCGCGCCGGATCTGAAGTTCTACGAAGAGATGGGACGGATGAATTATCGTGCTGCAGCGGAGTACCGCGAGGCGAAGAAATTCAATCTGCAGAGGATCTATGAGGAACTGTCGGACGGATTTCATGAAGTCCGCGTGGCACTCAATGATCTGGCCATCCGGCTTCTGCACTTGGATTCGCAGCCTCAAGGTCCTTTGCTGGCATGACGACTCTCTTCAGCGAGATTCAGAGGCTCTTTGAGAGGACGTACGCCAGTATTGGTGTGAACCTTGAGGACTGTCTGATCGATTCGCGAAGGTGTCGGCAATTATCGGCCCTGGCTGGGGCGCAATGCGCGGAGCTGAGCATGCTGGCAAGGACCTTCCTACGAGAGGCCGATGGGGCCTTGCATGTGGGGATCTATTATTCGGGTTGGCTTGTGGAGCAGTTGGAGAAGCATGATCCTCGGTCGGGCCTGTCGGGGGATAATATCAGTCCACTGATTGTCTTCGTGGAGGAGATCAATCATGCCCTGCATGCGGTATTGAGGTTCCGAGCGGGAGAGAATCCATCTTCCTCGGAAGATTATGCCCGGAACCTCGAGTTGCAGGGCTCAGTAGATACTTATCTGGTGCTCTTGCTCTTCATGGCCATCTTCCGTCGTCCCGGCACGATGACGGCGATGGATCGGAAGTGGCTGAGGTTTCACATGTTTTCCAGAGAGACAGGGGCATCCTTCTCCTCGGAGAATCTGAGGAGCCGGTACATGGAGACGACGATGCTGGCAAAGTCGTATACCCTGTATCTGGAGTCTCTGTCCGCCGCGGCTCGCATTCAGGAAATCAGGGTCTTTCATGCGCTCGACTATACGAGCAAGAAAGACCGGATCTCGGATGTTGCGGCCTCTATTGAGGAGAGCGACGGCGAGGATTAAGCGACGGGAGCGCTATGGGCGGCTTCGACGAGGGGGCGAACGAAAGTCTCCACTCGCTTGGCTAGGTCGGGTTGAGTCGCATTTTCCGCAATGAAGCGGACGATGGCGCTGCCGACCACGGCGGCGTCGGAGGCGGCGACCACGGTGCTCACCTGAGCGGGTGAAGAAATTCCGAAGCCAACGGCTACCGGGACATTCGTGTGCTTCTTGATCTCGGCGACCTGAGAGGCGATCGAATCGGAGAGCTCGGCCTGCTCGCCGGTGACACCTTCCCGGGAAACGTAATAAATGAAGCCCGTGGCTTCCGAGCAGATGTCTCCCATGCGGGTGGGAGGTGTGGTCGGAGAAATCAGGCGGATGCTATTGAGCCCACCGAGAGTGGCGAGGTCCTGATTTTGAATCGCTTCTTCCGGCGGGAGATCGAGAATGAGCAGACCATCAGCACCCGCCTCTGTGGCGTCCTGTAAGAAACGGGGAAAGCCGTAGGCGAAGACGGGATTCAGGTAGGTGAAGAGAACGAGAGGGGTGTCATGAGTGGCACGGAAATCGTGGACCAGATCCAGAGCCTTGCGCACGGTCATGCCTGCGGCCAAGGCACGACCTGAGGCGGCTTGGATAGTCGGACCGTCGGCGAGGGGATCGGAGAAGGGGATGCCGAGCTCGATGACATCAACTTCCGCATCGGCCAGAGCATTCAGGATTCCCTTTGTGGCATCGGGCGAAGGGTCTCCGGCCGTGATGTAGGCGACAAAACCCTTGCGGCCCTGCTGGGTGAGTTTGGCAAAACGATCCTGTATACGGCGCGATCCGGTCATGAGAGTGGCGAGCATCCAATGGAGGAGGGTTCCATTGCAAGCCTAGGGTGTTGGGGAAGCAGAAAGTCGAAAAAGGTTAAAAGGGCCTACGCAAAGATGTGCAGTCGGAGGGTGAAATCCTCGGCGTGGTGGTCAATGGCAAATGGCTTCGTCGTTTCCATCATCTCTTCTAGCCGAGATTTCATCTCAATGTCACCCCTTGGATAAAGTTTGGAGAGGTGAATGAGATCGAACTCGTCTGTAGCGAGAAAAAAATAAGGGGAGCGTCCAATCAGTCAGTCTGAATTTCTACGATCCAGCAGTCTATCCCTGAGCGTGAAGCCTGGGTGGGGGGGAAGTCTCTGATTTTACCTCCCTCCAGCCCGCAGGTTGTCTTTTTAAGCAAAAATGCTCTCGGAGATTGCTTTTCTAGTCTCAGCAAGCGTAAAAAAACAAATAAAGCGAGTTTTGGTAAGGCTTCCCGCTCGGTATGGGGTGAGTAAACCGGATCAGGCTCTGATTCCAATCATGAACGAACGCGCATTTGAGGGCATAGAAGTTCGATCCACGGAGGTGGCTCATCGCTCCATCGCGATGACGTTACGAGAGCGTATCCTTAAGGGGCTGATCCCTCCTGGAACGGAACTACCTCCCACGTCGGTTCTGGCGACCAAGTGGAATACCAGCTACTTCACGGCCCACACGGCCCTCAAGACACTGACCAAGGAAGGCCTACTGGAGCGCAAACATGGTGCAGGTACGCATGTTCGCGAGAGAACGCCCGCCTTGGAAAAAGTCGGTATTTACTACTGCAGCGCCAGGCTGTGGACATGCGACGAGAGTGCGTTTTATCGCAATATCTACGCCGCGTTGGAAAGTCGCCTCATTGAGAGTGGCTTGGAGATGAGCGTCTTTGTCGATCCTCGTCCGACGACGGCGCAGACCTGTGCTTTGCCATCCCTCGTAAAAGCGGTCGAGAATCGCGAGGTCCAGGCCATCATTGCTCCCTTGGTGAATGAGAATCTTCCTCATCTTCTGAAATTGCCGGTGCCTGTCGCGGCAATCACGAGCGGAGTGGGGGTGTCCGCCAAGGTCGGATACGATAATAAGGAGTACTTCCGTACGGCTTGTAGCAAGCTGAAGGCACGCGGTTGTCGCACTGTGGGACTCATTAGTCCCATTCAAGTCGATACCAAGTCTCTCATTCCGTCGGATAGACTGTTTTATTATCACGACTTCCTGCGCGAGATGGAGTTTGCTGGTCTGTCCACACGAGCAGACTGGATTTGCCGACCGAAGGGACCAGTCACCGATCTGGCGCGCTTCGGTTATCAGGAATTCAAAAATCTCTGGAGCCAGGAAACCCATCCCGATGCGGTGATTGTCTATCCTGATATGACGGTGCGTGGTGTTGTAACCGCAGCACTTGAAATGGGGCTGAAAGTTCCCAAGGAAGTGACCTTCCTTTTCCATAGGAATGCCCATGTGGAAGTTCTTTGTCCGTTCCCTGCTCTCTGGGCGATTTCGGATGAAGATCTCTTTGCCGATGCGCTGATCGACATGGTGTGCAAGCAATTCAAGGGCGAGGCCGTCTCGCCGATGCGCATTCCGATTTGTTTCGAGTCCCTGCGGACTTGCGGCGTGG
>Ga0351883_1134_pt1 | contig 24035 bp, 16 predicted proteins | sample BONcelFGM3001F14_FD_206772 | JGI IMG/M metagenome (GOLD analysis project Ga0351883, IMG submission 206772) | Enriched cells from coal bed in the Powder River Basin, Montana, United States - BONCAT cells FGM rep3 HSBNCT.FGM.300.1.F14 ...
TAATGTTGCCGACAGCATTATTGTAGGGAAATTCCTTGGCAAAGAAGCGCTGGCTGCTGTGGGTGCGTCTTTTCCGCTGATTTTCATGCTTGTGGGGTTCATAATTGGTATTGCTTCGGGTTCAACCATCATTATTGCACAATATTTCGGAGCAAAGGATATGGTTAAAGTGCGTAAAAGCATCGACACCATGTATATTTTCCTGTTTTTTGCCTCGCTTGTAGTCGGTGTGCTGGGTATCGTTTTCAGCGAATCAATTTTTCGTTTGATCCGTTTGCCCGAAGAAGTAATTCCTCAGGCGGCCCTTTACATGCAGGTTTACCTTACCGGAATACTCTTTTTCTTTGGTTTTAACGGTGTAAGTGCCATACTCCGCGGGCTTGGCGATTCAAAAACTCCACTCTATTTTCTGATTATTTCCACAGTCACTAACATCCTGTTTGATCTGCTTTTTGTGATCGTCTTTAAATGGGGGATAGCAGGTGCTGCTTTTGCGACTGTTCTTTCGCAGGCCGGAGCATTTGTTACCCTTGTTATTTATCTAAACCATCGGCATCCTGTTATCAATCTTTCGTGGCGGAAATTCGACTGGGATCGCGAAATTTTCAGGTCAAGCATCCGGATTGGCGTTCCTACAGGATTTCAGCAGACTTTTGTTTCGCTGGGAATGCTGGCTTTACTCAGAATTGTGAACGATTACGGCACAGATACCGTTGCTGCATACAGTGTAGCCGTTCGCATTGATGGACTGGCGGCCCTTCCGGCCATGAACTTTGGTCAGGCATTGTCAACCTATACCGGGCAAAACATCGGTGCAAACCGGATATTTCGTGTAAAACAAGGCCTTATCGCCACCATGAATATGTCGGGGATAGTAGCCATTGTGACTTCGATACTTATCATGTTGTTCCGCACCGAAATGATGACATTATTTACAAACGATTTAAATGTAATTGCGATCGGAGCCCGTTATCTGCTGATTGTAAGTGGATTTTATCTGTTCTTTAGCAGTATGTTTGTCATTGGCGGTGTAATGCGCGGCGCCGGCGACACCATTGTTCCTATGTTTATCACACTTTTCTCCTTATGGATTATCCGCATTCCGCTTGCCGCGATTCTCTCAAAACGCATTGGTGTTGACGGCATCTGGTGGGCCATTCCGCTGGCCTGGTTTATGGGAATGACGCTTTCGTATATCTATTACAAAAAGGGAAAATGGAAAACCAAGGGAGTGGTGAAATGGTAGGTGAAGGGCAAAGGGGAATTTCTAATTTCCAATTTCTAATTTCTAATTTCTGGCCTCTGAGCATTTCGAAGGAGAATTTCTAATTTCCAATTTCTAATTTCCAATTTCTAACCATTAGAGATTGCCGAACGATTTTTCGAACGACCGAAGGGAGTAACCAATGTGGCTGAGCGGCATTTGCAATGCCGCTCTGAACACTGGATAATTTGCAATTATCCAAAAGTGCTGTTAAAAGAACTGACCAGCAGGGTAATTATTATGAATTAAAAATTCAATGGTGCTCAAATCGGAATTGCAACCTATGCCGCCTTTGCGGACGAGCTCAGCCTAGCTAAATTCTGCTTAACCGGGCAATTTCTAATTACTGATTTCTCAGGATCAGATTGTTCATTTCGGATTTCCGTCGTCCACCCTCCGACCTCTGATTTCTGACCTCCGACCTCTGATTTCCAAACGCCGAACTCCGCCCTCCGCCTCTGCCCTCCGACCTCTGATTTCCGCCCTCCGACCACTGCCCTCCGACCTCTGACTTCACTCCCAAAACCCATACGCATACCTCAAGGTATAATGCTGTCCAGGTCTGTTCATCGCGGCTTCCATCATCACTTCGGTGCTTACAACCCTGTTATTTTCATCAAACTGCCGTTCAATACGGGCAATGATGTCTCCATTGGTGTTTTTTTCTTCCAGCAATATATTGTTTCCCTGCTCATCATAAGTAAATTCTGAACTGGTTTTGCCCAGTCTGGTTTCTTCTTCAGTTCGCAAAGCGCGGCTGTTTTCGTCAATGGTAATGATGCTTCGCGCAATAAGGTTGCCTTTGGTGTCGTAGCGTTTTTCCTGAATCATATTTCCATTCTCATCAAATATGAAAACTGCACGATGTTGCATGCCCTCACTGAATCTCAGTTCTTCGGTTTCAGAAAGTTTGCCTTCGTCAGAATAAGAATGATTTCTAACCAACTCAGCTTCACCATACTCATTGTAAAATTCTTCTCTTTCCAGTTTACCGCCATTGTATAGCCACAGATATTTTTCGCCTTCTTCGCCATCTCCATCGGTAGTCAGTTTCATTACCGGATGACCGTTTTCGTAGGTATAAGTGATCTGATCGGGTTCGCCGTCCTGATAATGGCGAAATTCACGGATCAATAATCCTGTTTCATCAAATTCGCGGGTAGTACGCTCTGCAACTTCACCTTCGAGCTCCAGAATTTCTTCTGTGGGATGCCCGTTTTTGTATCTGGTAATGACTCTTTCTTCAGGATCACCGGATGGTGAAAAAGTAATTCGCTCGGTTTCATGTCCCGATTCATCGTAAAAAGTCTGGCTGATAAGTGATTCGTCCATCAGTGATCCCTCTTCATCCGGATCGGTTAGCATGACATTGGTTCGGTATAGCTCAATCGATTTGATCTTCTTTTCCATCTTAAGTTGAATTTCGTGCAAAATAAATCAAAACAATGGAATTAATGAGAAAAACATTTTGGATTTCGGATTTTGGATTTCGGATTTCGGATTTTTTTCGCAAGCTATTAGGATTGGATTTTAGATTTTGGATTTTGGATTTCGTTTTTTTTTCCGCTAGCTATCAGGATCGGATTTCGGATTTCGAATTTTGGATTACTTTTTCTCTAGCAAGCAGAATCGGATTGACCTGACAAGTTTTCTTCCAACTTGTGAGGTCTTCTTGTTTATTTTTGTATTCAGTCCGCTGGCAATCACAGTCACCGACCTTTGCCATTTGACCTCTGACTTCTGAAACTCTGACCTCCGACCTCCGACCTCTGCCATTTAACTTCTGACTTCTGACTTGTCAACGTCATTTAGGCATTTACAACTTCTGACCTCCGACTTCCGACCTCTGACTTCCGACTTCTGCCTTCTGACCTCCGACCTCCGACCTCCGACCTCTGACTTCTGACCTCCGACCTCCGACCTCACCACTCATTATTGCTTTCCCAGGCCTTACCCGGTAGTTTTTCGAGGGCTTTAATCAGTTGATGTTGTGTGATTACCCCATTCGGATTGACATTATAACCGGCTTCCTTCAGGCATCTCACCACCCAGGTATTACATGTATTAAAAATATGATACTTCCCTTTGGCTTTAAAATAATTGGTTGAAGCTTTATAGATATTGCTTTCGATCAGATTACCCTTTTCATCCCTTTCAAAGCCTGATGAGATAATGCGGCACAAAGACGAAAATTCTGTAGGAGTGGCGTCAATTCTTTTCAGAAAGGTTTCGCCTCCATATAACTTTAAGGGATGAACGTTAAACGGAACAATATGAATAACACTCGATGTGGGGAAAAGTGCTGCCCTGACTGCCAAAGCTGGTGAATCTTCTTCATCCTGATAAAAATGTTCGTCGCCCCAGCCAATGTCAACGAAGGTATAGCGGAGGTAATTCACCACTTCGGGCCAGTCTTCGGGCGAAACATCTTTGGTCCGCAGCACTATTCCGGTATGCCACCCTGCCTGTAAAACAAAAAACTCAATGCTTTCTCCGGCATTGATTTTTTCTGACTTACTATCTGATTGTTTGAAAGCAACGCCAAAACCTGTTGTCAGTTTAAACGAAAAACTGAAAATCAGAATCATAAAAAGCCGGTATGTCAAATTGCCCGATTTCATTGGATTCTTTTCAAGAGTAAGGTTGCACAGTTGCTGAAGGGTGAGTTTACAGGATACAGCTCCGGATTTTCACCATTCATTGATTCAACAACTGACAAAATAGCGTCTTTCATTTGACCGGTGATTTATGCAAAACAAATATACCGAAAAGAATTTTAGATTTCGGATTTCGGATTTCGGATTTCGGCCCTCTAGCAATCAGGGTCAGATATTGGATTGACCTGACAAGTTTTTCCGCCCGGGTCGGACAGGCTTCCAACTTGTAAGGTCTTCTTGATTTAATATGGAGAAGAGAACACATGAATCGAATAAATAAGTGACCTACCAAGTTTTCTTCCAACTTGTGAGGTCTTCTTGTTTTATTATGGCGAAGAAAGCGAATGAATCCCGATGACCCCTGACAGGGTTACGAGCCCTTTCAAAAAGGGTAGCCAGGCAGATGCGAGCTAACATACATATAGTTAGTAAAACCCTGTCAGGGGTGTTGTGGGAGTCAGACATTCTCCCATCTTGTAAGGTATTCTTGATTATATCTGGCGAAGAGAACGACTGAATCAATTACAAATTGACCTGACAAGTTTTCGTCCAACTTGTAAGGTCTTCTTATTCTATTTTTGTTTTCGGTCCGCTGGCAATCACAATCAGATTGTTCAATTCTCATCTCTCACCTCTCACCTCTCACCTCTGACATCCGACATCCGACATCCGAAATCCGAAATCCGACTTCCGAAATCCGACCTCCGACCTCCGAAATCCAACATCCGACCTCAACCTTTCTCACATTAATCATATTTTACTAATTTTGACACCTGAAGCTGACTGATCATTTTACCTACTCATAAATACACTCTAAAAATCAATGGCATGAGAAACTTTCTGATTTTCCTAATCCCCGCTATCCTTATGATGAGCAGTTGCAACCCAAAAGAAGAAAAGATCACCTATCCCGAAACCCTGAAAACCGATACTGTTGACGTGTATTTCGGTACAGAGGTTGCTGATCCTTACCGTTGGCTCGAAGATGACAATTCAGCCGAAACTGCTGCATGGGTTACTGCCCAGAATGATGTTACCGACGCGTATCTGGCAAAAATCCCTTACCGCGATCAGATCCGCGAACGCCTGACTGCTTTGTGGAATTATCCGCGTTATGGCGTTCCTTTCAAAAAAGGCGGTTATTATTTCTTCTTCAAAAACGATGGCATTCAGAATCAGAGTGTTCTGTACATTCAGGATTCACTGAAAGGTGAAGCCCGTGTTTTTCTTGATCCCAACAAGCTTTCCACAGATGGAACTACTTCATTGGGAACCTATTCTGTTTCGAAAGACGGAAAATATTTTGCCTATGCCATTTCAAAGGCAGGGTCGGACTGGAACGAAATTTATGTGATGGAAACGGCCACCGGCAAACAACTTACCGATAAGCTGGAATGGGTGAAATTTTCTGGCATTTCATGGCGTGGAAACGGATTCTACTATGGTCGCTACGATAAACCTGTCGGTGGAGGCGCGCTGTCCTCGAAAAACGAGTACAAAAAGGTTTATTATCATAACATCGGCGATTCTCAGGATAAGGATGTGCTCGTTTATGAGAACCGCAATTATCCGTTGCGTGGCTACGAAGTTGCAGCTACCGAAGACGGACGTTTCCTGGTGCTATACGAAACCGAAAGTACCAGTGGCAATGCATTGTATGTGAAGGATCTCAACAAACCCAATGCTGATTTTGTGAAAATTGCCGATGGTTTCCGTTTCGATTATTCTTTCATCGGCAATGATGGCGAAAAGTTTTATTTGCTCACCAATGATGCCGCTCCGAAATACAAACTGGTGGAAGTTGATCTGAAATCTCCTGCCGCAGCCAACTGGAAAACCATTATCCCTGAAAAGGAGGAAGTGCTAAAATCAGCCGAAGTTGCCGGTTTGCATATTGTTTCGCTTTACATGAAAGATGCCACCAGCAAAGCATTTGTGCACAAAATGGATGGTTCGCTGCTGCATGAAATTCTACTTCCCGGCCCAGGCACCATTGCCGGTTTTGAAGGCAACAAGGATGAAAACGAAGCATTTTACTCCTACACTTCCTTTACTTATCCATCCACAATTTTTAAATTTGACATTGCAGCAAACCAATCAGAAGTGCTTTATCAGTCAGAAATTGATTTCGATCCATCGCTTTACGAGTCGAAACAGATTTTTTACACCAGCAAGGATGGAACCAGAGTTCCTATGTTTATCGTTCACAAAGCAGGGATGAAGCTGGATGGCAACAATCCGGTTTACCTTTACGGATATGGCGGTTTTAACGTTAGCCTCACACCGACTTTCAGCGTTAGTCGTTTGCTTTTTATTGAGCAGGGCGGAGTTTTTGCAGTGCCCAATCTTCGTGGTGGCGGCGAATATGGCGAGGCATGGCACAGGGCTGGTACCAAATTGCAGAAGCAGAATGTGTTTGATGATTTTATCGCTGCCGCGGAATATCTGATTGCCGAAAAATACACCAAACCTGAGAAAATTGCCATTGCCGGCGGATCAAACGGTGGATTGCTTGTGGGTGCATGTATGACCCAGCGCCCCGATTTGTTTGCGGTTGCGCTTCCCGCAGTAGGTGTAATGGATATGCTTCGCTTTCATAAATTTACCATTGGCTGGGCCTGGACCGAAGATTACGGTTCAAGCGAAGATTCTGCTGAGTTTAAATATCTGCTCGGATATTCTCCGCTGCATAATCTCAAAGCCGGTACCTGCTATCCCGCAACGCTGGTAACCACCGCTGATCACGACGACAGGGTTGTGCCAGCGCACTCCTTCAAGTTTGCTGCCACACTTCAGGAGCATCAGAATTGCAATAAACCTGCCCTGATCCGCATTGAAACCAATGCCGGGCACGGAGCCGGAAAGCCCATTTCGAAAATGATTGATGAGGCAACCGACATCTGGGCATTCACCATGTACAATTTAGGGATGAAACCTGCGTTTAAGTAATCGACTGACATCAAATTCTTTTTTCCTGTATTGCCACTTTCACGGATAAATCCCGTGAAAGTGGTGTGCATGAAACAATACTTAATAAATTGCGCATATGAATAAAAATCAACATTTTGTCTTTTTGTTTGTCGCATTTTTTGTGATGGCATTCAACCCGCAGATCCTTGCTCAGTCAACCGTAAATACTGATGGTGAAAACCCATTACCGGCGGTTGATAGTCTGGCTACAATGCGATATATGCTCAATGAAGAGCGCACTAAGGTTGCTGTTCTTTCGCAACAGCTTGATTCTGTTCAGGGTAAAATAAAGTCAATCTCGGGTGATCTCGACCGCTTGAGGCAGCGCGAAAACGAACTTGTTCCACTGAATGAAGCGCTGAATCTCAAAATTATTGAACTGGGGGCAGAATTACATTCAAAAAATAATTTCCTGGAAGAGCAATTGCGCATTCAGAAAGAAAAGGAGCAACTATTTACCGAAAAAGAACAACTTTACAAAGATGCAATCAACAGCAGCATGATTGATAAGGTAAAGCTTGAAGGGCAGATTTCGGCAAAGGATTCACGACTCGATGGCAAAGAGCGCGAAATCGGGCTTCTGCAGCTCAGCATTGATGAAAAGAACCGCGATATACTCACCCGTAACAGCGAAATTCAGAAAATTATCTCGGATAAGGATATGGCAGACCGCCGCATCGATACCCTGCGTACAACACTAACCGAAGCAGAAAAGAGTCTGGTGAAAACCGGCGAACAGCTCAAATACACCGAACTCAAGCTGAAAGATTGTGAAGGACGTTATGCGAATGTCACCAACAAAAAGAAGAAAACACGTGTGGTGCAGGGATTTGCCATCAAAAACTACCGCACTCCTGATTTCGCTTTGGCGCCTAAGGATGCGAACAATCCGGGGGTTTATGTGATCACAAACAAAAATACCAGCAACATAGAATTTGATTATGTGACCGGCGCAAGTTTTATGCTGAAAGACCTCTCAAAACCCAATGCTGCACTCACTTACGATGTTGGATTTTTCCTCGGTTTTGGCGGAAACAATCTTTTCAAGAATTTCTATCTTGGTCCCAACTTCAAGCTGTTTGATGTGCTGCACGTCAACCTTGGCGCCAATGTGCGCGAATACGAAGCCCTGAAGGAAGGATTTAATGTTGGCGATCGGCTGGATGCAGGCATTGCCATTCCCACCACAAAAGAATGGAAAATTAAGCCTTACTTCGGCCTGACCTTTGATCTTGAGCTGCTGACGATGATTGGGAAAAGGTAGATGGATGTATTGAGTAAACGAAATAAATAAAGCACTTCGACTCTCAGTGTGACATTGGTGTTTTAACAGCGTTGTTGTATTTTAATAGATTCATTATCAATTGAATACGAAGTCATCCTGAGCGGAGTCGAGTGATAAACCGAACAATCTGTCTTTGTTAGCGGTTCCGATAGCTACCGGAACGAAGGATAAAACGAACTATTTTCAACCTGTTGCGGAAGGTTCTATCAACCATCTCACCTCACGCCCGCAAATTTGCCGGCTACCTGCTCATACGATGAGCCATCAGGGAAAATTGAAGGCGGCCCGAACTTTGGATTTGAAAGAAATTCATCGTCCTGCAGAGAAAGGATAAAGGATTTGAGTTCAGCTTTTTCAACCGGAGTCAGCTGCACTCCGCTTTCTGCCACATGGTGCATCAACGGATTTACCCAGGCCGACATTTTTACATCATGCGAATAGAAATCAATTACTTCATCAAGTGTCTGAAAACGGCCGTCGTGCATGTAAGGTCCGCCAAGAGCGATGTTGCGCAGTGTTGTTGCTTTGTAAGCTCCTTTGTCAAGTTCATTGCCTGAAATGGCATAGCGGTCGCGGGGATCGTTAAATTCAGTGTCTTTGCCGTTGTTGTAAAACAGATTGGTGGTGAAAAGCGGGTTTCCGCTGCTTCCGTGGCAATGGAAACAATCGGCACCTTCTTCGGTGGTGAAAAGGATAAAGCCATTGATTTCCTGCTGAGTAAGTTGTACCTCACCACGCATATACTTGTCGAATTTCGAATTGGCCGAGACAATGGTTCTTACAAACTGAGCAATGGCTTTGCTGATATTTTCCATGGTGACTCTGGTTGAGCCAAATGCCTTGAAGAACAGATCGGGATAACCCGTTGTCTGCTGAATCAGGGCTTTTGTGCGGTTGGTGTCACCATTCATTTCATGTGGAGCCAATACGCCCATCCATACCAGATCTTCGAGCCGGCGACGAGAAGGATCGGTGTTGGATTCATGAATCATGCCATTCCATAAGTAGCCATTCTGATTCCAGACAAGATTGACAAGCGGAAGTGGGACATGGGGAGTGGGAATGCCGGTTAGCCCGAAAGTTCGTCCTCCCTGAAAAACCGGATGGTCGATACCCGGCTCAAAATTGCGCGACTGAACATGACAACTTCCGCAGCTCATCAATGAGTCGAAGTGGGTACGCCCCGCAAGCCTTCCATCATAAAAGAGATATCGTCCCAGTTCAATGCCTTCAACAGTCAATGGATTGTTGTCAGGGATGTTAAGTTGAGTGGGAAAATATTTTGGTATCTGAAGTTCGTAAGGAGTGGGATTATGACTGACAGGAAGAGGGCCTTTGTCTCCGCATGAAAACAGAAATATCATAACAAAGATCAGTGCTGCCGGAAGGCTTTTTAAAGTCATTTTTTGTAGTGGCTGTTTAGTTTATAAAAGTACATATTAAAGTTATAAACCCTGATTGAAATCTGTGCCTTTTTTTATTTGATCAAGTGATCGGTTGTGATAAAAATGATAATGTTTGATTTGTTTTCAGGCTGATCCGTATTTATGAAGTTTCATTCTTACCAGCCATAAATTGTCAATGCTTTCATAATCAAACAACAAACAATTCTATGTATCCCCGATCAGCAATACTCAGCTTTATCTGTTTAAAAAACTTACATTTGCATCGGGGATAATTTATTATTAACTTTGTGCAAGCTGCTCATTATCAGCTAAGTGTTTTTAACGACTTTCGGAATGGATTTAAAAGTAGGAGATAAGGTTCGTTTTTTAAACGAAAAAGGGGGTGGCATAGTTACCCGAATTTTGAGTAATAATATGGTGAATGTAGCCATTGAGGAAGGTTTTGACCTTCCCGTTCTGGCATCGGATCTTATTAAGATTGAGCCGGCCGGAATGGCAGGCAGATTTTTCGACAGGCATTTGAATGTGGATGTTCCTGCGGTTTCTGCAACAAAGCCTGATACCACGCAACAATCTGCTTCTAACCCTTATGGCCAAAGCGAAGATTCGGAAGAAGAAAGAGTGAGCCCGCTTTATCGTCAGTCAGGAGCCATGAGTGCAGAAGGACTGTTCATTATTTATGTTCCTCAGGATCAGAAAATACTGATCACGGGTAAAGTTGATATTTACCTTGTAAACAATAGCCGCAATGATGTCTTGTATAGTTTTCTGCTGCGCGAACAAAACGACACCTATTCGGGTGTTGATTATGATGTAATACCTCCATACTCCAAAATAATCCTCGAAACCATTGAAAGAGATGATATTGAAGGCTGGTCAGAAGGTATTGTTCAGGCTTTGTTCCACAGTGAGGAATCAGGTGATGTGCTTGCCCCCTTGCATGCATCGTTCAAGGTAAAACCTGTAAGGTTCTATAAGGAAAGCAATTATCAGGATTTCAGATTGGCAGGGCAGAAGGCATTGGTGGTTTTGCTGGGCGATGTTGCAGGTCAGATGATTATTGAGAGTGAGGAAGCTTTGAAAGGAGTTGATCCGGCAGTAAAGCAGAAAGTATCAGCCATTGCCCCACCGGCATTTATCGATGTGCACAAAACCGGCTTCCGCGAGGCCGAGGTTGATCTTCATATTTCAGAGCTAAAGGAGGACTACTCCAAAATGAGCAACAGTGAAATTCTGCGTTATCAGCTTGATTATTTCTCCAGAATGCTCGAGAGTGCAATCAGCAATAACTATTACAAGGTGGTTTTCGTACATGGCATTGGCAACGGTACTTTGAAATCGGCTATAATTACCGCCATTTCTGAATACGACAATGTTGAGTTCCGCACGGCTCCTTTTGCAAAGTATGGAAATGGTGCTGTTGAAATTATAATTCACCGCAATTCCTGATTATTGGCGACCCCTGACAGGGTTACGAACCATTCATGAGGGGCGATCAGACAGATACCCGCGAACCTCCGGTCAGGTAGAGTAAAACCCTGTCAGGGGTTATCGTACCAGGGTTACGAACCCATCAAAGAGGCGCGATCAGACTTGATACACGTAACCTCATGTCAGACAGCAAAACCCTGTCATGGGTTGGCGTGTCTGCCAAAAGCAGCAATGTAAAAGTTTTACTACCTCTCAAAACCAAAAATCCTTTCTATTGCTTTGGTATCCAATTCTTTTATATCTTTGCCCCAACTTAGGTCTCTTAACGGAAACAGCAACGTGTTCTGTCGCTTCCTTTTGCAGAAGGGAAGAGGAAAGTCGGGGCAACACAGGGCGCCATACTTCCTAACGGGAAGGTTCCGCAGTCGGCGGAAACAGCAAGTGCCACAGAAAATAACCGCCTTGTCGCGACTTGTCGTGACGAGGTAAGGGTGAAAATGTGGGGTAAGAGCCCACGGCTCAGGTTGGTGACAATGTGAGCGGGTAAACCTTATGGGTTGAAAGACCAAATATACCGGAAGGTTCGGCCGCAAGGCAAAACAGGGGGCTGCCCGCTCCTTTCCGGGGGGTAGGTCGTTTGAGCCTGAAGGCAACTTCAGGCCTAGATAAATGACAGAAATTCTGCTTCGGCAGAAAACAGAACCCCGCTTATAGCGTTGCACGGCACCGTTTTCGCGAATTCCCGCTATGGCGGGAATTCGTGTTTTATGTCACCAAGGTTCAGTCCGGTTTATTGATAAATTATTTCATTTCAAGTCTGGTTTTCTCCCATCCCTCTGTCGAAAATTGCCGGAAAATCCGTACTTTTGTTACGTTTTAAAATCATCTGCATTTATGCAAAAAAACAACTACCACAAAATTTTACTGCAATCCCTCTTGATTTCTCTTTTTCTGCTGCCATTGTCTTTGCTGGCACAGAATCCTTTACCGAATCCAGGTTTCGAAAACTGGACCGATGGAGAGCCCGATGGCTGGAACACCATCAACCAAACAATTCTGGGGACAGTTTTTACTCCGGTTACCCGTGATGTAACAGATCCGCACAGCGGAACTTCCTGTGCAAAACTCGAAACCATTACTGAGGATGTCTTTATAGTTGGTCCGGTTACTTTACCAGGAATTGTTACATTGGGCACAATAACCCTCGATATTATAAATCAGACAGGTACCATTGATGGAGGTATTCCTGTTTCGGGATACCCCAGTGTGCTGCATGGCTGGTTTCGCTACCTTCCCGCAGCAGGTGATTCCTGCATAATGGGCATAGGGCTTTCGCGATGGAACGGAACTTCACGCGATACCATTGCGCTTTCCTATCTTACCATAGGTGGACAAAATCCCGATTGGCAAACGTTTGATGTGCCCATCGATTATCTGATTGCAGCCGAACCTGATACCATGAATGTTTTGTTCTTTTCATCCAACCTTCTTACCGGTTCACCGGTTTCAGGCAGTGCTCTCTGGATTGATGACCTTTCGGTTGATTTCAGTGCGGTTGATGCCGGAAATGTTATCCGTGAAAATAATATCAGCATTTTTCAGGTTGAAAATGGACGTTCAATTGTACTGAATACCCCCGATTTGCAGGGTGGCGAAATTCATCTGTATAGCCTCAATGGATCAATGCTGTTCAGAAAAGCTCAGAGCCCGGGAGTTTTTTCGCGGCAAATCGGACTGCCCCCACTTTCACAAGGCATTTATTTTGCACGCTTTATTTCTGATTCAGGTCAGATGCAGGTGCTAAAAATCATTGTGAATTATTAAGTTTAAAATTCCCGCAATTCATTTTCCGGATTTTTCATTGCCTGACTATATGATTCCGGCATAATAAGCCGCCATGTATTTCGTTATTGCACCAATAAGTTTTCAAATACAGGTTGTTGATAAATTCGCTTCACCAATGCGAATTTGCAGTGATGTCCTGAGTAATTTTACAGTTTAAATCATTCAACAGCATGATAAAAACACGTTTCGTCCTTTTCTTACTTTTGTTTTCGTTGTATTGTGCCGGTCTCTTTGCCCAGCAAACATCAGGTAGTTATTTGCATGGTAATGAAGTAAGCACTGCCGGTGATCTTTTTGTGAAGGAAAAATATGGTGCCACCCGAAATCTTTATTCGAGGCTCCAACCTGCCTCTGACCTGTTTCTTGCCTTTGATGCTGAGAAGGATTACTATATTTCGGCTTCAGCATCTGAACTTCAGCATGGCGATGCAGCTGTGCTTCTGAAGGATTATCTGGCGAAGTATCCCGAAAATACCCGCACCAACCGCACCTGGTTCCGACTTGCAAATCTATACTTCCGAAACAACAGCTTCAGTAGTGCCCTGGACGCGTACGAAAAGGTTGATCGTTTCGAGTTAAATAAGGAAGAGAAAGCTGAGTTTACTTTCAAAAAGGGATATTGTTACCTGAAAAAAGGCGACACCGATAAAGCGCTAGATGCCTTTTCAACCATCAAAGATCAGCAAACCCGCTACACCGGACCGGCAACCTATTATTATGCACACATCCTTTATGAAAAAGGACTGTACGAAACGGCTTTGCGCGATTTCGAAAGGATTAAAGATGATCCTACATTCAAATCGGTAGTTCCTTATTACATCATTCAGATTTATTACATGCAGGGTCGTCACGACGAAATGATGGCCTTGGCACAGCCATACCTTAAAGGCGCACGCAACAAACGCACCAACGAAATACTGCGTCTGGTTGCAGATGTAAATTACCGCAAGGGCAATTATAAGGAAGCAATTGGTTTGCTTGAGGAGTATCGCAAGGTTAACCGGAGCAAAGTTACCCGGGAGGAAAGTTATGTACTTGGCTATTCATACTACATTACCGGAGATTATGCCAAAGCAATTCCTGAATTTCAGCAGGCAGCAGGCCCTGAGGATTCGCTTTCGCAGAATGCCTATTTCCACCTTGGCGACAGTTACCTTAAAACCGATCAGAAGCAGTTTGCCTCAAATTCGTTCCTGTCGGCATGGAAAGTTCCCATGCGAACAACCATCGCGGAAGATGCTCTTTTTAATTATGCCAAACTTTCAATTGAACTGTCCTATAATCCATACAATGAGGCCATTAAAGCGCTTCAGCAATACCTCGATGAGTACCCGAAATCTCCGCGCCGCGAGGAAGCCTATACATATCTGGCAAACCTTTATCTGGTAACGAAAAATTACCGTGAAGCACTGGCAACTTTTGAGAATGTAAAAAAGCGGGATAGCCGGCAGAATGAGATTTACCAGAAGATTTCCTATTTCAGGGCACTGGAACTTTTCGCCGATAATCAACATGCCGATGCCATTGCCATGTTTCGTAAATCGCTTGAAAATAAGGTAGATGCCACCATCACAGCCGGCGCAACCTATTGGATGGCTGAATCATATTACAGATCAGGTCAATACGATCAGGCAGTAACTCAATACCGTGCTTTTGTGAATCTGCCCGGTGCTTCAAAGCATCCTTCATACTCCACGATAGCTTACAACCTCGGGTATGCACGTCTGAAGCAGAAAAACTACAGTGAAGCCCGACAGGAATTTGCAAAGTTTATTGAATCGCGGCCAGCCGATCAGAAAATGGTTAACGATGCAAGACTCAGGCTTGGTGACAGCCATTTTATGCTAAAGCAGTACAATGAGGCAGTGGCGGCATACGATCAGGTAATAAATGCCAGAGGAGCCGATGCTGATTATGCATTGTATCAAAAGGCGCTGGCAACAGGTGTGTCAGGCAATATGAGCGGAAAGGTTTCTGCAATGCAGCGCCTGGTAGCTGATTACCCACGTTCTCAGTACAATGACGATGCACGGTTTGAACTTGCTCAGGCACAACTTTCGCTGGGCAGAAATGAAGATGCACTCCAGACATTTCAAAAACTTGTGACCGATCATCCGAACAGCAGCTTTGTGAAAAGAGCACTTCTTAATTCCGGACTGATATACTACAACACCAACCGCGAAACACGGGCACTGGAAGTGCTTAAAAAGGTGGTAAAAGATTACCCGGCCACACCCGAAGCCCGCGAAGGACTCGCCATTATCCGCAATATTTATGTGGATATGAATCAGGTAGATGCTTATGTGAAGTATGCAGCCGATATTCCATTTGCCAATGTTTCGCGTTCGGAACAGGATTCGCTTACCTATCAGGCCATTGAGAATCGCTATATGGCTGGTGACTGCCAGAAGGCTGCTCCTGATTTCGCTGCTTATCTCGATAAGTTCCCCAATGGAATGTTCGCAGTAAATGCCCATTTCTACAAAGCCGATTGCGATGCACGTGCCGGCCGCTACAATGAGGCTTTGACCAGTTATAATTTCATCCTTAGCCGTCCCAGAACCAGATTTACCGAAAATTCAGCCCTGAAAGCTGCTGACATTCATTATAGGAACAAGGATTATGCGAAATCATTGGCAATGTATGAGAAACTAGAGGACAATGCGGAAAATCCTGACAATCTGCACCTTGCATACCTTGGGCAAATGAGGAATAATTCCAGACTCGGAAATCATGGCATTGCCATTCAGCAGGGTCAGCGGTTGCTTGCCAGCGACAAAATTACACCGGATATAGCAGCAGAAACCCACCTCGCTATCGGCAATTCCTCGCTTGAGTTACAGCGTTTCGAAATGGCAAAGAGTTCGTTTGAACAAACCCTGAAGCTTGCCCGTGGCGAAATGGCTGCCGAAGCGCTTTACGGACTTGCCATGACTGCTTACAGACTTAAGGATTACAAAGCTTCCGAAAAGCATATTTTCACTCTTTCGGGCGATTATGCATCCTATGATTACTGGGTGGCCAAATCATTTATTCTGCTTGCCGATGTATATCTGGCAACAGGAAATGAGTTTCAGGCCCGGCAGACACTGCAGAGCATTATCGATAATTACGAAGGCGAAGATTTGCGTCAGCTTGCCCGGCAAAAACTTGAAATACTCAACAAGGCCGGCGCTTCAAAACCAGCAGCCGGTAGTTCATTCGATGACGATGAAGGCATAATAATCAAGTAGTTTTACTTCAAAAAAGACCAGATAAATGAATTCAAAACATCATATGAGCCCGATCAGGATTGTTTTTTTAATGGCACTGCTTTTTATTGTGCCTGCATCCGTAAGCTTAGCTCAGGTGCTCAACGAACAGGTAACTGTTATTGGCGCTTATGAGCCGGTAATTCCGGAATCTAACAAAATTGTTATCAATCCGTCAGCATCCGAAACTGAAGTTAAATTGCCTGAAATGACTTACAGAATTGAGCCGGTGCAGTTGAAGCCTGTTTTGACACCGGAAACCATTCCATCGGTCAAACTGGTGGGTGAGCCTCAGAAAAAACTATACAGGAATTATGCCCGTGCCGGATTCGGGAATTACACCTCGCCATATCTTGAACTTTGGGCAAATACCCTCCGTTCGAAAACCTACGGGCTTGGAGTGCATCTGAAGCATCTTTCCTCAAGCGGAGAGATCAAAGATTATGCAATAGCCAACAACAGCCTCAACCTTATTGAGTTTCAGGGCCAGCGTTTCTTGGATAATCATACCCTCACAGGTCAGGCCGGATTCAGAAGAAATGTGGTTCATCATTATGGATTCAAACCTGCAGAGTTCGATATTTTTGTAACTGATGATAACCTGAAACAACGATTTAATCGAATAAATGCTGCCGTTGATTTCAAATCGGTTTATTCCGATAAGGACAATCTGAACCATCGCATCGGACTGGCGTTCAATAATGTTTCTGATCGCTTCGATACCCGCGAAAATAATATAGCCATCAATGGCAGTGCCGATAAACGCTTCGAACTGTTTAGTTTTACTGATTATCAGCAATTGGGCATTGAAACTGATGTTTCGTTTACAGGATACAAAGATTCAACCCTGAAGCAGAATACTACACTGGTCAGTGTAAGGCCATTTATCGGAACCGAGTTCGAAATGTATGCTTTCAGACTGGGTCTGGATATCACATTCAAGGGTGATACTGTTTCAAAGGCCTATTTGTTTCCGTTTGCTGAGGCTCAATTGCGGATTATTGACGATGCCCTCACTGTGAAAGCCGGTATAACCGGAGGTTTGAAAAGACACGGTTTTGATGAATTGTCTGATCTCAATCCATTCGTACAATCGGTGCTTCCTTTGCAATATACCCGCGAGCGTTTTACCTTTTACGCCATGGCACGGGCAAGTGCCGGAAAGCACATAAATCTGTCGGCTTCTTTCAAGGCATCAACCATCGAAAATGCATATTTCTTTGTAAATGATTTTTCGCAGGAGCCTTTCAACAGGTTTACCCTGATTTATGATGATGCTGATCTGCTTGCCGGAAGGTTTGAAGCGGAGTTTCACACAGCGGAGAAAGTAAGGGTAAAAGCGTTTGCAGCATTTGAGAAATGGAGCCCCAAAACCGAATTGCATGCCTGGCATAAACCAGCGTCTACCATTGGAGGAGAAGCATACTACAATCTGGGCGACAAGCTGATTGTTTCTGCAAAAGCAAAGTATAATGCAAAACAATATGCCCGCCTGGAGAATGAAGTAGGATCCGTTTCCGTAGAAACGCTTAAAGGATATGTTGATCTGGGTATGGGCCTCGAGTACAGATATACCCCTGCATTGTCTGCTTTTCTGAATCTGAATAATCTCCTGGGCACCAGAAACTACATCTGGTATAATTATCCTGGATACCGTTTCACAGTGATGGGTGGTTTGTCCTACTCCTTCTGATTTCTGAAACTGCAGGTAAGGCATCTGTTTTGTCTGGCTGATCCGTTTCAGGTTTATTCTTTATGTAAACATTTCTGCTTTTCGGATTAGTCTTTGTTGTGCTAAACAGCATGAAAATGGAAGTGTTTTACCTGCCGTACATTTGATGTCAATGCAACTAACAAAATGATCATTTTTGTTGATAACTTACAAGCAGAAAATGGTCATTTTTTTTGTAAAAGCTATGGATAAAATGGTTAACTTTGCTTGTTAAACAAAATTTACTAATTTATTGAATATGAGTGAATTAAATAACGGTACCACGCCTAACGGCAATGGTAACGGGAATGGAAACGGGAACAGCAACTATACCGCAGATAACATACAGGTACTCGAAGGTCTTGAAGCAGTTCGCAAGCGTCCTTCGATGTATATTGGCGATACAAGTTCACGGGGATTACACCATCTTGTTTATGAGGTAGTTGATAACTCCATTGATGAAGCTCTTGCCGGTTATTGCAGCGAAATTGATGTCATTATTCACAAGGATAATTCCATAACCGTTTCTGATAACGGAAGGGGAATTCCTGTTGATATGCATGAAAAGGAGCAGCGCTCGGCCCTTGAGGTTGTTATGACTGTGCTTCATGCCGGTGGAAAATTCGATAAAGGATCATACAAAGTTTCCGGTGGATTGCACGGAGTAGGGGTTTCATGTGTAAATGCACTCTCTTCTCAGCTGATCGTAACAGTTTCACGCGACGGTAAAATCTACGAACAGGAGTATAAAATCGGCAAACCCCAATATACAGTCAGGGAAGCCGGAACTACCGACAAAACCGGTACCAGGGTATTTTTCAGACCCGATGATTCCATATTTACCCTTACAGTTTTTGATTCAGAAATTTTAAGTTCACGTCTACGTGAACTTGCGTTCCTGAATAAAGGCATAAAATTGACCTTGACCGATGAACGGGAAGAGGATGAAGAAGGTAGTTTTCTTTTCCATTCTTTCTATTCGGAAAACGGCCTCCGCGATTTCATCGAATATCTCGATGGAATGCGCGAAAAGCTGATGCCTGAGCCCATCTACATCGAAGGTGAAAAGAACGATATTCCTGTTGAAATTGCCATGCAGTACAATACTTCGTTCAGTGAGAATATCCACTCTTACGTGAATAATATAAATACGCATGAGGGCGGTACTCACCTTGCCGGTTTTCGTCGTGCACTTACACGCACGCTTAAAGCTTATGCCGATAAGTCAGGAATGCTTGCCAAGCTGAAATTCGACATCAGTGGTGATGACTTCCGCGAAGGCCTGACAGCAATTATATCAGTAAAGGTTCAGGAACCTCAGTTTGAAGGCCAGACCAAAACCAAACTTGGAAATAATGAAGTAGCCGGCGCTGTTGATACACTGGTGGCAGAGCTCTTAAGTTATTATCTGGAGGAAAATCCAAAAGAAGCCCGCACCATTGTCAATAAGGTAATTCTTGCTGCTACAGCCCGTCATGCTGCCCGTAAGGCGCGCGAACTGGTGCAAAGGAAGAATGTGCTTACAGGCTCCGGTCTTCCCGGTAAACTTGCCGATTGCAGCGAAAGAGATCCTGCCCTTTGCGAGATATACCTTGTGGAGGGAGATTCCGCGGGTGGTACTGCCAAGCAGGGCCGCGACCGTAAGTTTCAGGCAATTTTGCCTCTCCGTGGAAAAATCCTCAATGTAGAGAAAGCAATGCTGCATAAGATTTTCGAAAACGAGGAAATCAAGAATATTTTTACAGCGCTTGGCGTTTCTATCGGAACAGAAGAAGACAGCAAAGCGCTCAACCTTGCTAAACTCCGATATCATAAGGTGGTGATTATGACTGATGCTGATATCGACGGAAGTCATATCGCAACACTTATCCTTACTTTCTTTTTCCGGTTTATGAAGGAACTTATTGAAAACGGATACGTCTATATCGCAACACCTCCGCTATACCTGATAAAAAAAGGTAAAGATGAACGTTATTGCTGGGATGAAGAAGAACGCGTTGCGGTAGTTTCTGAATTTACGAAAAACGGAAAAGAAAGCAATGTTCATATTCAGCGTTACAAAGGTTTGGGAGAAATGAACGCAGAGCAGCTTTGGCTGACTACCATGAATCCCGAATTCAGAACACTCCGTCAGGTTACCATCGACAATGGAACGGAAGCCGATCGTATTTTCTCAATGCTTATGGGCGACGAAGTTCCTCCAAGGCGCGAGTTTATTGAGAAAAATGCGAAGTATGCAAAGATTGATGTTTAAGCTATTTATTGGCATTAAAACGAAAAACCAAAGTCAGGCACTTTGGTTTTTTGCTTTTATATAAATAGGAATTCTTAAGATTATGATCAGTTTCGCATAAACGCATACGACACTCCCAACCTGTAACGGACCCCTGTCCAGTCAACCCGGACCGGTTCTCTTTTGTCATTTTGCAGACTCATATCTCTGTTCTCCGACCATCTCAACAAGCTGGGCACATTGTACTCATAGCCAATCAGCAACTCAATCCGGAATCTGCTGCACACCTGATAATGCGCTGTAACAGCTGGTTCGCCGAAAAATCCCAGAGAATTAAAGGACAGTTCCTCCCGAAATCCTTCCACTGAAGTGATTTCGAGTTGCTCATCGATATTAAGATTGCTTGAAATCACTCCTGCTCCAACCGAGAAATGAGTGCCCCATTTCTCGCCTGATTTAATTGGTATTCGGTATTGAAGGCCGAAACGTACCCCATTTAACTGCATACTTAAGCGGTAAAACCCCGAATAATCAGCGTAAAAGCTGCGTGCTCCGCTATATTGATAGGTAATATCAGCTATCAGTTTTGTGGAGTCTTTGAAATCAAATTCTATAAAAGCGGCGAAATTGAAATATCCCGGGAATGATGCTGTTTTGGTCAATTCCGGCAGGAACGGATTATTACCTACCTCGTGCTGAAAGGATTTCAGATCTTGTAAACTATATGAACCGTGTCCTCCGGCAAATCCAATCCTGGTAATCTGGGCATCCGTTTTAGATCCGGTAATCATCAGTAAAATGAACAGTGCTATTGAAAGGGCTTGCTTCATGGTAGGTATGGGGTTAAATCAAAAACGTATCCTGAACGAGAGAAAAGCCGGTTGTTGAAAAGCATGGGTCTTAAATCAGTGCTTGGTAGCTTGTAAATAATCTGCCAGGTATTCAAATCCATTATATACAACCAAGTGTAGTCGGTTAGCAACAGGTAACCGGTTTCCGGATCAATATTTCTGAGAACACATTTCCCGGGAAGTGTCATCGATGATATCAGGCTGAAATCTGCCGGGTTCCTTAATTCCAGTAATGGAGATTCTTCCAGTGTAAGGAATAGCCTGCCCGGGTTCATGTTGTCAAACAAAACCGATTTATATGAGCGCTGATCACGGTAAGCCGTTTCAAATTCATTGTTTATGATATTGTATAGCCAGATGCCGTTTCGTGTAACAATTGCACACTGCCCGCCGTCAGAAGCAGCAGAAAAGCAGGCCGATCTGCTGTAGTAAGGATAATCCTCAATGGCTGTGGATGCAGTAATCTGACCAGTTGCCAGATCGATAATACTGAAATTTCCATTAAGTGTAATTGCAGCGGTATTTTCTGATGTCAGATAAAAATAATCAGTTTGAGTTACGTGAACTCCGTAGGGAATGACCGTAGGATTGGTAAGATTGCTGTTTTCAAACAAGTGTATTGCGTCCTGGGTTGCGACTCCCACCTGGGTGGAATTCGGAGGGCAGGAATATACAGCATTGTAAGTAATGTTATTTATACGGAACGAAGCTGTCTCATTCAGGCTATAGATATCGAAAGCTTTCATGTCGCTATATACATCCGTATAGAAGATTTTCTCAATCGGATTATAACCAAATAAGGGCCAGTTAGGAGCAATATGCTGTCCAAGACTGAAATATACATAGCTGTCTAGATGGTTCTGTGAAGGGCATTTATCCGCAAAGACAGGAGATGCAGACAGTTTATATAGTCCTTGTGAGCCAAAACCCGGTTGAACGACAGTGATACAGGTATCCGTTAAATTCTCCGGATTAAACTGACCGGGATTGACATTTGTACCACTGAAACTGTAATGCGTTGGATAGCCAGTTTTCCTCCAGGTGAATGTTACACTATCCAGATTTGAATAAGTTGCCTCAGGTACAGGAGCTAAATTGTTTATCTTCAGGTAGGTGGTACTTGTATTTGCATCTTGGGTATAGACATTGTTGTAAAGTTGATAGTTTACCTCGCCGCAGGTATAGCAACTGTCAATATACTGGCCAGGTAATCTGGAATTGTACATTCTGGTGGTATAAGCAGAATTAAAATTTCTGCTGAATCGCAGAGGTTTTGTATTTAAGTTTAATGAGGGTTGCCAGCTAATCCGCAAAAATCCGTTTTCATCGGTATCGGCTGTCATTTGTATGTATTCAGCAGACCGGTAATCGATCAGTGCTACCCATTCCCGCGTTCCGGCATAGTATTCATGTCCCGTGTAGTCTGCCAGACTTCCGGTTCCTGTTGATGTGAAAAGGTTAAGGGAAAGCTTATAAATGCCGGGATTGTAATCACGGGGATCAACCTCCACTTCTCCGGTCTCACCAAGAACCCACCGATCTTTATCCAGCAACATTTCGCCTTCATGGACTTTTAAACCATATGCCCCAAGGCGGTATTTCAGCAGCTGCTTGTTGAAAATAAACAAGGTATCTTGTGTATTTTCAAGGTCAATCTGCAGAGGATGTGAGGAGGCTGGAGGGTCAACATGTGTAATTTCGTCATCAGTAAGCGGATATTCACACGATGTTGCTGCCAGAAGCAGGAAAAAAATAATAGTGCGCCGATTCATAAGGTAATTAGGTTTGTTCTCATGATATGATTGATATTTCAGTGATAGTATTCATAGTGGAGATGCCAGGTTGGTATTCACATTTGGCTGATACTTTGCAATCTGGCAATCAATATTTAACTGCCTTCCAAAAACGGGGCAAGTTAAAGCATTATTTATTTGTATTTCATTTTCATTTGCTTAATTGCATAAGAATTCAATTGTTTTTTCGGGTTGATCCGGAACCGACACTTGAATTATCTGTCAGTGAACATTTTGGCACGAAATTTATTTTTACTGATGTATAGAAGCAGAATAATTTGTTTAACAAAAAATGGAACCAATGAAATTTAAAACCTTAATTATCTCAATGTTTCTGGTGATGGCAGTCACATTTGCAGTTCAGGCTCAAAGCTACTCAACCGCTGTCGGTGCCCGCCTTGGGTACTTTAACGGGATCACAGTCAAACATTTTGTTTCGGGTTCAAATGCCATTGAAGGGATTGCATCTTTTCGCTGGCGTGGTTTTGTCCTAACCGGATTGTATGAATGGCAGAAGCCAATCAAAGGAGCCAGAAATCTTGATTACTTTCTGGGACTGGGCGGTCATATAGGATTCTGGGACAATAAGTATTATTATTGGAGGGATAACGACCGCCGTGATGGTAATTTTGCAGTTGTTGGTGTCGATTTTATTGCAGGCCTGGAATATACTTTCACCGAAGTACCGTTTAATGTAGGACTTGACTGGAAGCCTGCCTTCAATCTTATCGGCGACAATCACTGGTGGGGCGATGGCGTTGCCCTTTCAATCAGATATACTTTCTGATTGTAATCTTTTTCTAAAAAGACAACACCCGGAGATTTCAGAAATCTGCCGGGTGTGTTTTTGTTGTGGAATGGAATTATTTATTTCAGTTTTTGATGAAGAAACCATTCGTAAAGTTCCGGATTGTTGTAGGTTTCTGTCCAGCTGTCGTGGTTGGCATCGGGATAGATTGTAAATCTGGCAGGGTTTCCGTTGTCCTGCAAAAGTTTTATCATTCTGGCTGCAGAAGTTATGGGCACTACATCGTCCATTGCACCATGAAAAGCCCAAACCGGTAGATTAAGAATTTCTTTCACCCTTGCCGGATAGTTTCTGTTTACCGGGCCACAAACCGGAGCTATGGCGGCAAAATATCCTGGATAAGCCATCGCCAGATCCCAGGTTGCCCAGCCTCCCATACTCAGTCCTGTCAGATAGACGCGCTTTTCATCAACCCTGTAACGTGATGCCACATGTTTTATCAGTGCATAAAGTGTTTCTGTATCCCAGTCAACATGGTCGGGGCATTGGGGAGAAAGCACGATAAAAGGGAAACTCTTTCCTTCTGCTAT
>Ga0351883_1136_pt1 | contig 23773 bp, 17 predicted proteins | sample BONcelFGM3001F14_FD_206772 | JGI IMG/M metagenome (GOLD analysis project Ga0351883, IMG submission 206772) | Enriched cells from coal bed in the Powder River Basin, Montana, United States - BONCAT cells FGM rep3 HSBNCT.FGM.300.1.F14 ...
GATTCCGGGCACAGGGCTGTTCGCCATGGCGAAAACCGGATCATCCGGCAGATTCAGTGCAGACAACACATAATTGGGCGCAGCGCCCTGCGCGCCAGGCACCGCGGCGAGCGACGCAGCCGCAGTGGTTTCATTCATGCCCTGGGGCAGGCGCACCTGGTATATTCCGGCCAGAACCTCGGCCCCGGCAGGCTCGAACCCGGCCGCGCGCAGGGCCGCAGCCGCTTGTTCGGCGCTCAGGGCCGGGTCCATGGCCACAAGCATCTGGCCCTGGATATAAGCCGGAGCCCCGGCCCCGGAATCAGCCACAATGCTCTGCGAGTCAAACGGCAGCGCATAAAACCCGTCGCCGCCATCGGTGTCGGGGGGCGTAAATGTGAGCGTGGCGGCTTCGCGCGCATAAACGAAATATGCGGTCCAGGGCTCCAGCACAGAGGCCGGCTCATATTCTTTTGTGGAGGGATTGTAGAAATAAATACCCGGGCGGAGCTGGGGCGCATCCGTGGCGGCCCGCCCGGCCACGCGCAGGGCCTCGCCGGGCAGGGCCGAGGTATCGAGGGGCACGCCGATCATGTTCCAGCCAGGGGTGAGGGCAACAGAAAACGGGCGCGCCTGCCACGCATCCGGCTCATCAAGATGCAGGGCCGCGGGTTCGGACAAATAAAGCCAGTAACCGCGGCCAGGCGCAACAGCCCCGGGCGCAACGCGCACAGGTAAACCATTCTGCAAAGTAAATACCGTGCAGTTTTCCGGCAGCAGAGCGGCCAAATCCGCGTGCGCAGCATATTTTTCCGGCACACTGAACAAGCGCCACCCAGCGCCCAGGGCATGATCTGCCGCAACCGCACCGGTTCCGGCCAAAGATATTATCAGAAATAACGTTATTAATATACAATTAATGAGATTGCGGCGAAGGAAATGTAAGGCCATCAGGCATTGTTTCATAATTCGCAACTTTGCGCTAAACATCCCTGGAATAACCGGCGATTGGGTAAATATCGGGCAATAGAATCGATAATTATAAATGTCACAGGCCCTACAGACACCCCGCCCCCTGATATCTTGTTAAAAAAACGAGTTTCTTCTTGACTTTATTACATGGGTTTCCATAAATTCAATCGTGTTATTTGTTAAGTCCCATTAAACCAAGGTGTACATTTTTGAATAATGATTGCGAAATGTTGTCTCTATTATTTAACTTTTTCAATATTTATGCCAAAGTCACAGGATCTCTAAAAAGCAATTCGCGGTATTCTGTAACGGATTTCAGACATATAATCATTGGAATTATGAGTGAGAATCCCATTATGGGCAAACAGTTACCCGACCTCCTAAAAACCGGGTAATAGATTACACCAAAAGCAAAGTGTCAAGCTATTGCAAGTCAGCCGTGAAATAAAGAGTCATGGGCTCACACCCATGGCGCTTGATTAGGGACTATGGATTTATTTTACTTTCAATCAAGGGTTCGCGCCATCAATCCCCCTGTAAGGGAGCCATTCAGCCCAACCTTACAGTCGGGAGCTTCTGGCGCGTTCGATAAAACCGCCCTGTTTTGAACTTAATCCAAAGCTGATGGTCAATCTGCCGTTTAACCTGGCAAATTGAAAAGAATTCGTACTGAAATCATTTCCCGATTCCGAATTACCCATTCACACGCTGGGAAGCGTCCAGTCCCACAGCATCAAGCAGGCTTGAGATAATGCCGCGTGCAGCCTGCGTCATCTGAACGACTGCGGTGCTGCCCTGGTCAATGAGTTGCGCGCGTGTGAGTTCCGTGATCGTTGCGGCCATGTCCGCGTCCATGATATTCGAGCGGCCCGCAGATACATTAATAAACTGAGCGGTGAGGTCGTCGACAGCATGCATAATATTGTTATCCTGCCGGCCGAGTTGTGCGCGCGCATCTGAAACCGTGGCGATATCGGACTGGATCGTATCGAGTGCATTCTGGAACGCGGCCACAAACTGGTCATGGGTAATCGTGCCCGGCAGGGCGGGAGGCGCCGAGGTGCCCATGACGCTGAGGTCCGGGATCACGACCTCGATGCGGTGTGATTCTTCGTTATCCGGCCCGGCCTGCAGGTTCTGCCCGTTGTTAAATCCGAACAGCAGTTGCTTGGTGTTAAAACTGTGGCGCTGCACGCTTTCATAAATTTCTCTGTCAAGAGTGACCAATTCATTGAAAAGCGTGCGCATGGGCGACGGGATGATTTCATTGGGATTCGTGGATGTCATGGTGTAGAGAGTGGCTTCGTTGGCGCCGCGGATGCAGATATCCTGCTGGCGCATGAGGATATCGTGGATTTCGGACAGGCCCCCGTCGGCCGTGCGTATGAGATCCAGACCCTCTTGAAGATTGTGAATTGATGTGGAAATGCCGCGCAATTGTGCGAGCATGCCCTGGCCGATGCCCAGGCCCGACGGGTCGTCTGCGCCGCGGTTCACGCGCATACCCGTGCTGAGTTGTTCCATGGCGCTGTCGCGGTTGAGCCCGTTAAGGCGTCCGGCGTTGAGCGCCATTAATGTGGAGCTTTCCAGCCCGTTCAGATACATGATGCGTCCCCCCAATTTATTGGCGCCCCGGCATGATGACATGTCAATGAAGACACCTTGGTGTAAAGCGCATCACTTGTTATTGCATTTGACCGGATAGGCATGCCAGCGGAAAGCCCCGAAACCGCTGTTCTCTAAAGGGCGTCACTCCGTGGGTCGGGCTATTGAATAATGGTCGCAACTTTTGCGCCCGCCGCTTTTATATGTGTCCGTGTCACCCTGTGGAGACAAAATGCTCTGTTTACCTTATCGACATGATTCACGAAAACATTAGACGGGCGAGGGAAAAAACCATGCGCTGTGGCGCAAACAACCGCTTGCCGCCGCCGAACCCGCTTAATATAATCGCACTGTCGGCGCCGCAGCTCAGGCGACTAGAGCGCCGGATCCCCAGGCAATTTGCGTTCGCGAATATCGAAAAACTCAAATCAATAAACGCCTTTGCATTAGGATTCTATTTCAATCCATTGCTATTGAAAAACGATACGAAGATTGTAGCGAACCTGCAACAAATTTACATTTCAAATGAGACTCAAAGCCGTTGTTCCCTTGTGTCTGCGGGCATTTGAGGCTCTTGCGCTCTTGCATGGAGGCCGGCTCACGGTTTTACCAATCGTTCAAGCCCGAGCCAAAACAAAACTTGATCCCTGGCGCATTCGGCTATATCTAATAAAAATGTATGATTCATACTGGAATAGCGCCGATAAGGATAAATCGTTCCGAATCTCTGTGTGCTCCCGGCCTGCGTTGTGGACTGGTTGCCTTTGGGATATTTCAACATTTGCATCTGCGCTGTTGATTGCCAATTCACTTGAGGCGTAAGGATGCCGGGAATCATCCACAAGGATTTCCGCCCATATACAATTTTCATGGGAGAAAACGAATATGAACCAGGAAAAGCATCACGTGTGCCCGGCCAGCAAAGTGCGCAAATTCGACAATATTCTGCGCGGGCTGGCGCACCCGCCGCACAAGATATTCGGTCCGCACGTGAAGCCCGGCATGCACGCCCTGGACGTGGGGTGCGGGGGCGGATTCGCGGCCATAGCCCTGGTGCGGCTCGTGGGTCCTGGCGGGCGCGTGGTGGCTGCGGATGTTCAGCAGGTTATGCTGGACATGGTGTCCCGCCGCGCCGAGCGGCTGGGCCTGGACCGCCCCCTGGAATACCACCTGTGCGACCCGGACCGCATTGGCGCCACAGGCCCGTTCCATTTCATCAACGCCATGATGATGGTGCACGAAACCCCGGACCCCGCGGCTTTTTTCCAGGAGGCGCATTCCCTGCTGCACAGCGGCGGGCGCCTGCTGCTCAGCGAACCCAAAGGCCATGTCAAACCAGCGGATTTTGCCCAGGAACTGGACCTGGCCGAAGCCGCGGGATTCCAAATCCACGCCCGGCCAAAAATCGCTTTCTGCCATGCCGCGGCTCTGGCCGCTACGTGATTCAGCCGTTCCCGTAATTATCAGATTTCACACGATGAATCAATCTTAACGATGGAGTATGTTATGGAATTTTGCCGGTGTTTGTTTACTGGCCGGTGAGCATTGTTTTAAAAACTTCGTAGTACATGTTCAGGCGTTTTTTGAAGCCCTGGACCACGCCGTACTTTTCTTCTTTAACAATTTGGGATACGTTGGGCAGTTCGACTTCGTGGATGGCCACGCCGCGTTCTTCGAGATGCCTGTTGATGGCCACTTCCACGCCGTAGCGGGCGTCGTCCATGTGCGCGCCTTCAAGGAGTTCGCGGCGGATGGCTCGCTGGCCCGAGAGCTGGGGCGCCACTTTCTGGGCGAGATCGGTCATAAAGCGGCCTTCGGTGAACACGCCCATGGTGGTTTGCGCGCGGCCATCAAGCACGGGCGCGAGCAGCGCGGCCACGTGCTCGCGGGTGAGACCCACCAGGTCCGCATCCAGAAGCAGAATGATCTCCGCGTTCGTGGCCTTGAGGCCCGCGCGCAGGGCGCCGCCCTTGCCCACGTTCTGCTTGAGATCCACGAGATCCACGCCGTATTCCTCGCGCACGATGTCCGCGGTGCGGTCTTCGGACCCGTCGTTGATGACCACGATCTGATCGATTTCATCAAAGTTATCACGAATGAAACGGATGTTGCGCCGGATGTTGCGCTCTTCATTATACGCGGGCACGAGCACCGCGATGCGCACGCCCTGGGGTTTGATAATCTGGGATGAGTCCTGGTTCATGGTGTTTGGCGCCGTGCCGTGCGGAGCATTGCCCCGTGCGCCCCGCGTCGGGGTCAGAACCCGAGCCACAGGCGCAGGTCACGGAACGTGACTACAATGATGAGCCCGATCAGGATACAGAACCCCACGTAGTTGATGAGGTTCTGGCGTTCCGGGTTGAGGGGGCGGCCGGTGACGCCCTCCCACAGAAAGAACACGATGTGCGCGCCGTCCAGGGCCGGGAACGGAACCAGGTTGATGATGGCCAGGCACAGGCTGATGAATGCGAAGAAGCTGATGAAGTCACGCAAGCCGTTTCTTGCGAATGTGCTGGCGTACTGCATGATGCCCACGGGCCCTGCGATTTCGTCGGTGGACACCTCGCGCGAGATGAGCTGGCCGATGCCTTTAAAGAAGCCTGTAAAAAGGCGGCCGCTGCTTTCCACGCCCAGGGTTACGGCTTCGCCCATGCCCACGCGCCGGTTCACAGGGAACAATGTGATTCCGATGTCTGAGCCGGGTTTGACAGTAAGAGCCAGTTCCCGGGGTTCATCGCCCCGGCGGTACATGGTGATGTCAGTTTTCTTTTCGCGGGCGATGTATGTCTTTTTGTTTGCGAATTCCTGTTGATCGAAATCCAGAATGATGTCCCCGGCCTTGATGCCCGCTTTGGCTGCGGGGCTGCCCGGGGCCACGGCTTGAACCTGGCGCGGTGTGGGAATGGACGCGAAAATGCCGTTCTCCCACCGGATCTGCATGGCGCCCGCAATGTGCTCGGGGGCAACTTTTAATGTAAATGTTTCTTTGCCGCGCTTGACCACAAAGGTGTGCTCGGCTTTTTTGCCTTGCTGAATAGCAGTGTGAAGCTGTGTGATGTCTTTGAGGGCGTCGCCGTCCACGCTCACGAGCACGTCGCCGGGCTGGATGCCGGCTTTTTGCGCGGGACTGTCTTTGGTCACATCGCGCACCTTGAGGGCCTGGGCGTCGGGGGCCGCGGCCACGCCGATGAGCCATTGCTCGGGCGTGCGCACGCGGGTCTTGCGCGGCGTGAAGGATATCTTTTCAGTCTTGTAATCGCGCTTGATGGTCAGGGTGGCTTTCTTGCCGCCGTTTTCCTGCATGAGCTGATCGAATTGCGCGATATTCTTGACCTCGGCGCCGTTGACCGCGAGGATGGTGTCGTCTTTTTTGACCCCGGCCTTGCCCGCGGGTTTGCGCGGGTCCACCACGTAGCTGGCGATGACCGTGGAGTCTTTATTGATATAAGGCTCCAGAACATCGTATTCCACGGGCAGGGTGCGGGACACACCCCATATGAGCGGGATGCCAATGAGTAAAATAATTGCCAGCACGAAATTCATGAACGGGCCCGCAAAGATCACGGAAATCTTGGCCCACGTGGGTTTCACGCGCAGACTCTTGTGCCGCAGATTCAGGGGCACGTCTTCATCCTCTTCACCGATGAGCTTGACGTAGCCGCCGATGGGGAAAATGCAGAGCTTGCACAGGGTTTCACCCCACTGGAAGCTGAAAATGGTGGGGCCCATGCCCAGTGCGAATTCCGTGGCGCCCACGCCCACGATTTTGGCCATAAAAAAGTGGCCCAGCTCGTGCAGAAAAATCACGATACCGAACGCCACCACGATCTGGATGGCGAGTTTGCCGTATTCAAGAATATTTAATAGAAGGTCTTCCATAAAACACCACAGCCGCGCACCCGCGCGCGGTCATCCAATCATAGAAATTATACTCTATCTAACATAACGGAAAGCCCGGTGACTGTCCAGTCGGGCGGAATGCGCCATGCGGCCGGCGTGCGCTTATGCGCCGGACACGGACACCAGGTGGTATTTCTTTTTGCCGTGGCGCAGCACCATGATGGAATCGGCCAGCAGGTCGCCTGCGCCCGCGGTGCGGTTGGCGTCGGACACGCGCTCGTTGTTGAGGTACACACCGCCCTGGTCGATGAATCGCCGCGCTTCGCCCCTTGATTTCACGAGCCCGGTTTCGGCCAGCAGGTCCACAAGCGGCAGGCCCGCCCGCACCCGGTCCATACTGATCTGGCTCGACGGCACATCTTTGAAGATGTCCTGGAGATCGATTTTGCTCAATCCCGTGAGTTCGCCGCCGAACAGGGCCTGGCTTGCGCGCAGGGCCTTGTCCAGCCCGTCCTGGCCGTGCACGGTGCGGGTCAGTTCCTCGGCCAGCATTTTCTGGGCCGCGCGCTCGTGCGGCTTCTCGTCGTGCGCCGCGCAAATCTCTTTGATTTTCTCCACGTCCAGGAATGTGAAGATGTACAGGAACCGCTTGGCGTCGTCATCGGGCTGGTTGAACCAGAACTGGTAGAACTGGTACGGGGACGTGCGCTCGGGGTCGAGCCACACGGGGTTGCCCTCGGATTTGCCGAATTTCTCGCCGGCCGCGGTGGTGAGCAGGGGGAAGGTGATGCCGTAGGCCTGGGCGCCGCGCACTTTGTGGATGAGGTCCATGCCCGCGGTGATGTTACCCCACTGGTCATTGCCCCCGCCCTGGATATTGCATTTGCATTCATCATAAAGGTGCAGGAAGTCATAGGCCTGCATGGTCATGTAACTGAACTCGGTGAAGCTGATGCCCTGCTCCGAGCCCAGGCGCTTTTTCACGGATTCCTTGCTGATCATGTAGTTGATGGTGAAGTGCTTGCCCACGTCGCGCAGCCAGTCGATGAACGACATTTTGGAGATCCAGTCGTTGTTGTCGATCATGCGCGCGGGGTTGTCTCCGTCGAAACTGAGGAACCGGGACAGTTGCGCTTTCACGGCTTTGGCGTTTTGCGCCACCTGTTCCAGGGTGAGCAGGTTGCGCTCTTCGGACTTGCCGCTGGGGTCGCCCACCATGGCCGTGGCCCCGCCCACCAGGCACAGCACGCCGTGGCCCCGGGATTGAAAATGCGACAGCGCGATGATGGGCATGAGGTGCCCCACGTGCAGGCTGTCCGCGGTGGGGTCGAAGCCGATGTAAATCACCGCTTTTTCCGCGGCCAGCCGGTCCCCGAGGCCCGGGTCCGTTATCTGCGCAATCATGTTGCGCGCCTGCAATTCGTGAATCACCGATTCCATGTGCCTTGTCTCCCTGTGATGGTGCGCGGCCCGGCGTTATCGCGCCCGGTCCATTTTGAACTGTTTAATCATAATCAAGAACCGGCGCGGGTGCAAAGGAAACCACGCGCCGCGCCCTGTTGCCGCGCCGCGCGCGTTACAATACAATGGAATGGCGGCTGTAACGCCGCGCGCGAAGACGCGTTGCTATTCAACAACAGATCGAACCGGAGCGGCGCCGCAGGTGAGGAACACAACATAGACTTAAAGGCGAATGTCTTTTAAAAATGCTTTTATATGGAGTGCGGCGATTTATCGCCGCTTTTTCAAATGCCGGGAATTAATTCCCGGCTCTGAAAGCGACAATAAATTGTCGCACTCCAAAAGTCATTTTCCATAAGATGGATTTTATGAAATAAGGTGGTGGCGCCGCCAAGTTTAAATGATACATGGCTTTATTGGAAACCTATCGCAATCATTTAATGAGGCAATTAACCGGCGCGTTTTTCGCCGGGGAATTGCCCGTGAAAGCAGTTTTGGGGAGATTCTCAAGAGGCCCTTTTTCAAAAGGACCTCTTGAGCCGTCGGAGACGCATTAGCCTTTAAGCTTTTATTCTTTTTCGCGAACCGCGCGCCATGCGCCCGGAGGATTGATGCAAAAGATAACGTTTCTCCATATTGCGGACCTGCACATGGGCATGCGCCTGGGCCGGTTTGAAAAGAGCGTGGCGCACAAGCTGCGCGAGTCCCGGCTCCAGGCCCTGGGCCGCGCCCTGCAAGGCGCGCGGGACAATGCGGCGGATTTCATTGTCATGGCCGGCGATTTGTTCGACGACAACACCGTGGAACTGGTGCTGGCCCAGCGCGTGCTGGATGCGGTGAACAATGCGGGCATTGCCGTGTATGTAATTCCCGGCAACCATGATCCCAACCGGCCGGGCTCGGTGTGGCAGCGGCACATGAGCGCGGCGCAGGGTTGTTTGCACCCAATGCTTGAGCGCGCGCCCGTGCATATCAATGAAAACACCGTGCTTCTGCCCTGCCCCGTGGAGCGTAAAATTTCGGCCCAGGACCCCACGGCGTGGATTCCCGCGCGCGCGCCCGGCGACGAGTCCATACGCATCGCCGTGGCCCACGGATCGGTCATGGACCGCGCCAACCTGCCCCTGGACGATCACCCCATTCCCGTGGACTGCGCCACCCTGCGGTATGTGGATTACGTGGCCCTGGGCCACTGGCACAATCACAAAATCTACACCGACGCCTCGGGCGTGGCGCGCATGGCCTACCCCGGAACCCACGAGCAAATGGGGTTCGCAAAGGACGCGGTGTTCGGCACCGGGTGGCAGGCCTATGCCTCGGACCCGTCCATGGACGAGTTGCAGAGCAGCACCCGCGGCTGCTCCCTGCTCGTAACCATCACCCGCGGCGCGGGCCGCTCCGCAGTGAACATAAAGCAACTCGACACCGGCAATTTCACATGGGCCGGCGAACAGCACAAGGACCTGGACGACCAGGCCCTGGCCGCACTGCTCGCGTCCCTGGAACAGAGGGACAACCCCGAGAAAACCCTGCTGCGCCTCAAGCTCCACGGGCTCGTGAGCCTGGACAGCATCACGGCCCAGGAAGCGGTTCAGGATCTGCTCCAGCGCTTTGTGTTCCACGAGCTGGACACGTCCGGCCTGCACATCAAGCCCGGGGCCGGAGACATGGCCCGCGCCCTGGGCAGCGGCATCCTGCCCAGAATCTTTGACCGTCTCGCGGATCGCGAATCCCGGGACCCGCAACAGGACGCTGTGCATGACGCCGCGCTCAATGTGCTCTACAAACTGTGCAGGGAGGCGGCCCAGTGATTATCACATCTTTCACCATTGAAAACTGGGGCTGCATTTCCAGGGTTGAAATCAAAGATTTATCTTCCGGCATCAACGTGATTTCCGCGCCCAACATGTCCGGCAAAACCACGGTGGCCCAGGCCCTCAAGCTGTCCCTGCTCGAGTACAAATACAATACGTCAAAAATTCGCAAACACATTCCCTGGGCCAGCCCGGACGCCGTGCCTGCGGTCACGGCAGAATTCTCGGCCCATGGCCGCGCGTACCGCATGGCCAAGGTCTTCTCGAAAAAAGCGGGCGGATATTCCGAACTGGTTCTCATCAATGAAAACGGCGCGGAACAGAAAATCGCGGGCAGCGGCGAAGTCACGGAAAAGGTGCGCGAAATTCTGGGCATGAATTCCCTGGGCGCGGGCCTGCCCCAGTTGTTCTGGATTCCCCAGGGCTTCATCGCCCTGCCCGATGTGGACGAAGACCTGGGCCACAGCCTGCGCTCGGTGCTCGGGCAGATCCACACCACGGATCACGACCTCAGGGTCCTGGACCTGCTGCAAAAAAAGGTGGCCGCCTGGTTCAAACCCGCGGATTTCAAAAACAGAAATTTTTATGAAAACGGCGCTTTGCGCGAAAAATCCCTGGGCGCGGGCTGCGCCCTCAAGGACCTCTCCGATCAGATCCTCGAACAGCAAAACGCTTTGGGCGAAATTGAACAGAAATTCGAGCAAACCGAAAAGCTCGCCGCCGAACTTTTGCAGATCCGGCACGAGCACGGCGTGACCCTGGCGCAAATCGCCGAAGCCGAAACCCGGCTCCAGGACTTGCGCGCCCAGGAGCATAATATTGCCGCCAAGAAAACCCTGCTCGCAGACTTGCAGCACCGCCTCAACGATCTGGAGCAGCAACGGGACCGCCTGCAGCAGGCCCTGGCCGGGTTCCAGGCCCTGGACCGCGAAATCCAGGAGACCGGCGCGCAATTAGAGGCCCTGCGCGTTGAGATAGAGGCCGCCGGAAATTTCGCAACCCAGCGCCACGCCCGGCGCGACCTCGCCAAACAAAACAAAACCGAAGCCATAGAGAAGCAAAAATCACTGGCGCGGCGCCGCGACCTGCTCGACGCCAAAAAAGCCGTGCTCCATAACAATGCCGAAGCCGCGGACATCCAGGCCGTCCGCAACAAAGCCGAGTCCCTGGCAGCGGAAATCAAAGAGCTGCGGGAAAAACTCGCGGCCATTGTTGCGCCCGACAAACAGAGCGGCGCCAAAATCCAATCCCTGCTCCAGGAGCGCGAGACCCTGGCAGCGGAAATCAAAGCCGCGGAAATCCAGGTCTCCGTGGAAGCCGAATCCGCGTTTTCTGCGGAATTCCGCATCGACGGCCGGGACCCCGAAACCGTGGCCGCAACACCGGGCGATCCACTCACAAAATCCGTGCGCAGGCGCGCCGTGGTCCGCATCCCCGGAACCGGCTCGGTGCGCATCCAGCGCGGCGGCGACAGCCACGGCATGGACACCCTGGAATCCGCGCTCGAACGCAACAGCGCCAGCCTGCGCACGCTCCTTGCCCCTCTGGACGTGGACCCCGCCCTGCCCCAGACGCAGATCATCGGTGAAATCGAATCCCGCACCATCACACGCCAGGCGCTCGGCTCAAAGCTCAAATCCCTGATTCAGGAACGCGACTCTCTGCTCGAACGCGGAGAACACAACCTGGCCGCGCGCCTCACCCAGCTTCACAATGACACCGCCGCCCAATGCGCGGCCTTCCCCGAACTGCACGCAACGGCCCCGGACCGCGATTCCCTGGCCGCCGAACAACAGGCTTTTGATACGGATAAAAAAGCCGTGGACACAGAAGCCGAGGCCGCTAACGCGGAATATGAACAGGCCGCGCACGCGGCCGAAGCCGCAGACAAAACCCTTCAAGCATTGATTGATCAGAAAAACACCATCTCCGTGCGCTTGGACCAGAAACAGCAGTGGCGCGCAACCGAGTACAGCGGCAAATTCGGCAGCGCCGCAGACCTCGCCAAACTCCTGCAAAACAATAAACAGGAAATCGCAACCGTGCGCGAGCAGCTTCAAAGCAACGCGCTCACAGACCAGGAACAAAATCTGTCCACCAGAATGGAACAGGAACAGGCGGCCCTCAGGAGCAAAACGCAACGTGAGCGCGACCTGGGCGAAAACCGCACCAGGATCCAGACCCTGCTCATGGAAACCGACGGACTGCACGGCCGGCGCAACACCATTGAGGAAACCCTGCAAGCCCTGCGGCGCGAGCACGCCCGCCTGGAAATATCCATCAAGGCCCACTGCCTGCTGCTCTGCACCATCGAACAGGTGCGCGACGCGGATGTGGACAAAACCCTGTTGCCCGTGACCCAGAAACTCACCGCGTGGCTGGGTGCCATGGACGGCGCCGAACGCAAGCAGGTGGTGTTCGGCCCGGACCTCAAGCCCCAGGGCATCACCACGCGCGGCGGCTTGCAGGACAATATCCAGGAAGCCACGTCTTTGGGCGAATTCGAGCAGCTCACCCTGCTCATCCGGCTCGCCTACGGCAGCGTGGCCGCGGGCGCCGAGCGCCAGGCCGTGATCCTCGACGACCCCCTGGCCCACACCGACAGGTTCCGGCTCATGCGCCTGCTGCCCATCCTCGAAGATGCGGCCGCGCACAACCTGCAATTCATCATCTTCACCTGCGAGCCCGCGCGCTTCGACCACCTGCGCGCCCAGAACCACATCCCGCTCCAGGCCTGCGCGCCGTAGCCCCGCAACAGTCCCTGCGCGGGGTTAACACAGCGCACATCTCAACACGCATTACACAAAAAACCGGATCTGCAAATCTTTTTTCAAAATCACCTAAAGTAATTCCTCATACGTTCCGATACTTTAAAAGCAACACCCAATTCGGTGGGATTCAGCCAGGCAGCACCGTGCTGAATCAAGGACACGGATGTCCGGCCCGCCATCAGGGAGGATCTCGAGGATGATTCCGCGCAGAGGAAACACTGTTGCGCACAAGGAAAAATCCCACCGTGCAAAAAAGGCTGCACGCTTCGGCGCGTAGCCTTTTTGTTTTTCTATTAACTTTTTCTATTAGCTTTTCTAAAACCAACATCCGTATGACCCGCATGGCTGCACTCGTCGGTGTGCGGTTCTGCGAACCCTCGGCCCCCTGCATGCGCGGTATGCTTTGGCATATTCCGCGCGTGTGGCCGCGCCGGGCAACAGCACTATTCCCGGTTCCGGTATTCAGCGGCCGGGGATTCTGCAATCATATCCCGCGTGGCACGGACGCCGCGCGGCAGTGTCGACCCGGCCTTATATTGCTCCGGGAGGGCCGGCCCATTCTAACCTCTTGAAAGGAGGAATGCGGCTTGGTAATCAACACCAATCTATCCGCCATGATGGCGAACACACAGTCGTTGCGCATACGCGGCGAAGTCGGCCGCCACCTGGAACGCCTGTCCACGGGACTCAAGATCAACCGCGGCAGCGACGATCCGTCGGGCCTTGGCATCGCCCGGCAGGCCCAGGCCCAGGTGCGCGGCACAAATGTGGCCATCCACAACGTTGAGGAGGGCATCCACCTGTACAATCTGCGCGACGCCCTGCTCGCAGAAGATCAGGACATGGTGCAGCGCATCCGCGACCTGGCCGTGCGCAGCGCCAACGAAGCCACCCTCACCACCCACGACCGGAAAGCCATGCAACTCGAAGTCACCGGGCTCATGGAGCAGATCAATGAAACGGCCTACTCATCCACCAAAGTAGGCGGCACCGCGCGCCTGCTCTACGCGCCCACCAAGCTGGACGTGATCTGGGTCATGGACGCCACCGGAAGCATGGGATTTGCAGCAGATGCCCTGTACGACGCTTCCCTTCAGATGTTTGACGAATTCCAGGCCAACGGCCTGGATGTGCGCATGAACATCACGCCCTTTGCAGGCAATATTTTCCAGAGTTGGGGATTTGACAACGTATCATGGACATTCCAAAATGACGGAGTGCCGTTTCAGAATGATGTTGGAGAAGTGCGGGACATGATTAACGCCGGCACCGGCGCCGTCGAAAATGGACTGACAGCCGTGAACAACACATTGGATCAAGCTCAATTGGGCGGAGCTTTCCGTTCAGGCATTGATGTAAACAGGATTGTCATCCTAATCACAGATGAAGATTGTGATGATTTTACCGGAGGGTTTGGGGCGAGCGACCCCACGGCAGACGCAAATCCCGCAGCCGTAGCCGCCAGAAACGCCTTGGCCGCCAAACTCAATGCCGCCGACGTGACCATGCACGTTGTGGGCAAATGTCGCTACTTCCCCCCCTCCCCACCGGGGTTTCCTGCGCCGGATGAAGATTATGCCGAGGTTGCCCGGGCCACAGGCGGTGCTGTTGTCAATCTGCCCGACAATGGCACCGCCTGGGTATCTACGATCACAAATTTGCTCAAAGCATCCTACGCGGACTGGGATGCCGAGTTCCAGGTGGGCCCGGATTCGGGCGCGAACCAGAGCGGCCATAGTATGATCTTTACCTTCAGTTCCGTGACCACGGATTCCATGGGTCTGGCCAGCGCCAACGTGAGTTCAACCACAAACGCCCAGGCCACCATAGATATCGCCAACAATGCCCTGGAATGGCTCAGCAATGAGCGCGCCGAAACCAGCTGGGCCGTGCAGCGCCTCAAGCACATCGCCAACGACCTCACGGCCATGGCCATCAACAACTCGGATTTCAAATCCGGACTCGAAGACGCGGAAATGGATGAAGAAATCGTGAACATGGCCATCCAGAATATTCTGAGCAACACCGTGGCCTCGGCCCAGGTCCAGGCCAACGTGAATGTGGAAACCGCGTCCCAGTACATCGCCGTGGTGGAGAACACCCAAAGCCTCCAGCAGTTCGGCGGCATCTTCACGGTTCAGCGGGCGCTGTAATAAATGGTAATATTCAATTTCTGACAACAGGCTTAAAACGGCCGCTTCCATGGAAGCGGCCGTTTTCATTGGCGCGCCCCGGCGGGGCGCGCCAATGAAAAACAGGCCCCGGAGTATCCGGGGCCTGTTGTGTTTGGCTGAGTGTGTGCGTTACGGGTGCGAAGCCCGGTTATTCACCGTTTTTGCTGAGGCTGTTGAGCAGATCCTCAACCTTTTTGAGGGTTTTATCGCTGTATTTTTCCGCTTCCACGGAGTAGAGGGCGCGGCTGAGGTGGAACACGGCGCGCTCGCGGTCGCCCACGTGGCGATAGGACAGGCCCATGAGGTAGTTGGATGAGAACGAGCCCGGGGCCAGGTCCACGGCCTGGCGCAGGAAGTGGATGGCGCGGAAGTAGTCGCCCTTTTCATAGGCGGTGCGGCCCAGGTCGTAATAGTTGGACGCGGTGTCGTCGAATTCGAGCATGTCCACGTAGGTGTAGCCCTTGCGCAGGTTCTGGAACACTTTTTCCGCATGCTCGTAAGCGTCGAGGCTTTCGGGCGGCGTGGTTTCGCGCACCAGGTACTCGCGCAGGTGGGTCATGGCTTCGTCGGATTTACCCAGGCGCGCGTAGGCCAGGCCCACGTAGAAGTGGCTGAATTTGCTGGTGGGCTTGATTTCGAGCACGTTGCTCAGAAGCTCAATGGATTCGCCGTAGTTGCCGCGTTTATATGCCAGTTTACCGCGGTCGAACATGTCTGCAAGTTCATCGTAGTTGACAAAGGGTTCGCCCTGGGAGCCGGTGTAGTAAATTTCCTCGCCGGCCGGGGCCAGGCGCTTGCCCGCGTAAGCCAGTTCCAGGTTGCGTTTCGCGGATTCAAAATTGGGGTCGGTGCGCAGCACGAACTCCCATTCCTCGATGGCCTGGTCGCGCTTGCCCAGGGTGTAGAGGCTGATGGCAAGGTTGTTGTGCACATCCAGGTTGGTGGGGTCGATAGCCAGAGCCTTGCGAAAAGATTCCACGGCGTACTCGGGCATGTTGGACGCCATATAGGCGTAGCCCATGTTGGTGTAAATCTGATCGTTGCTCGGGTCGTACGTAAGCGCAGCCTGGAATCTGTCGATGGCCGCGGTATAGAACCCGCGGGTGTACAGATCCACACCGTCATTATTCAATGTTACGGCATCCTCTATGGATGCCATAGCCGGCAACGCCAGAAAACACAGTGCGAATAGAACCGGTAGTATGCGTAGTCTCACGACTGGCTCCTTTGTTGAAATCCGTAATCAGCCCCTAATTATATTACATTTTCTGAATTGATCAAAAGAATGCAGAAACTTTTTGGAATGGAATCCGGGGCCGGCCGGGCGCAGGCGCACACGGCGCATGGGGCTTACCCGCCGAATGCGCGCACCATCCACAGGCTGATGCCCGGAAAATACGTGACCAGGGCCAGGGCCACGAGCAGCAGGCCCAGGAACGGAAGCACGGACCGCGAGACTTGCACGAGATCCTTTTTGAACACGGCCCCGGCTGTGAACAGGTTAACCCCGATGGGCGGGGTGAGATATCCGATTTCAAAGTTAATAAGAAAAATCACGCCGAAGTGTATGGGGTCGATGCCCAGTTGCAGGGCCGCGGGCAGGAGCAGGGGCACGGTGATAAATACCGCGGACAGGATGTCCATGAGGCAGCCAAGGAACAGGAGCAGGATATTGACCGCGAGCAGGAACCCGAGGCGCGAATGAAAATGGGCCTGGATCCAGTTGGTGAGGTCGATGATGATGAGTTCATTGGCGAGGTAGTAATTGAACGCCATGGTCACGGCCAGGATGATGAGGATCATGCCGACCATGGACCCGGCTTCGCGCACCACCGCGGGCAAATCGCGCAGGCGCACGGCGCGGTACAAAAACACTTCAAGCACGAACGCATACACGGCGGCCAGGGCCGCGGCCTGAATCACGGTCATGCGGCCCGTGAGAATCACGGCGATCACGATAGCGGGCAGAACCAGGGCGAGCACGCCCCGGCGGGCGGTGCGGCCCAGTTCGGGCAGGGAGAACCGCTCGCGCCGCGCGCCGCTGCGTATGCCTGTTATGATGGCGTACAACGAAAACATGGCCGCGATCAGCAGCACGGGCATGACCCCGGCCAGAAAAGCATTTTTGAGATTTACAGGGGTTGTGGGCTGCCGGGGCGCAGCCGCGGCCGCAGCCTGGGGCGGCGGGGTTTTCTGTTCCGCGATTTCTTTGCCTTCCTCGGTGTCCAGGTCTTCGTGCACATCCGCGGCCCACGCGGGCATGAATTCCGCGGCCGGGTCGTCTTCCTGTTCCTGCGCTGTTTGCTGTTCGGCAAGTTTGGCCTGGCGCGCGGCATCTTCCTGCATGCGCATGATGGCCACTTCCTGGGCGGCCTGATTGTAGCCCTGCACCGAGGATGTGGCGACCACCACGAAGACGAGCACCACCAGGCTGGGCGGCACCAGGATGCCCAGGGAGCCGGATGATGTGACCAGTCCCAGGGAGAAGCGTTCGGGATAACCGGCGTTGACCAGGCCGGGAAGCATGAGCGCGCCCACGGCCACGACCGCGGTGGGGGTGAGCCCGCACATGGCCGCGAAAAACACGCACGACACGATGGTGGCGAGCGCCATGCCCCCGGGCATCCACCGCACGCACGCGCCCACGAACGCAGTCACGCGCCGGGCGCTTTTGCCGTGCGTCATAAGCACTGCGGCCAGCACAAAAAACGGAATCGCCAGCAACTCGCTTTTTTCCGTGATGAAGTACATCTGCTGGGCCATGAGCCCGGTGAACGGCGGGGGCTGGATGAGGGCGAAGCACATGGATGTGGCCACGCCCAGGGCGATGAACAATGGCGTGCGCACCAGAAGCAAAACCAGGAACACGGCGGCGATGACACCATAGGTCATTGTGCGCCACCCCCTTGGCCGCGCAGAGCGAACAGCAGGTCGCCGATGCTCACCAGGGTGAAGCGTGCGGCCAGCAGGCCCAGGGTCAGGGGCAGAGCAAGCCGCGTGGTCCACAGGGGCACGTTGGCGCGCGCGCCGAATATGCCCACGCGAAGCACCATATGCTGCAGGTCCGTAAGGTAGAGATTCACGTAGGCCAGGGCCGAGTCCATGAAGCACAGGCAGGCGAACACACAGAACGCGGCCACGGCCGCGGACAGGGCTGCGCGTATGCGCGGGGGCAGCAGGCGCACGAGCGCGTCGATGGCCACGTGGCGGCCATCGCGCACAGCCACGGATGCGCCCGCGCCCGTGGCCAGCACCATCATGTTCAACGCCAGTTTGCCGGCCCACGGCCACTCGAAATCCAGGATGCCGCTCAACACGCCCTGGCCGAACATCACGGTAATCATGATGCCGAACGCCGCGAAAAGCAGCACGGTTTCCAGGCCCGTGAGAATTGTATCGGCCACGCCCAGCACGCCCCTGTTGGGGGGCGGAGCCTGTGTGTTGGTGTCCGGTTGGTCAGCCACTGTCAAAATGTCCCGTTCACAAAAGGTGCTGTCAGAAAGAAAACGCCGGCTGCAGATTGCTGCGCCTCAGGTCAGGCGAAGTGTTCTTTCTTGCGTATAGCCTTCATTTTCTTGAGTTGCTCGATGCCGCGCCGGCAGCTCTCGAAGGCGTCCGGGCTGCGCGGGGCGCATACAGCGACCAGGGAAATGATATCCCCGGGCCCCACAACGCCCAGGCGTCGGATGAGCAGCACATCATCCAGAGCCCACTGGGCTTTGAGCCCGGCTTCCAGATCCCGAAGTTCGGCCTCCAGGTCCCCTGCGCGTTCAAAGCAGATGGACGTGGTTTGCTGATCCCCGGTGCGGCCCCGCACCACCGCGTAATGGCACAGCACAGATCCGCCGCCCGATGTTTCCAGCGTATCGTAGATTTGGTTCGGTTCAATGGAATTTTCGGTGACGCGTATCATGGGAAGCGCTCCTCAGAATTTCTGGCCCAGGCGGCCGCGGGACACGATGGCGTCGAAATCCTTGCGGGGCCGCGCGGGCGGATCCTGGTCCGGGAATCCCACGGGCAGCATGGCGAGCAGGTACATGGAATCGTCCAGGCCCAATTCCTGTTTCACGCTCTGGTACAGTTCGCGCTTGGCGCCGGTGACTTCGTTGCTCAGCGCGCCCACGATGCAGGCGCCCAGGCCCTGGTTGATGATTTCCGCGCACATGAAACCGTAGGCGATGCCGAGCTGCTCGAAGGTTCGTGCGAGAATGGTGGCGGGCCCGTTTTCAGCCACGCAAAAAGCCGGGTCGTTGAGCAGCACAGTGTCGATAATCTGCTCGTTCACTTTCATGACCCCGGCCTCGACGAGTTGCATGAGCGCGGCCTTGTTTTTGGGCTTGTCCCAGGCGGACAAGTCACCCGCCACGCAGATAACCACCGGGGCTTTGCCCACGAATTTCTGGCCCTTGGCCAGGGAGGTGAGCATGTCTTTGGTCAGCTGGTCCTCGACCACAATAAAGCGCCAGGGCTGGATATTTTCCCATGACGGGGCGCGGCGCGCGGCTTCGAGAACCGCCCGCAGCTTGTCCTCAGGCACGGGGTCGCTCTTGAATTTGCGGATGCTGCGCCACCCCTGAATCGCTTGCGTTGTTTCCATTTGTTGACTCCTTGGTCCGGGCGCCCGGAATCGGGCGCCTTGAATTGAACAGTACATTATAGTAACGGCTGCGCCGGGCATGCAACAGCATAAAGATTGATGCGCCCGCGCCGCACCGGGCGCGGTTCTGTGCGAATAGCGCGGATTGCGGTATACTGAAATGCAATGCGAACATGCTGTGGCGCGGATTTTCAATAAGAACGGTGACGGGCGCGTAATAACAATATGAAATGTCCAGAATGCGGAAAAGAACTTAACACCGGGGCGCGGTTCTGCACGGGTTGCGGAGCGCAGAACCTTGCGTCCGACGCGGCTGTGGGCGCAGCGTCCGGACGCGGGGCGCCCGCGCCCCCGCCGCGCAAAGCGCCCGCCGCGGGCATTCCGCGCCCGCCCGCATCGGACGCCCCGGCTGCGCCAGGAGAGAATCAGCCGCCGGCTCAGGTGTTTACGCCGCAGCACGCGGAAAAAGCAGCGCCCCTGTGGCAGCGCATGCCGCAACGCGCCAGGCAGGGCCTGGGGATCGCGGCCGTGGTGCTTGCGGCCGCAGCCATGATTTTTGCAATTCGTTTTTACATATACGGCGGCTCTTCCCTTTCGCGCGTATCCGGCATTTATGTACGCCAGGGCGCGGGGTTTTCCCTGGAACTGCCTGGCAAAAACTGGTATACGCCAAGCCACCCCGCCGGAGACGTGGATGAACCGGGCGTGTTCTACCGCGGCCGGGGCCCGAATGCGCCCGTGACCCTGTCGATTTTTCACACAAAAACCCGATCCCCCATGCCCAATCAGCTCGTGGAAACCCATGCTGTTTATTTCAAGGATTATTTTGTGAAACAGACCGAGCGGTTGCTGGTGCGGGACGGGCTGGGCTTTGAGCCGGCCGTGGTCGAGGTTTTTCCGGACATGGGCCCGCGCAACGGCATGCTCCTGCTTGGCAAAGCCCTGCCCGCCACAGGCAACCCTTACCCCGTGGTCATCCTTTTCACATATCAAAAGAACGATGAATACACGCTGGTGTTCCGGTCGCCCGGCAAAAACCCGGCGCAATATGAAAAAGAGATTATGAAGATCGCCCGATCATTCCGCATCGAGTAGGCTGTCCGCAAAAGCCCCGAAAATTATTTTCGCGCGATGTTTTCATCAATGCCCTCCCCCGCAATCCCGCATCGTACATAATATGCGCCACGGATCAGAGACGGATTTTAAGGCAGTGGCTGATTGTCTCGGAGCTTGGCCCGTATCCTGGATTGCATTCAAGCCGCACGCATAGAGTGTAAAGGACTGTGTGTCATGCAGACGGCCGCACGCTTCCGGTTGTGAAACGGCCGCCTGTTGATGTTACGGTCACATGGATGCGATTTCCTCAAAAGCCTGGGCCAGGTATTCGACCTGGGAGCGGGTGAGGCCGTAGGTGCTCATCTTGAACCACTGGGTCTGGCCGGGCTTAAGTCCGGTGATGCCCCGGTCCGTGAGTTCCTTGTGAAGGTAGTATCCTTTTTTGCGCTGGCCCTGGCCGATTTCGTGCAGCAGCGGAGTGGCGAAGCGCATGAGGTCGTGGTTGGTGGGGTTGTCGCCGAGCAACTTGATGCCGCCCTTGCCGATAGCTTCCATGCGCGCGGCGAACCAGCGCGCGTTCTCCAGTTCCTCATCCCAGTGCTTCACACGCTCTTTGACAAGGGGCAAAGCCTCCATGAGGCTCATGATATTGCTGCCGCGCGCCGTGCAGCCCAGCAGCTCGATGTTCTTTTTAGGATAGCGTGCGTCCAGGCGGAACAGGTGCTCGGCGCGCTCGCCGATGGCGCCCACAACGCCGATGGGGCCGCATGCGCCCCAGCTCTTGTGGCAACTGCACGCCACGTAATCGGCGCCAATGGCGCGCACGTCCACAGGCATGCGGCCCGTGGTGTAGGCGGTGTTAAGCAGCAGCGGCGTCCCGGCCTCATGGCACGCTTGGGCCACGGCCGCCGCATCCGTGAGGTTCCCGTAATCGCCGTCCACGTGGGTGAGAAGCGCCAGGGCCGCGGGTTTGCCGGTCCGGGTTTTAACCTGCTCCAGGGTTTCGGCGTACGCGGCGGCTGTTATGTGAAAAAACGGCGGCGGGCCCGCCGGGGCTTCCACGACCTCGAGCCCGGCGCGGGTGGCGGCCACGTAGGTGCTGTAGTGCGCGTTGCTGTCCAGCACCAGAATATCGCCGGGGCTGCACTCGGAGTGCATGACCATGAACTTGGCCTCGCGCGCTCCGGCCGTGGTGCGCGCAACGTCCACGTTGAGAAATTCAGCCAGATCGTCGACCAGGGACTTGATGGGCGGCTTGGTGATGTCGTGCAGAATGCCGGCGCATGCATCGCACACGCTGTAGCCGTCCACGTAGCGGGTCACGGCCTTGCGCACGGATGCGCGCGTGCGGCCCGCGGTCTGCAGCGGGTTCAAATTGATAAATAGTTCTTCTCGCTCGCGTGAATACATGTCAGAGAAGGCCCTCCATTTGATCCAGGGCCTTGCGGGCCGCGGTGATTTTTTTCAAGGCCTTTTCGCGCTGCGCCTCGTTGAGTTCCTGCAGCGGCGCGGTGTCGCGCCAGATATCGCGAATATCCTCCATGGCGTCAAGCACACGGAAAGTGCAGTCCACGCGGTGCGTGTTGCGCTCTTTGATTTTACTGTCCATATGGGATGCGTCTCCGTTTTCACTGTTCGCCGTGTCGCCGCCTTGGCCGCACGGCGCTCTATATGGTGTTTACTTTCCAAAAGCCATGATTTAGACTTACTTTGCATCGGCGGCGTGCGCGCCCGCGGCTGTTACCATTATATAAAAGGCGGGCATGCGGCGTCCTGCGGATGCTCCAATTTATCCTTGAAGGTGGTTGGTAGGCCATGAAGTATACCGCGTGGTTCCAGTGCATTGCCGGGTGCCCGGACCGGCATCCGTTGAACACAATCATTTACAAATGCCCGTCGTGCGGGGCGTTGCTCGAAGTCAAGCACGACATGACGCGCCTGAAGCAACGCAGCGCCGAGAGCTGGAAGCGGCTGTTCGACAAGCGCTTCCGCCGCACCGAATGGCCCTACGGCAGCGGCGTGTGGGGCAAAAAGGAAATGGTGAACCCGGGCGTGGACAACGCCAATGTGGTGAGCCTGTTCGAGGGCGGCAGCAACCTGTTCTGGGCCGACCGCCTGGGCCAGCAGCTCGGCATGACCGAACTGTGGGTCAAGCAATGCGGCAACGACCACACAGGCAGCTTCAAGGATTTGGGCATGACCGTGCTCGTATCCCAGGTCAAACAGATGATCTCCGAGGGGCAGAACATCCCGGCCGTGGCGTGCGCCAGCACCGGCGACACCAGCGCGGCCCTGGCCGCATACTGCGCCAGCGCCGGCATCCTGCCCATCGTGTTGCTGCCCAAAGACAAGGTCAGCAACGCCCAGCTCATCCAGCCCATCGCCAACGGCGCCCTCACCCTGGCCCTGGAAACCGATTTCGACGGGTGCATGAAAATCGTGCAGGAACTCACGGCCCGCGAAAACATCTATCTGGCCAATTCCATGAACTCCCTGCGCATCGAGGGCCAGAAAACCGTGGCCTGGGACATGATCCAGCAATTCGACTGGCACTCGCCCGACGTGGTCATCATCCCCGGCGGCAACCTGGGCAACGTGTCCGCCCTGGGCAAGGGCTTCGAGGAATGGAAGGAACTGGGCATCATCGACAACATGCCGCAGATCATCTGCGCCCAGACCCAGAAAGCCAACCCCCTGTACCTGGCGTACAAAAACGGGTTCAAGGAATTTAAACCCGTGAAAGCCAAAAAGACGCTCGCCAGCGCCATCCAGATCGGTAACCCGGTGAGCATCAACAAAGCCGTGCGCACACTCAAGAAATTCAACGGCATCGTGGAACAGGTCACCGAAAATGAACTGGCAAACGCCGCGGCGCGCGCGGACCGCACCGGCCTGTTCGCCTGCCCGCACACGGGCGTGGCCCTGGCCGCCCTGTTCAAACTGCACAAGAAAAAACTCATCGACCCCAGGGCGCGCGTGGTGGTCATCAGCACTGCCAACGGCCTCAAGTTCACCAGCTTCAAAATCCGCTACCACCAGAACGAAATTGAGGACGTGAAGCCGCGCTACGCCAACCTGCCCAAGCCCCTGCCGCCCAAATTCAGTGCGGTGCGCGACGAAATCTACCGGTTCCTGGACAAGCGGTTTTAATGGCCGGGGTTGACTTTTAAAGTTATTGCAGTACCATAATACCAATAGAGGCGATGTACAGAACAAATCCATACCATGGTTATATTTCCGGCCCACACTCGGGCCGGGCGCGAAAGGCAGACAACAACACTATGGTCAAGAAGAACACACCCGCAAAAATCAAAAAACCCGCGGCCAAAAAAGCAGCCGCTAAAAAACCCGCGGCGCGCAAAACCGCGCCCGCCAAAAAAGCCCCGCCCCGCGAAGCCGGATGGGGCACGTCCACCCTCGTGGTGCACGGCGGCGAAGAACGCAAGAAATTCGCGGACAGCGTGACCACGCCCATCGTGCAGACATCCACCTATGTTTTCCACG
>Ga0351883_1138_pt1 | contig 23610 bp, 19 predicted proteins | sample BONcelFGM3001F14_FD_206772 | JGI IMG/M metagenome (GOLD analysis project Ga0351883, IMG submission 206772) | Enriched cells from coal bed in the Powder River Basin, Montana, United States - BONCAT cells FGM rep3 HSBNCT.FGM.300.1.F14 ...
TTGGTTCAGCGATCGTCATTAATGGAGCGATCTATCGCGGAGCGCACGAATATGCCGGTGAAATCGCAAATATGCTTCCGGGCCGGGAATTCCTGGGAACTCAACGTGGGTGGCTGGGTTCTCTTGAGAGTGTTGTTTCAGGGATTGGTTTGTCTGAAAAAGCCAGAGAAGTGCTGAAAGGTAAACGGTCAGACGCGGAATTAAAGGCAATAACGATTAAAGAAGTATTTCGGGCTGTTCGCCGTGAAGAAGATTGGGTGATGCCAATTTTTCATGACGCGGTGGATTATCTGTCATTAGCGGTAGCAAGCGTTATCTCCATTGTTGATCCTGAAGTGATCATCCTGGCAGGGGGAATTGCCCAGTTTGCAGATTTGCTAATCGACCCAATTAAAGAACGGCTGGGTAATCTTTTGCCGACAGGAGTTTCACTTGTGCAGTCTCCTCTTGGATTGCGCGGATGTGTAATGGGTGCGATTGCAAAGATAATGTACCATACTGCTGGGTATTACGTTGTCCATAAAGTTGAATAAGATAATTAAAATAAATTGGAAAAACCCGGAAGAATAAGCTTTCCGGGTTTTTGATTGTATAAATTCATCGAAAACCAATTTTTAGTATTTCCAAAAATATTCTTCTAGATGGCAGTTAAATGCGGTAAGATTGAAGCAGTAACACGCATAGACAATCCCCATATTGATTATTCGCGAATGAGTGTATAGAAACTGACAGCTTCAACCACAGGACTGATTGTGGCTGAGGAGAAAAAAATTTAAGTGGACGCCAACCCATTTTTAGGTTTAAAAAAAATTTAGAAAGCGCGATCCACATAGATAAAGGAGAGAGAAATGCCCAAAGCTTTGCTATCAGTATTTAATAAATCTGGTGTGGTGGAATTCTCCCGCGCTCTGGTTGACATGGGCTGGGAATTACTTGCCTCTGGTGGGACGGCGAATATGCTTAAGAATGCCGGTTTGCCAGTGGTTGAAGTGGCTGATTATACCGGCTCTCCAGAAATTTTGGGCGGTCGGGTAAAAACGCTGCACCCTGCAATTCATGGGGGGCTGCTGGCCCGCAACTCAGCCGATGACCAGGCACAGTTGGACAGCCTGGGATGGGGAAACATCGACCTGGTGGCGGTAAATTTATATCCCTTTGAAGCCACCATTTCGAAACCGGATGTAAGCCTTGCCGATGCAATTGAAAATATTGATATTGGCGGGGTCGCATTAATCCGCGCGGCGGCCAAAAACCATGAACGGGTAACCCTGGTTTGCGACCCGGAAGATTATAAAATGGTGGTTGAAGGATTGCGAAGAGAAAGCTTGACTGAAGAACATCGCCGGAAGTTGGCTGTAAAAGGATTTCAACTCACCTCGGCGTATGATCTGGCAATCAGTAATTACTTATCTGGAGAGGCGGTTGAATCACTGCGCCTGTATCCTTTGCAATCGCTGCGCTATGGAGAGAATCCGCACCAACAGGCTTCTGTTTTTGGATATGCGCCTCATCAAGGCCCTTTAGGTGGGATGGTGCTTCAGGGCAAGGAGCTATCTTATAACAATTTGTTAGACCTGGACGCGGCATGGCGTGCGGCGGTTAGCTATTCACAGACCAGTGTTTGCATTGTCAAACACCTTTCTCCGTGTGGGGTTGCCAGCGCTGGCACCTTGCTGGAAGCGTACCAAGCCGCATTGGAGAGCGATCCGGTTTCTGCTTTTGGCGGAGTAGTTGCCTGTAACTGTGAAGTGGATGCTGAAACTGCTGAAACCATCAGTGAGATATTTGTTGAATGTGTGATCGCCCCCGGATTTTCAGAAGAAGCACTGGAAGTATTTTCAAAGAAAAAGAATTTACGCTTGCTCAAGATGCCAGATACCAATGTGGAACCAAATTACGAACTGCGCTCAATTACCCGCGGTGTGCTGAAACAATCGGTGGATTTTGGCGACCCAGTGGATATTGAATGGAAGGTGGCTACCAAACGCGCACCAACCGATGCAGAATGGAAATCGCTTCGCTTTGCCTGGAAAGCATGCCAGCATATAAAATCCAACGCGATTGTTTTTTGTAAAGGTGAAGCCACGGTGGGGATTGGCGGTGGACAGCCAAACCGTGTGGATTGTGTTCGTATAGCTGCACAGCGTGCAGGGGAAAAGGCACGCGGGGCAGTGATGGCTTCGGATGCTTTCTTCCCATTTGCTGATTCAGTTGAGGAAGCCGCTCAGGCGGGGATTACCGCAATTATTCAACCAGGCGGATCTATCCGTGACCTTGAATCAATTGAGGCGGCAGACCGGCTGGGCATAGCGATGATATTTACTGGTGTGCGGCATTTCAGACATTAAGTGGATAAGGAATTGGAGAGATTGATTCTATGAATGAGAGACTGTTTGAAGGCGTGGAAGCACTGACCTTCGATGATGTTCTGGTTGAACCCGGATACAGTGAAATTCTTCCCAGTGAGACTGACGTGTCGGCTTTCCTGGTACCTTCCATCCGCTTAAATGTTCCTTTGCTTTCCGCTGCCATGGATACGGTAACTGAATCACGGTTGGCGATTGCATTGGCACGGGAGGGTGGGATTGGTATTATTCACCGCAACCTTTCCCCTGAAGCGCAAGCCAAAGAGGTGGAAACAGTGAAACGCTCCGAATCAGGCATGATCAGTGACCCGATTACGCTGCCTCCAACTGCCAGCTTGCAAGACGCTGAAGATATCATGGCGCGCTTTCACATCAGCGGGATTCCCATTGTTAATCCAGACACTCATAAATTAGTTGGGATTCTTACCAATCGCGACATCCGATTTGCCGAACCGGAAGATTATTGCAAGCCGGTACATGAATTTATGACCAGCGGCCGGTTGATCACTGCCCCATACGGCACAACACTGGAGCAAGCCAAAGCAATCCTGCAGAAAAACCGGATTGAAAAATTGCCGTTGGTTGATGAACAAGGCTGCCTGACGGGGTTAATCACCGTCAAAGATATCCAAAAGAAGTTGAAATACCCCAACGCCTCCATTGACGCGCGCGGGCGTTTACTTGTAGGTGCGGCCATTGGGGTGGGGGCAGATATCGAAGAGCGGGTATCACTGATGATCCAAAAAGGCCTCGATGTTGTCGTTATTGATACCGCGCATGGACACTCGGCCGGGGTTTTAAAAGCGATTCGCCGAGTTCAGGCGATGCAGCCAGACCTGCCGATTATCGCTGGGAACGTGGTAACCGAGGAAGGTGCTGCGGCATTAATCGACGCCGGCGCTTCGGCGATTAAAGTTGGGGTTGGGGCTGGTTCAATCTGCACCACGCGGGTTATCTCTGGAGCGGGCATGCCGCAATTGACAGCCATTTACCGGGTGGCAAAAGCCGCTCACGCACGCGGTATCCCAGTGATCGCGGACGGTGGTATCAAGTACAGTGGAGATATCGTTAAAGCGCTGGTTGCTGGAGCAGATACCGTGATGTTGGGAAGTTTGCTGGCGGGTCTGGAAGAAGCTCCGGGGGAATCGGTGTTGTATGAAGGCCGTAAATATAAAACTTACCGCGGTATGGGCAGCATGGGGGCTATGCAGGGGTACGGGCGAGATCGCTACGGAAGCGGGCAGGGCGGTGCCAAGAAACTGGTCCCTGAAGGCGTGGAAGGGATGGTTGCTTTTAAGGGTGAGTTGTCAGACTTCGTTTATCAATTGGTTGGTGGCTTGCGCTCTGGTATGGGGTATGCGGGAGCGAAGGATCTTCAAGATTTACGCACAAACACACGGCTATTGCGCATTACAGGTGCTGGACTGATAGAAAGCCATCCTCATGATGTAACCATTACCCGTGAAGCGCCTAATTACCAGCGGGGTGATTGATACTAAAAATGGAAAAAACCAGCAAAACAGCCGGTGACCACAATCACCGGCTGTATTTCTGAGTCAATATTCGAATTATCGATTACAAAAAGCTTCCACCAGATAAGCCTGGCCTTCTTCTAAATCAGGGTTTATATTGACCATTTCCTGAGTAAATAGATCGCAGGCTTGCAGCCGCAATTGCGTGCTGGTTTTCACCACCGGAATCAGCTCTTCTGCTTCGTCATAATTGCCAACATAGGCAAAACCACGAATAAAAGGAATCCATTCTACCCAATCATCTGGCCGGTAGCCGAGTTCCAGAACTTCATCACCCAACCGGGCGGCCTCCTTCCAATCTTGTGCCTGGTTGGCCAGGTCGGCTTTCTGGTAGTAGTAGCACCAGGTGTGGTTGGGTTCGCTGCCGAAAATACCGGCTGGGGGTGTGGTTGGATCCGCGAGGACATCAATCTGTTCAATTTTGGAATACGATCCAAGGGCGATAATACGTTCGTCCGCGTACACGGATGGGAGAGGAAATCGGCTGTCAAGCACATGCAGGCAGGATTTCACGGATGGGCGTGAGAGCACCAGTGTTTTCGAGAAATCTCTTGATAGGGGAATGGAGCGTACTTCTTTCTCGTCTGCCCGGCTGGTGGTAATCATTTGAAAACTGGTCAGATTAAGCACTTCCGCAGAAATAGGCAGCGCTTCCTGGGTGGGGGTGGGATAATAAATCAAATTTGCCGGTCCCCATAAAACGTAGTCTTCGGGAACCTCCATGCCATTGATCTTGCCGACTAAAACGGTACCGGGTTGAATTTGAGGCGCGCGCCAGCTCAGCTGCCACCACATATCTCTGGCGGTTTGCCAGTCTTCGGCAAAAGCCAACGCATTGGAAAAGTGAGTCATCACAGCCAGGAAAGTCAATAAACTCGCGAGGATAATGCGCTGTCGTTTTTGGGGAAGGAAGCGGTGCATTACCCCAACCAGGAATAATACAGCTCCTAACGAACCCGGCCAGGTGAATCGACTGGGAAGAATTGCCCTGCGGTCACCAAAAATGACCGGAATCAAGCTGATCACCACGCCAAATAAACCGATCAAAATTGCGTCCATTGCCCAGCGGGTTGAGGTTTCAGTCTCTTTTTTGTTTTTTTCCAGCTTAATCACTTGAAGGGAGATGAAGCTAAGAACTGCTATAGCTGCCAGGCATAGCACAAAGGCGATTAGCCATTCTCGAAGGCGCAGATTGGAAGCCAAACGGTTAAATGGCACTCCCCAGGATAAAAGGCTTATGTTGATGGTATCTGTAACCAGGCTGGCAAAGGTGTTTGCCAACTTCAGCGCGGGTGAACGCAAATAATTTGAAAACATGCTGTCAATCTGGGTGGCGTAGCGCAAATTTTGAAAGAAGAAAATCCGCCATAACAGAAAACCAAAAGCTGTTGTCAGGATGGGAAGTCCGGTTAGAAGAGTTTTTACTGCCCGTTTGCTGATGTGTTTGATTCCAAGGGGCTCGGTGCAGTAAAAAATGATTGCAAATCGCAGCCCTTCCATACCAATAAAATATTCCATTCCCAGGTAGCACAACAAGGCCAACGCGGCACTCAAAAATGAAAACAGCACTTTTAATCCAACACGATTTTGCTTAATTGCCAGAATTGTCAATCCAATTGAAAAGACCATGGCGGTCATACTGATCTGGTGGGCCTGGTAATCGAACGCGTTTGGTTGATCGGTAAAGGCAGGAAAGATGACATACAAGATTCCCATTAAAAGCGCGGCCAGATGTTGCTTGGGCCATAATTGGCGCACGATCCAATATGCTCCAAGGCCCGCCATTGAGCGCAAAACATACGCAACCAGATTATAGATCAAGATCTTATTGCCAAAAACTTGAAAAGCCAGCTGCATCAAAATAGCGCGAAACGGACGGTCGGACATGAAAATATCTGTAAAGCGATCAGCTCCTAAAACATTACCCGTATAAAGCAAATACCAATCATCCCGGTAAAATCCCAATTCAAGGACTTTGGGTAAGTAAGCAATCGCAGAAATAATGAATATGGATATAAATGCAAATAGAATGGATTTCGAATGGTTTTTTGTTTCGTTCATGGGCTCTTCCCTGCGTAATTAAAATAAGTGATGATAATTTCTCACAATGAATGTTTGATTTTATCATCCTATTATAAAAGAACGACCTTCTGAAAAGAAGGTCAGTCTCATTTTCAAGTGAAACCAAAAAACCTACGCAGCTTTTGGTTTTGTGGGCTTGCCTTTGGCAGCCTGAAAAACGCGAAACATATATTCGCCGAGCGCCCAGAATAACACCACGTGGGACACACCAAAGAGGATTCCTCTCAGCAAAGAATTTCCAAAAAACAGGCTGGCGTCAATGGCATCCAGCGGTTGGCCTGCAGACATTATGAAAATAACTCCCTTGTAAACCATAAGCGCAAGCGCAGCCAGAGCGCTGATCATATAAGCTTTAAACCGTATTAGCATCGATTTGTAGATTTTTTCAGTGAGTTGGTCTTTGACCAAATAAGTCATCACCGCCATAGAAATAGGAATGGCCGCGCCTAATAAAAAGGTGTGCCCATGCACCAATTCCATATAATGCGAATAGAGCCACTTTTCTTCAAGCCCAATTCCACTGAAAAATGGGCGCGAAAACTCGCGATAGAAAAGCCCCGTTACCATCGCGAGAATGCTCATCAGGGAAGCGAATCGAATCTGGCTTGAAAGTACCGTCTTGTAATTTACAAAACCATGTTTTTCCGTCATCAGTCCCACCCTTTATCAATTGATTATGATGGGATTATTATATATTAAGAGGTTAATTAATTGTCTGGGGAGAAAGCGAGGCATTAGAAAAAAGGATTGCTGAAACCCGTCGGATTACAATTGGGTTCACCGGTTAATGGGGGGACTACTGAATTATTTCTCGAATGATTTTATTAGTAGATGATGATGTGATGGTGGGCAGCAGCCCGGCTACCACGTTCACATGGTAATTTGGTTTGAAGCTGCTTTAAATGGATAAGGGATGCGGTTGTTGTTATCCTTGGCTTATTGAAACCTGGGAAAAGAAACAACTATAATGGCTGAGATAACCCACAGCCAATTTTTTATTGGCAAAACTATGAGACTGCCTGATACTGGTATATTGTGTCAGCATGAGTTTTATAATTTCAATAGATGGTCAGTAGTTTTAAATCATCGTAGATATACTGACTTCAGTAAATGGGAAATTCATAGAAAGTGTTGAAGAACAAAAAACTTAACTGTCACCATTACCTGCTCACCGGGATTTGACATTGGGAATTTTGTGAAATGGAGATTAAATTGAGATTTCGGTCCAGCCGTAAGAATAGCTTAATCAAACTGATGAAAAGATTAAGAAGGCAACTCTGAAAAGGGTTGCTTTCTTAATTCAATTTCTTGACTCATGTGGGAAAAAGTCTACCAGGCAAACAAAAAAACTAAATCATTAACGTTGGTACCAGTGGAGCCTATCTGAATCAAACCACCAACTTTTTTGAAATAATCATAAGAATTATGGGTAGTCAGTGACTGGTTGAGACTTAGTCCGGCTTGCAGGCCATTCGCGTATGTTGCACCGGTAACAACCGCGCCGGCAGCATCGGTAGGGCCGTCTTCACCATCCGTTGCCAGTGATATTAGTGCCGCGTTTGGAATCCCATCCATTTCTTTTACGGCACCTAACGCCAATTCCAGGTTGCGTCCTCCCAGTCCATGTTTTTCACTCAGCGTAACTGTGGTCTCTCCACCACAGACGATGCAGCAAGGTCGCGGTAAGGGCTCGCTGGTCGATTCTATTTGCTGCAGGATATTTGCCAATACCTGGCCGGCCTGGTGGGCTTCACCCTTTAAGTAAGTTGTTAACAGCAATGTGTTGAATTCTAATTGACGTGCTTGATTCAAAGCGGCCTGGGCGGCGTCATAATTTGAGCCGATAATCAAATTGATAACACTCTTGAAGATTGGGTTGCCTGCTTTGGGGGTGTCTTGAATTTCCTGGCGGGATCCTTTTCTTAGATGATTGAGTATCGAGTTAGGAACCGAATTGGTAATTTGATATTTCTCAAGAATCTGCAAACACAATGTAAATGTAGACGGGTCTGGCACGGTTGGCCCGGAGGCAATGCTGTCCAATGGGTTTCCGATGACATCAGAGAGAATTAAGGAAATAACCCTGGCTGGTTGGGCAAAGCGGGCAATTCCCCCGCCCTTTACCTGATCTAAATGTTTTCTGAGCGCGTTAATTTCCTGTATTTCTGCGCCGCACGCCAGCAGCAATTTTGTAAGCTGCTGGACTTCTTCCAAAGACACTTCCTCAACGGGCAGGCTCATCAATGCGGACCCTCCCCCCGAGATTAAACAGAGAACCAAATCACCTGTTTGCGCGGATTTTACAAACTCAGCCGCTTTTTTCCCGGCGATGACACTGGCCTGATTGGGAATAGGATGACCGCCAGCAACAATTTCAAAATGCTTTGGCAAAATAATCGAAGAATCAATATGCTTGGGAATCACAAGACCCTGAAGTTCAATATCAAGGCTGGACAATGCCTCCACAGCACCAGCTGCCATCCGTTGGGCGGCTTTACCGAAGGCTAAAAGTCTGATCGAGTGAACAGAGTTTAAAGGAATATGGTGATTCCCAAAAGAGATATTTCCATTCTTAACGGATAAAAGATGTGTGACGCTTTGTACCGGTGACACGGCATCCAGCGCGGCAGATAAAACTCGATCCATGCTTAATTGAACAGATTCAGGAATTTGGGATTTTTCTATGTGAGTTAGCAATTTCTGCATTAATTCATCGCCTTGTAGAGAATGGGCTGAAAAGGATCTATTTAAACTGATATTTATCAGATATCTGGCATGTCTGACTAGGTTAATCAATCACATATTGCTTGATCTCGTTCCAATTGGCGGTTAAAAAGCGCGTGCCATCCTTATTAAAAGCCACCGCGTTTGAGGATTCCTGGATAGAATAAATGGTTAGCCAATCAATAGTTCTTCTGAAACGAATCTGCGGATCGTTTGCGCCTGAGCCAGTGACCAGTAATTTGCCGTCCACTGAGAACGCGACAGTTTCCGCCAGGTCAGAGAAAGTTTGCATAATTCTCCAGTCAGAAGTGCGCCAGACGACAACACCGCCCTCGGTGCAGCCTGTCGCATCTGATTTGCTGCAAAAAGTTGAGGTCAACAGTTCACCACCAGGGGAAAAGGCAATCGAATTGGCTTGGTTTGCATGAAACAGCGTTTGTACCAGTGACCCGTTCCTGGGATTCCAGATTCGAATTTTGCCATCGGTGCCAGCAGAAGCAAGAATATTCCCGTCCGGCGAAAATTTCAGCGCGAGCACATTTTGACCGGGCGCGTCCATTTTTTGCAGTGGCGTCCAGGTTTCCGCATCATACATCCAAATTACACCATTTGGCCAGGTTTCTACTCCACCGATAGCCAGCACACTACCATCCGGTGAAAATGCGACGCTGTCTGGGGCGCTGGGCTGGTTTAATTTTACTAGAAGTTGATTATTAGTCAGATTCCAGATTGTAATTCCTTGTTTGTCACTACTACTGGAGGTAGTGGCTAACCACAAATCATCCTTTGAAATGTCCAATCCCCACACAATTCCATCATACGGTTGATAGTTGTGGAGAATGTTTCCGGAGATGGAATCAAATGCGATCGCGCCAAAGTTGGTTTGGTTCCCGCTAGTCGCAGCAAAGAAATTTCCATTTTTTGAAAACAAAACTTCTCTTGTGTCTGGAATCGCGATTGAGTGAAGTTGAACCAGGCTGAAAAGGTTTTCTGGTGAAATTGGCGCTAGAGCAGGTGTAGTTGGGGTTTCAACAGGCACAGTGGTTTGAGTGGGTGTTGGTGAATCCGTAGGAGCGATTGTTTGACTCGTTGAAATGAGAGTTTCAGAGGAAACAACGGTGGGATTAGCTATCCCTGGAATTTGACTGTTGCTCACGCACGCGGATAACAGCAAGGCGATTGCGAGGATCCAAATGGGCTTCATCGGTAGATACCTTTCGGGTTGCTGTGGGAAATACAGACTTATTGTAGCATTTCCTGTATCTTTCGTGGTTTTTGACCCTGCCAGGTTAATAAGCAAAAAAAATATCGTCTGCCTGAAGCTGTATCAGCAAGGCAGAACGATATTTTGACTTTATTGAATTGTTCAACACTTAGGCAGACAATCGATAAGTGGGGTGGGGTGCTTGAGGGTGAAAGGCGGAAGTACTACCTATTGAGTATTGGGATACCTGTGAAGCGATTGCGCTTTCGATCAATTGCTTTAATTTCTCGGCAGACATTTCCACCCGGGCGTTTATCAAAACGCGCACTTTTCCGTCGCGAGAACCCGGAATCATTTCTTCCCACCCCGGCTGCTCAATTGCGGGAAAACTAATTTTCTCCGCGCCAGAATCGGTTTGGATGATTATCTTCAGGTGACCAATTCCTGCGCTTTGCGCTGCCAACTGGTTAAGGATTTGTTGAATAAGATTGATGACGACTTGTTGGGCGCTTTCAGGATTGACCGAAAGGGCTGCTTCTTCATCCACCCAGGCAAGCAAAGCTTCTCCATCTCCATAGCGTTGGTAGTCAATATCGAGCATTTGCAGGAAATCTGACCCCTTTGCCTGTTCAAGTTTGGCAAGCCAATCTCCAATTTGGCTGGAATCCAACGAATTCTGGATAATGTAGGGTTTGTCTGGATACATTCTACGGAACAGCCCAATCAGCTCATCCCTGCGCTCATTGGAAAGGAGATCTATTTTATTCAACACTACCAATCCAGCTTCCTCCAATTGTTTGTCAAAGATATACACGACATCTTCGCTGAAAGGTAGCGGTTCATCCAACAACCGTAAGCGTAAAAGACGGCTGTCAGAAAACACAGAAAAAGTGGTGTTCTCAGGATTCATCTTGCGGATTTGCTGCATGGGGCGCATTACTGTGGCAACCAGGTCAGCGCAGGAGCCTACAGACTCGGCAAAAATTGCATCAGGTCGGGCAGTCTCAATCAACAGTTCCAATTGATCGTCCAGTTGATGGTAATTGCAGCAAAAACAACCGCCAGTCACTTCAACAGCCGGAATTTGATTAAGGCTGAAGAATGCCGTGTCGACCAGGTATTTCCCTTGATCGTTGGTGATGATGCCTACTCGTTTGCCGTTTCGAATGAATTCTTTGGCAGCCGTCATGATTGCGGTAGTTTTGCCGCTGCCCAGAAAACCACCCACAAGATGAATTTTCATTTCGATTCCATTACTGAATACTTGACTTAATGGCTTCCAGCAGGTCTTGCTGGCTGGGAATGAGCGAACTAAATCTCAGTTCACCATTAATCAAAATAGCTGGCAAGTTTTTAATTCCAAGTTTCATCATTCTGGCAATATTCTCTGGGCGTGTGATCTTATATTCAACGATATCCACTTGACCATTGAGGATTTCAGCTGCGCGGTTTGCGGCTGCCATCATATAACCGCAGGCGGCACAGGAGGCAGAGTCCAGGGTGAATACTTCCATAAGTGGTTTTTGCAGTTGATCATACTCGGGAAGCTGAATTGAATTGAGGTCATAAGTCCGCGCTTCGTAACTGGAAAGAATTCTGCGGGCTTGTTCTGGGTTGCGAATTGCTTCCGCGGCGCCAATGACATTCTCATGCGGTGTTGCATACGGCATGTCGCATCCGGGCGATATGATCAAATTCTGGTGATCGAGGCTGTCAAGTAATTTGACAACATATTGCATGGTATCTTGCTGGGTACCCAACAACATACAGGAAGTAAGGGGAATATTGCCTTCCAGGGTAATGTTGTAGGATTGGGTGATCTTCTGCGCGGCGGTCATATTGACATTTTCATCGACTGCAATACAATCCGGGCCGGTCTGACACATAGGTTCAATGTTTTTTGTGGCGTCACCGCATACAAAGAATGAAGAAAATGCACCACGCGCGCGAATATGATCAAAGAGCAGCTTAAAAGGGCCGCTCATAAATTTCTTGAAATGTCGTGGAGAAATTTGAGAAATGACCGGGTCTACCACTGCAATAACATCCATGCCGGCAGATATGTAATAATCTGCCATTTTGATCGCAACCTGCGAGCAGTAGTGCATTAAATCCTGGACATAATCAGGTTGATCCACCATGTCCATAAACAATTCTGTACCGCGTAGATGTGAAGCCAGGGTAAAGGGCCCGGTAATCAACCCGTAAAGTGCTGTATGCTCACCCACAGCCAATTTCATACCGCGCATGACATCCAAAATCATGGGTATGCGACCTTCAGTGACTTCCGGCAAGTGGCTGGGAATGGTGGGATTTTCAATCAATGGATGGGTGGCAACTGATGGTGGAGAATCTTCAGCCCAAACCAATTCGCAGCCTAAAATTTCTGCTTCCACCTGTAAATCAAAAATCACTGGCTGACCATCAGGAGCATATAACCGGTTGGCCTCCAAGAGGGACTCTAATAGTTTATTTGCGTCGGTGAGGACCTCTCGAGCGGAGTAACCTTTCAATGATCCAACATGCACACCGGCAAACGGGACCCAGGGGATCGTATCCACTGGTTGATGCGATAGGGTCTTGGCAACGATTTCTTTGCCTGACAAGCGGTTTCTCACGGATAAGTCTACAGTCATGGGTATACTCCTGGTAATGGAAATAAGGGATGAAAAATTTATAACAAAATATGACAACGTTGTCAACTAACAAACTCCCTGTAAATCTGTTTGTTATAGCGATACTGAGGAAAAAGTGCTTAAATTATAATAATTACTAAAAAATAGGCTTGTAAATACCGTGTTATATTGTTTATAATGGTAACTGTTAAGACAACGTTGTCTGAATGGAAAATACATGAAAAAAATCAATAAGGCGGCTACCATCAAAGACGTTGCCCGGTTGGCGGGTTGTTCCATCAAAACCGTCTCCCGGGTTATCAATGATGAGCCTTATGTAACCGACGAAACAAGATTAAAAGTTCAGAAAGCCATTAAACTATTGGACTACGCGCCAAATATTTCTGCGCGCCGCCTTGTTCAGCAACGGTCTTATGTTATTTGCATTTTGCTGCATTCAGCCGGTTTTTATCAATCGGCTGTACTTTCGAAAGTCCTGGAAATTGGATACGAACAGAATTATGATATATTGATTCAAAATTATTACCCTTCACATGCCAAGTCGAAAAAGAAGCTGACAAGCCTGATTCATGAACGCCGGATTGATGGATTGGTCACTACACCGCCCTGTGATGTGGATGAATTTATATCTGAACTTTTAACAACTTCAAGTATTCCATTAGTTCAAATAACCCCTTTCAATCGTTCTGGAAATATTCCTTTCGTTATCGGTGATGACTACCAGGGCGCGATGATGGTAACTGACAGACTAATTGAATTGGGTCATGAGCGCATTTGTTTCTTAAGCGGTCCCCGCAACCACCGTACCAGTATTGACCGGCAATATGGATACCGGGCAGCCATGGAATCCCACCAAATCAAAATGGATGATAGCTGGATTTTGGAATCGGAATTCAACTTTGACGGCGGTTACACGGCCACAAAAATTGCGATGAGCCGTTCGGTAAAACCAACGGCCATTTTTGCAGGAAGTGATGAAGCAGGTTTAGGCGCGTTATATGCGCTCCAGGAATTGGGGATCAAAGTGCCGGAACAGGTTTCTGTTTGTGGTTTTGATGACGCCGCTCATTCGAAACACACCTGGCCGGGTTTGACAACCGTGCACCATCCGATTGATCAGATTGTAGAGAAAGCCACTTATTTGTTGTTGGATATTTTGGATGGGAAGCAGCTCGAATCGGTCCAGGTGGTGGTGCCTTCTCGGCTTGTCATCCGTGGATCAATTGCAGAAGTCAATAAAAACATCTGAAATTATTGAATAATTGGAAAGGAATTGAGGAAAAATGAAACCTGTACTGGAAAGTTTAAATGAGGCGATATTAGAAGGTGACCGCGCGACCGCAAAAGAAAAAGTTACCCAGTCATTGAAAGATGGCATTCATCCGCTAAACGTGCTTGAGACTATGATCACCGCGATGGGGGAAGTCGGCCGCCTGTTTGAAGAAGGAGAGTATTTTGTGCCAGAAATGTTAATCTCAGCCCGGGCCATGCAAGAAGGTATGGAAATACTGAAACCGTTTTTGTTGGAGGCGGATGTTAAACCTTCTGGCAAGATAATTGCCGGAACTGTAAAAGGTGACTTGCATGATATTGGCAAGAATCTGGTTTGTATGATGCTTGAAGGGGCAGGTTTCCAGGTTATTGATCTGGGCACAGATGTAAGCGCGGATAAATTTGTGGCAGCCGTTGCGGAGCACAAACCCAATATTGTGGCCATGTCGGCACTGCTCACCACAACCATGCCCAGTATGAAAGAGACAATTGAAGCTTTGAATTCATCCGGGCTGCGGAACCAGGTCAAAGTGATGATCGGTGGCGCTCCGGTCACGGGTGATTATGCCCGTCAGATCGGCGCAGATGGTTATTCTGAAGATGCCAGCCGCGCAGTAAAGCTCGCAAAGTCGTTGGTTGTCTGATCCGGTTTAATGAATCTCTAAATATAAAATGCTTGTCCAGCCAATCTCTACGGGTTGGCTGGACATTTCTTAAACAGGTATTCTTATACCGGCCATTGATGGCGCATGTCAGCAGACATATAATCGAACTATCAGTCATTTAAATAATGATAGGAATTATTCCCGTACCCGGTTAAGGATTTTTTGGTTATTAATAATATGAATAGAAAATATTTTTCGATCAATGAATGCTAGATTTCGCCTAGAAACAAGGAGTTTAAATTGAAAAACGATCGTTTTCTCATCGGGATCTTGGTTGGTGTATTCTTGATCATTTTGCTGTCGCTAGGTGCATATATGATTCGGCAAAATTCCAATATGGTTTTACCAGAAGATCAGCCTGAAGGTGTTGTCAATAACTATATCCTGGCTTTGTACGATAAGGATTATGAGAAGGCTTACGCCTATTTGGCCACCGGGGATTTCAAACCTACATTGGAAGCCTTTAGACAAGCCTTCATTTCTGGAAGTCTGAATCTGGGATATGTGAGTATGAAGATAGGTGAGACCGTTGTATCAGACCAGCAGGCCACTGTCTATCTGACATTCATTCATGGCTCAAATGGTCCATTTAGTGAACCTTACCGCGAGCAGCAAATTGCGTTATTGGTTCTTGAAAATGGTGCCTGGAAAATATCCAGTCTCCCCTATCCTTTATGGAACTGGGATTGGTATCAGGAAGTTCCCAAATAAGATAACTTACTGGCAGCTCTCCCCTGCTGATTGGAGAAAACAATGCGCGTAGTCAGAAGATTTTATTTTTATTTGGTGGCGTTTATTAGCCTGGAGGTTGTGATCTGGGGGTTGGTTACATTGACTTCCAGCTTTATCAATTCACCTGTTGGCGGTGGGCTGGCAAATTTGCTTGCGCGTGGACTATCACAGGTGATTGTGGGTCTGCCAATTCTATGGTTGCATTGGCGGGTGATCGTGGGTGATTACCACCAGACCGAAGAAGAACGTCATACCCGGGTCCGCGCATTATTTTTATATGGATTGAAAATTGCGACACTCGCGCCGATCCTAATTAACTTATTGGCGGTCATCCGCAAGCCGTTGATAATTTGGATGAATGTTAATAGCACATCACCGCCTTTTCTTGCCTCACAGGAAATCTTTGACAATCTCATTTCGATCTTTGTGAATCTGGTAATCTGGTTCTACGTTGAAAGGATTCTGAAACAGGATTGGTTGTTGGATCCAATGGCGAACAGCCTGCGAGATATTCGCAGGTTGTACCGGTATGTTTGGCTGCTTCTGTCTATTGGCAGCCTGGTTATCGGGCTGGAGCAAATCGTGGTTTTCGTCCTGAATTTTGAAAAGGTGATCGGTAATGCTAGAGCCGATAGCCTGGCAAATGGAATTGCGGTAGCGATAATCGCCGCGCCGTTATGGGCCTGGATGACCAGGTTAATTCAGCATTCACTGGATAAAAATGAGGAGCTATTCTCAACCCTGCGTCTGGTCGTGTTATTTGCGCTTACGCTAAGCGGGGTTGCGTTTGTGCTTTCGATTTCTGGAACGCTGATAAGCAGCATGGTCCGTTGGCTGTTGGGCCAACCTTATACCTGGATTGGGTGGGTTAGCCAATACAGTAGTTGGCTGGCTACATTGCTGCCGTTTGTTGTGATCTGGTCTTATTATGGGCGAAATCTGGACTTTCAGATTTCAAAGGAGTATGACGTAGTACGAAGAGCCAGTTTAAAGAGGCTTTATCATTCGATCCTTGCATTGGCTGGAAACGTGGTTGTTTTCACGGGGTTGGTGGTCCTGGTCAATTTAATAGTAGACCTGTTTTTTGGAGATTATTTGGCCGTTGAAAATTTCCGCAATCAACTTTCAATTGGTCTCACCTGTTTGATTGTTGGTTTGCCGCTGTGGATTACTCCATGGCTTTCTGTTCAAAAAGAAGCTGTTCAAAAAAACGATTTGGGAGACCACGCTCGCCAATCGGCAGTTCGCAAGGGATATTTGTATCTGGTGATATTTGCGCTGGTAGTAGGGTTGATGTCGATGGCAGGCTATTTAGCCTTTCGATTGATTAATTCTTTACTTGGAAATCTATCTGAAGATTTGCTGCAATTTTCACTTCAAAAAGCGGGTCAGCTGGCATTGATTGGGCTGTGGCTGGTTTATCATTTGCGAGTACTGCGTGCAGATGGCAAGACCGCTCAGCAGATATTAAGGAAACGACATTCAGATTTCACAACCCTTATAATCGCGAAGAATCAGGGTGATCCAATCATTGATTTGTTTGCAGACCAAACCAAACGGCAAATTCCAGACTTGCAAGTAACCAATGTGTTTATCGATGCCGGCAAACCGGAAGATTACTTAAAAAGCTATTCCGCACTGGTGATAGCGGCTGACCAGATGGCGTCTTTACCTGATCATTTGCGGTTATGGATGAATGAATTTACAGGTCAGATTATTGTTTTACCAATAGCGGCTCGCAAATATAATTGGGTGGGAATACCCAATCGGGAAGAAAAAGAAATTGTTTATGACGCCGTGCGAATTTTGCGCCAATTGGCCGAAGGGCAACCAGCGAAATCAGGGGGAGCATCCAACGCCTGGTCTGTAGCCAGCAATGTGTTGGCTGTTTTGTTTCTCTTACAATTATTGATTGGAATAGTTTCGCTTGTTCTGTCTGTGGTGCTAAATTAATGGTCAGGATTTATCAATAAGGTTCATGAAACAAAATGGAAAAGGACCAAGTTGAAATTACCAGCCGCTCTGAATGGCGCGACTGGTTGGAGAAAAACCATACCCGTAGCGACGGAATCTGGTTAATCACGTATAAGAAACAACACGCAGATTTGTATGTGCCTATAGAGGAAGTTATCGAAGAGTCAATTTGTTTTGGGTGGATTGATAGTTTATCTCGAAAGTTGGATGAAGATCGCTCAATGCTTTGGCTGGCCCCTAGAAGAAAAGGTAGCAATTGGTCGAAGCCCAACAAATACCGGGTTGAAAGAATGATCGCCGCTGGATTGATGACCGATGCAGGGTTGGTAAAAATAGATTTAGCAAAACAAGATGGCTCGTGGACCGCATTGGATGCCGTTGAGGCTTTGGTGGTTCCCGATGATTTGCGGGCCGCATTGGCAGAAAATGAGCCAGCTGAGAAAAACTTCGCGGAATTTCCTCGTTCAGTGAAACGAGGCATCCTTGAGTGGATTGCCAATGCCAGGCGTTCCGAAACCCGAAAGAAGCGCGTGGAAGAAACGGCAAGATTAGCAAAAGATAACATCCGTGCCAATCAGTGGAGAATAAAATAGAAATTTAAGAAAGGTTTTACTTCAAATGAATTTAAGCGCCCTACAAATCTTTCGAAATATTTCGGCCGCTATTATTGGGCCTGATGCCACCAAAGCCGAATTGATTTTGGGGTGGGGGACAGCGGTGGTTTTTTGCGCAGGTCAATTAATCTGGGCGCAGGTTTGGGGAAATTGGACATGGTGGCAATTGATGATTGCTCTGGTTTTTGCATTCGATATTGGTGGTGGTGTGGTTGTGAATGCGACCAGGTCGGGTCGAAAATACTGGCACAGACCCACACTTAATATCCGCAATCATGCCCTCTTCTATTTGGCACATATACACCCTTTTCTCATCGCGTTGTTTTGGAATGACTTTTCATGGTGGCAAGCTTTGGCAATTTATGTTGGTATGCTTATCATGGCTTTTCTTGTCAGGATAACTTCACCAAAAATAAAACGCCCTCTCAGCTTTGGATTAACATCTTTGGCAACTGTAGCGGGAATTACCTGGCTGCGAATGCCCGCTGGAATTGCCTGGCTTCCCCCGCTGTACTTTGTCAAGCTAATCTTGGCACATTCTGTCCCTGAAGAATAGAATATGGATATCTAGTTTGAGGTGTGAATTCTAGTCATCTAACCACCGAATTCTTGGCAACAATGTAAGAAATAAAACTTAACTATTGGGTAGCACTATTCGGAAAAAAAATGAATAACCAAATCAATCGAGTAGACGATCGAAAATCAAATGAATTGCGAAAAATTGTTTTCACTCCGGATTATGTGGATTATCCACAAGGTTCGGTTCTGGTAGAGATGGGTAAAACGCGGGTGCTGTGTAATGTGTGTGTTGAGGAAAAAGTGCCTGAGTGGATGGCAGGCAGGGGTGTAGGCTGGTTGACGGCAGAATACTCAATGCTGCCGCAGTCAACGCAGAAACGCAATCCGCGGGAAACGAATGGTCTAAAGGGACGCACGCAAGAAATCCGCAGGTTGATCGGGCGGTCGTTGCGCGCGGCGGTAGACCTGAGTTTGCTGGGTGAGCGCACCCTATTAATCGATTGTGACGTAATTCAAGCAGATGGAGGAACACGCACCGCGTCGATTAATGGTAGCTATGTGGCAGTTGCCATAGCGCTCAAGCATCTGATTTCGACAGGTACTATTCCTGAAGAGACATTGCTGGCTCCTGTCGCGGCGGTCAGTGTGGGGATGGTCTCAGGGCAGCCTTGCCTTGACCTGGATTATGCGGAAGATTCATCCGCGGATGTAGACCTGAACGTGGTAATGACCGCTGATGGTAAGTTTATTGAGGTGCAGGGCACCGCGGAAAAAGAGCCGTACGATCGCCAGAGTCTTAACCAAATGCTCGACCTTGCAGAAGCCGGTATTCAAGAGATCATTCGCAAGCAAAATGCCGTAATGAAATAGAAGTTGTTTGGTGTTCGAGTAATCAGAAAGGAAAAGGCAGCCTTCAAGGGCTGCTTTTTTCACAATTTCCAGGATGTTTGCTACAAACTCTCACAATCCTTCCGAACTCTTTTTTATTTTAGCGACAATCAAATGTTTAACAGGACGTTGTGATGTAATTTACCATCGATTTTTTTGCGCGTTTTGTGACCATGTTACTGGTACTGATCTCTGCTGGTGGGAATCTGGTGGCCCGCGGCGGTTGGACGCGGGGGAACGCGGCCAATGTGGGGCAGCATTCCAGTGCCGTTTCAGGCAGATTGTCATGTTTGGACCCCGGTCGAGTTGATCATCGCTGGAATCATTCTACTTTACTCTTTTGCCATCACGATATCGCGATCAATTCTTAAAAATAATGGGTGGTCCTGATACATTCGTAAAGTTCTGTCGGGCAGGATTCTATAGGCACAGGCTAATTCAGCCCATGTTTCATCACTGGGGCTGGTGCAGCTACCCAAAATTTGCCAGAAGAACAGGAAAATGCAACCAATTCCTGTGATGAAGAATTATTGTCCGTCTCATTTGAATTTAGTATTTCCTGAGGCTCCAAAACATCCATCCGGAATTGCCAATTAGCAGTTTCGAATTCATGCAGGAAAAATTCCCATCATCTTTAATTTTTTGGCAACTTCTTCACGCTGCAGCTAAATTCGTTATAATCAATATTAGAAGGGCTTTACGTCAAAAAGGAAAATAATATGAAGAGATTAAGACAATCTTTGGTGATAATATTTATTGTGCTGTTATCTCTGACAGTAGTTGGCTGTAATGTGCAATTGAAAGGTACCCCTGATACAGTCGCAGCCTCAGGTAATGGAGTGGGTGGTGTCTCAGCGGATGATGGGGAGATCTCTTTTCTAAAGGAACAATTAAATAACCCAAATCTGGACGCACAAACACGCGCCAGTTTACAGGAAAAACTGGATATGGCGATCCGCATTGCTACCCAAAAAGCTGCGACTCCATTACCCGGTGTGCAGTTGGATGCTTTTGGTGAGGTTGGCGGAGAGATTGAACCGCTGCCATTTAATAGTGGTATTTTTCCTGGCGATGAAGGTTTGTTCAAACCATCACAGGCGTTGATTAAAAATTACTGGCAGGATAAAGTGGGAGAGCAGTACATACAGGTTTTCGCGGGTTCGGATGGCGAAAATCCACAGCAAGGGTTGGTGATTGTAGTGATAACCCAGGAAGATTTAGTCCAATCCAGTACTGAATTCTACCCGGCCGCAGCGGATAGCGGCTCGCTGCAAATTGTGGATGCGTCTGCTGACCTGGTGCGAATGCAGAATCCCAGTGGGAATATTGTATGTTTTAGTTTATCCGCACGGACTTTTGGCTGCCCTTAATCTCATTATATAAAATATAAAAATGCTCCCTATATAGGGAGCATTTTTTGCCTTAATTAATTCAACTTTTGTTGAAATAATCAGTTCCATGGAATCGGCAGAATCCCTTTTTGGCGCGCGTCTTGAATCGTCACCCAGGCGTAGCCCTCTTCCTGAGCGTTGAAATGCGGCAAAGCATCGTTCCATTCCGCCAAACCACTATCCACGGCTTCAGAGAAGGTGGCTCGGCCAATTAAAGTGGTTTCAACGAAGTAATAATTCGCGTTCACATCGTCCGTTCGCACAGCCACATAGGCATGCCCTGGAATGCGAATAATCGCGGTTTCCAATCCCAGCGCTTCGGCTGCCGAGGCATACAGTGCGGCCAGTTCCACACAATTGCCACTGGACTGCTCGATCACCTCCGCTGGCATCCGCATGCGCTGCACAGTATTCGGTCCATAAGAGACCATCGTACTGATGTAAGTAATGTTGTAGTTGTTGTCCTCCGCTTTCCAGATGGCTTCAAGGCGTTCCCAAACCTTTCCTTCTTTGTCATCTTCTATTCCTCCGTAACCGCTTGTCATGATTCCCGATGAAGTGTAATCAGCGGCAGCACGGATTAATTCTTCTACTTTTGGATCTGTGGGTGTAACCCAGGCAGCCCATAATTCATATTCTTCATTGGTGGTAAAACCATCAATCCACACAAAATCTCTCCGCGAATAAAGGCGAACTTGTTGGCTTTCCGCCAGCAGAATTGAATCATCACCGGGATCAATTTGGGTTACTTTGATGTGAAAGGTCCCTGGTTTTTCTGAGTTTAATTTGTCCACTGCCTCAGCCATAAGGCGTGGGTTCTGGGTTACTTCCACAATTTCCCCCGGGGCAATCTCAACCGTGTCGGATGCTTTTGTGGTGTACCCTTCGATATAGGTTTCAACAATCACCGTCCCATTAACATCGCCAGTGTTGGTCAAGGTGACATCAACGAAGTTATCCAACACCGATCCGTAGAGATGGTAAAGCGAAGTGACCAGTCCATCTGTATAAAGGTATGAAACTTCGATCTTGCTTTCGAGTTGGGAAGGCTCAACTGGTATGGTAGCTTGAATTATTTCTTGCGTAGGGAGAACGTCTGTTGGCAAGGTATTCTCATTCAGACCAGAGAAGGAAAGCAGATTACATCCAAATGCGGTGAAAATCACCAGAATCAGCAAAAGCTTGCTATACCAAATTGGTTTTAGCATAATATCCTCCCTTTAGAAGAGATCTTCGAATATTATTTTTATTATTCTTGGGAATAGTGCGCTGGTATGCGGCTGGGATTTTCGATAGTGTACTTCTATAAATACTTTACACCAAATATTGAAAACAAGTATCTGAAATAAAGAAAATTTGGAAAACTCCGCACCTTGTTAATACCTCGGAGATAATAACATAAACAATAAAGCTCAAATGAAGAAAGGTATTGATGAATGGAAAATAAAAAAAAAGTGGTGGTTGAATTGGGCCTAGACGCCCTCTTCTTATATGTCCAGCATTTTTTATTTTACAGAATTCGTCTCTGATTGTTTTATCAATATACGAACGTTGCCTAAACAGCAATAGCCCTGTGGGTTTCGTATATCACAGGCACATTGATTTGCCTGTATACCATTTTCAATATCGTTAATTATTTGGACATGGGATTCTGGTGTGGCATTTTTAATATCTGCTACAGTATGTTTAAAACAATAACAAACAAGTACATCATCAGCTGTTGGCTCTTTTTGGTAAACCCGTTCTCGCAATTGGGATGTTGTAAAAACTGACTTTCCCTCAGATGAAAAATATACAACAGTACAAGATTGAGTTCGACAGAAAAAGTAATCTGTATCCTGAACCTGACGAAGAGAGGTGGACAAGAGAGCCTTTACCGTTTGACCTTGCACTAATTTGCCTTTTTGACCACATTTGGGGCAAGTATTATCGGATTCTGATTTGGATTGAACAGAGGAAGATGATGTTTCGCATAACTCACTACCTGCTGATTTCTTTGAACAACAATTATCGCTCATTTAAAAAATCCTTTGAATGGTTGTGTGCCTCTACTCCTACAGGGATTATAGCATTGTAGTTTTTAATAATTTAAGTTTAGCGAATAACTAAAACCTCTTTCCAAATCAATCGTGAGATAGGAAAATGCTTCGGACATCAGATTAAAACCACGCCACCGAATTGTTTAGTCCACCAGGTAAGCATTCGCAACTCTTTTGCGAATTATCGCATTCTCGTAAGCCTCTTGGTGAGTTTAACCTTATGAATCAATTCAAGTAGTTATTCAGATACTTGGTCGCAATACCGCGAAAATTACCCATCCAGCCCTTCAGGTGTCTATGGAACGAATAACAAATTGAATGTGACAAATACCAGGTGTGTGCGTTCTCATTCGTATTTTTTTATTTTGGATAGTCTCTTTTCGGGCAAATACTTTATAAATACTAATTTCATGTGTACAGAGAATGGGGTTTTCAGCAATCCGACCTTCATAGAATCGTTCGATTTCGGTCTGATTTGGGCGTATTTCCCCCTTTGCCTCCGAAAGAAAATTCCCGATTCGGACAAAACTGCAAATAACGCAAACTTGCTCATCAGAGATTCCCCGCTTTTCAGCCAAGTTACCGCGTTTTCGATCAGTTCGCTCAATTTCATCCAGCAAAATTCGCGCCTGGGTTTAGAAGACTCCAATAAACAAGTCTTGTATGCCTCAACAACTCCATCCATTTTGTCGATTCTAAAGGATTTACAAGATGTCGAACAAAATATTTGTCGCCAAAAGAAAGCAGTACGAACAGAAATATGATCTTCTTTTACACAGCGGTGAAGCAAGAATCCTCGAACCATAATCCATGCAAAATTCATACTTCTACGTCTTTTTTGGGTGGAATGAAGTACAGTGAATGTGGAATTCCCAAAAGTCTTGTGGCAAACATTGCAAAAAAGGCGTTGCCGGTCATTATGATTGCCATATTTGAAGATTGCCGCCGGATCACAAAGTGAGTATTTATTGT
>Ga0351883_1140_pt1 | contig 23413 bp, 19 predicted proteins | sample BONcelFGM3001F14_FD_206772 | JGI IMG/M metagenome (GOLD analysis project Ga0351883, IMG submission 206772) | Enriched cells from coal bed in the Powder River Basin, Montana, United States - BONCAT cells FGM rep3 HSBNCT.FGM.300.1.F14 ...
AAAGTCATTGCCAACATCAGGATCAAGGGCTGCACCTCCTGAAACAAGTACCTCAACCGATCCGCCAAGTTTCTGGTGAACGGTGTTGAATATCTTTCTGGAGAACTTTTTGGATTTAAGTTTCGATGCAATACCAAATAACATTCTCGCCACACCGCTTTTGTTCACTTTGTCCATAATGCCTTTGCGGATGGCCGCATAAAGCCTTGGAACACCAATAATTACAGTGATGGAATTATTTCTGAGCGTTGCCATAATATCCTCAGAAGCCATGGATGGACTGATGGCAATGGTAGCACCCAGATAAAGCGGAATTACCATGGTTCCCATCAGTGGAAATATGTGATGCAGAGGCAGCAGCACCATTACTCTGGAATCGTGACGGTAAATAGGTATATGCTCAGATACCGCGCTCACATTGGTGATAAGGTTCTGGTATGATAACATAACGCCCTTGGGACTTCCTGTGGTGCCTGAAGTGTATATGATGACTGCTGTATCTTCATCCGGATGTTCAGGCTGCTCAACGCTTACGTTCTCTGTTGATGAGAGTACCTCCAGATCGTTTATTACAAGAAGTGTTGTTTGAATTCCTGACTGCTGAATGGCTTCTTTAATCTGATCCAGCTTGTCGGCTGAGCAGAATACCACTTTTGGGGTTGAATCTTTCAGAATGTAGGCAACTTCGGAAGTTGAGGCCATAAAATCAACAGGAATGTTTACTCCCATTTTACTCCAAACGGCATAGAATGCAAAAACCCAGCCTGGCCGGTTTTCCGAAAATATGACAACATGATCGCCTGCCTGAATGGTGAACTTTCCCGCAAAGGCACTGATTTTATTGTGAAATTGTCTGAAGGAGATCTTCTCTTCTCCAAAAGAAATGGCAGTTTTATCGCCATTATATTTTAGCATGTTGTACAATTCTGATCGTTTTAGAGTTTTACAATAATTGCCTGGCAGTTCATTTTCAGGATACTGCATCAACAAATTCCTATGTGGTCAGTCAGGGATGATTCATGTCAGAAAATCCCTTTTGCAAAGATAATAAATTTAAGGTCGGTTTCGTAAAGTCAGACAAATAACTTGCAATCAATGAGCATGTTATGTAATTCGTGCAGATATTACAAGGATTTCTTTTTCTTAAATGCCTGATTGCCAATCAGAGTAATTCTTCAATTTCGGTTTTCAGTGCTTTTAACTGGCGGGGAGGAAGATTCAGCAGATCAAGCGCTTTGGGATTGACAGACAGGTCGGAGCACAGAATATAATTGTTGTCGATGAGAATTTGTTTGTGCTTTTTATTCAAACCTGAAATGGCCGTTACCGGAAATAGCCGGGTGGTTTCTACAAGTTCCTTAAGACTTCCCCGGCGGGGGTAATCCCAGCCAATCAGATGTAATCCGGCACATTTCCCGTAAGCAGATGCATCATCCGAAAACCTGGTATTTGTCACCACCCAGCCCTGGTAATTCTTTCCCTGATTTTCGGGTACGCGTTCCCATGCTGTTTTTACATCAATAAACCGCGATTGTATATAAAGGGGCACCTGAACACTGCAAACTTTGCCTGGCAAGTTATGATATTTACATTCTATGAGAATTTTAAGGTCATTTTTCCATGCAATCACATCCACTTCATGGGTCACACAATTGCCCTGAACAATCTGCCCGACGTGGGTTTCATATCCCAGACGATTCATAAGTGCACCAATAAACTTCTCGAAAGGATAACCGGTTGGACCCAACTCCATTATGGCAAGTTTGAGGCTGTATCGCGAAGCTGTTGACCTTACCTGATTCCTGAGAAGTTTAAATGCTTTGCGGTAAATGCTTCTGGTGGGAATGCCTTCGAAAAGATACTTCCTTATTTCAATGATGATGGAATGAATAATTTCGTCGGAAGCGCCTGCATTTCGCAGAGAGTTGTAAAGTTTCTCTTCGGAGAACTCCTGCTTTTCACCCGATGATTTTCTGACAGATATCTGATTGGCCATTGATGCTTTGCTTTATTGGCGATAAATATAGGCAAGATGTGTGATATGGCAATTCAGAATTACAGTTGGATTTGATTTTTGTATTAAAACGTGGCATAACCACAAGTCATCGCTTTCAGCGATAGGCAGTCAGCATCTTATAAAAAAGCCGCTCAATTAAAAATACCTGAGGGTTTTCTTAATTGAGCGGCAAGAGATGGTGCTTTTAACACCTGTTTTGACTTTACATCAAATCAAACATGGAATTTTTAATGCTGTTTTCGCGAAATGGTTGGTGACGTTTATTAATCGTTCAAACTCCACTCCGATGTAATGGTTGTGTTGAGTAATTTCGAAATCGGGCAATTCTCTTCAGCCGATTTAACCAATTCAGCAAATTTCTCTTTGCTTACATCGTTTACATTTGCCTTTAAGATCAGATGTGAGCCAATAACGGCACCGTTTTCAAACTTAATTTCGCATTTGGTTTCCAGCTTATCTGCCACAAAACCAGCTTCATTCAAATTGAAAGATAATTTCATGGTAAAACATCCTGCATGGGCCGCAGCAACAAGTTCTTCAGGATTTGTTCCGGTTACCCCGTCTTCAAACCGCATTTTAAATGTGTAGGGAATACTTTTCAATACTCCGCTTTCTGTTGTGAGATTTCCTTTTCCTTCTTTACCTGATCCTTGCCAAACGGCTGTTGCATTTCTTTTCATACTATTGTTTTTAGAGTTTAAGACATTTAACAAAGATCAGGTAAAAATGATCAACGATACAGTAAATATTAACGAATAGTAAAATCAATCTCCCCTATACCATAATCTGCAAACCAACAGATTTAAAATCCTTTTACTTTTGCAGGATATGGCAAAAGTTGTGGAATTTGAAAGGCGTACCGTTAAGCCAGGAAACAATGGCACATTTACCGGTGAGAAAGGCGAAAATCTGGTGCCACCTTCCGAGTGGGCTTTTTTGCCGGCGGGCGATGCAGGCATTACCCGCAGGGTTACTTCGTCAGGACCTTACTGGCGGGTAGAAATTAAAAAAGGCCGGCGGGTTATTTCTTTGGGGATATGGGCTTCTGCTGCATTGATTGTTCAGGCGAAGGAAGATATTCATGCTTTGCGTTTAACCGATGAATACAAGAAAAAACAGGCATCTGGCATCAAAAGCAGAGAGAAAAAGCAGGAATTGTACGGCGGTGAGTTTTGCGAAGCAGTTGAAAATTTTCTCAGTTTCCACCGTCAGTATAAGGAGCTTGAGAAATTTCTGGCGAAAGCGATTGTTGCTTTTGCAGTGCCCGTTGGAAGCGGGACAGTGGCACGTACCAAAATGATTCCCATCGAAAAAAGGGCCGAACTCGCTGTGATTGCCTGGATGCGTCATCAGACCACTGGCTATGACAATCTGAAAATTGCCAGAATAAAAGGGGAACGCCGTTCAGTAAGACGAACACTGGCTCAGCAGTCGGTTGCGCTGCTTTCAAAATACAGAGAAGGAAAGCATATTTCCATCGATTGTCCCTTACAACAGGCGGTTAGAAAGCTTCGGGCTGAGAATATTAATTTCTAAATACAATGAGTAATTCCTGCCCTTGCGGATCATCAATTCCTGTATCGCTTTGCTGCGATGCAATCATCAGCGGCAAGCGGAAAGAGATATTCCGGGCATTCTTCCAGACCAACTTTCAAACGGGTTGGTAGTTTCAAAATATACACTGCCCTTGCGGTTGATAATGGCAATGCTGAACTGGCAGAATTTTTCTTATATTTGCACGTAATTAGTGACAAAAGTGTGATTATTATCACATATTTGTCACATAATGTGTGAAAACATGAAAATATCAAGGGAAATACTTAGCGATTTAAAGGCTTGGAGAACCAACGAGCGCAGGAAGCCTCTTCTTTTGCAGGGCGCAAGGCAAGTGGGTAAAACCTGGATATTAAAACATCTCGGAGAAAAGTTCTTTGAAAACACCGCATACTTCAACTTTGACTTACAAACTGAGTTAAAGGACTTCTTCGAAAAAACCAAAGAACCTGCCAGGATAATAGAATTTCTTTCGATAATTAATGGAAGACCTATCATGCCTGGAAAAACGCTGATTATATTTGATGAAATACAGGAATGTAATGCTGCGCTTAATTCACTTAAGTATTTCAATGAAGATCATCCTGAATATATTATTGCTGGCGCAGGATCGCTTTTAGGAGTTGCTTTAAGCCGTGGAGCCTCTTTTCCAGTCGGAAATGTTGATTTTCTTCACATGTACCCTCTAACATTCAAGGAATTTCTGTCAGAAGCTGACCCTGCTATGCATGATTATCTCAACAGCTTGCAGAAGTTTGAGCCTATTCCTGAGATTTTCTTCAGTAAATTAACCGATAAACTCAAATTGTATTTTATCTCTGGAGGAATGCCAGAGGCGGTTACTGCATTGTTGGAAAATTATGACACTCAACTTTGCCAGCGTGTACTTCAGAATATACTAAATGCATATACACTTGATTTTTCAAAACATATTGACAAAAAAGATGTAGCAAGAGTTAGTTATATCTGGTCATCGTTACCGTCGCAATTATCAAGGGAAAATAAGAAATTTCTTTATCAGACGGTTAAACCTGGAGCAAGAGCAAGGGAATATGAGGATGCACTTACCTGGTTGGTAAATGCAGGACTAGCCTATAAGATTCACCGGGTCACAAAACCGGGATTGCCTTTAAAAGCCTATGAAGATCTGACAGCATTTAAGATTTATTTATCCGATACAGCTATCCTGCGACGGCTATCTCAGCTTGATCCAGTCGCTATATCAGAGGGCAACAGGCTTTTTACAGAATTTAAAGGGGCGCTGACTGAAAATTTCGTACTTAATTCTATTCTATCTCAGTTTAAATCGATGCCTCATTATTGGAAGTCAGCAAATGAATCTGAAGTAGATTTCATTGTTCAGTACAAAAATAGTATTATCCCTATTGAAGTAAAATCAGATCAAAATATCAGAAGCAAGTCATTGTCGGTTTACCGTGAAAAATACAATCCCGAAATCAGTTTTCGGTTTTCTTTAAGGAATCTAAAGAAGGAAGAAGGATTGATTAATCTGCCGCTGTTTATGGCTGATTATCTTGAATCATTTTTGGGTTGATTTATGACCTTAATAATTTGTTGTCAGATGTCACGACTCTCTTACAAACATAGCCCCACTTTATCAAACTCAACTATCCCACCATCTGCTGAACCTTCCAGAAATTCACGCACCAATATTGGTTCGAGGTTAAGCTTACATACTGATGTAAGGTTTTTCCCAGGACAACAAAGACTTTAATACACTTCTTCTCCTCCCTTTTTGTTAATTTTGATGCCTGAACCTAATCCCTGAAAATGAAACTCTGCATAGCCGAAAAGCCCAGCGTTGCTAAAGAAATTGCACGAATACTGCAGGCCGGCACGCGCAAAGATGGTTATTTTGAGGGCAATGGTTATCAGATTACCTGGACATTTGGCCATCTCTGTACACTTAAAAATCCCGATGATTATACCCAGGATTGGAAACAATGGTCGTTGTATTCGTTGCCCATGATCCCGCCAAGGTTTGGTATAAAACTTATCGACAACGAAGGTGTAAAAAAGCAGTTTGAAACCATAAAATCACTGGTAGCCACTTGCGATGAAGTAATAAACTGCGGTGATGCCGGAATTGAAGGTGAGCTCATTCAGCGGTGGGTGCTGACCATGGCCGGATGCCAGAAACCAATCCGCAGGCTATGGATATCGTCCATGACCGATGAGGCCATAAAGGAAGGATTTGAAAAACTGAAGGACGGAAAAGATTTTGATAAGCTATATGCCGCCGGAAATGCCCGGGCCATCGGCGACTGGCTGCTGGGAATGAATGCCAGCCGCCTCTACACCCTCAAGTATGCCAACGGCAAAGGTGTTCTTTCTGTCGGCAGAGTGCAAACCCCGACCTTGGCGTTGATTGTCAGGCGGTTTGAGGAAATCAGCAGCTTCATCCCAAAGCAATATTGGGAAATTAAAACCACTTACCGTGAAGTAATTTTCAATGCAACAAGCGGGCGTTTCGACACGGTGGAGGAGGCTGCACGGATAATTGAAGAGATTAAAGATAACCTTTTCGAAATAATTTCGTTTGAGCAGAAAAAAGGAAATGAATCACCGCCAAAGCTGTTTGATCTTACATCATTACAGGTGGAGTGCAACAAAAAATTCAGTTTTTCTGCCGATGAAACGCTTAAATATATCCAAAGCCTGTATGAAAAAAAGATGGTGACCTACCCTCGTGTAGATACCACTTTTTTGCCCAATGATATCTATCCGAAAATACCGGGAATCCTTGGCGCGATGGAGCCTTACGCAAATTTTACTGCACCGCTGCTCGGGAAAGCCATCAGAAAAACAAAGAAAGTTTTCGACGATACAAAAATCACAGATCACCACGCCATCATACCAACGGGGGAAAAACCCTATGGGCTGCAACTTGAAGAAAAACGGGTTTACGATCTTATTGCACGCCGGTTTATTGCCGCGTTTTACCCCGATTGCATTGTTTCGAACACCACAGTAAAAGGCATGGTAACTAGCTATGAGTTTAAGGCTACCGGAAAAGTTATTCTTGAAGATGGCTGGCGGGTACTATATCCGAAAAAGGAAACAGAAAAGGATGATGAAACCGAAGTAGAAAAGGAACAGATTATGCCCAATTTTGTGAAAGGTGAAAAGGGCGAACATATTCCTGAATTGCTCGACAAACTCACCCAACCTCCGAAGTTGCTTACAGAAGCTACTTTGTTGAGGGCTATGGAAACCGCCGGCAAGCAAATGGAAGATGAGGAATTGCGCGAATTGATGAAGGAGAATGGCATTGGCCGGCCTTCAACGCGGGCCAACATTATTGAAACGCTTTTTAAACGCAAGTATGTGGTGCGCGAAAAGAAGAATCTTGTGCCAACTCAAACGGGGATTCAACTGATAAATACCATTCAGCAGGAGCTGCTCAAATCGGCCGAACTCACCGGTATCTGGGAGCGCAAATTGAGGCAGATTGAAAAAGGGGAGTACGATCCCAAAATCTTCCTTGAAGAAATGAAAGCGATGGTTTCTTCGCTTGTTGCGGAAGTAAAACTTGAGCAAAAGCAGCAAATTGATATTGCGCAGGTTGAGGAGCCAAAACCTGAAAAAGCCGATAAAACTTCAAAAGATCAGAAAAAGGCAATAAAAGAACCGGTTGCGAAAGTAAATACTGATATCACTTCACTTACTTGTCCTAAGTGTGGCTCCGGAAAAATTCTGAAAGGCAATACTGCATTCGGTTGCAGTGGTTATAAGACCGGGTGCTCCTTCAGGGTTTTGTTCGAACAGTATGGAAAACAGCTCACAAATGAACAGGCGTTCACCCTGATTGATAAGGGGAAATCCCCAAAAATCAAAGGACTGGTAATTAATGGTCAAACTGTGGATGCGGTTTTGGTGTTTGATGGAGATTTTAATGTAGTCGTCGAAAGATAGAATCAACTTTTTGTATCCCCCTCTAATCCCCCTTTCGAAAAAGGGGGACGATTGCTTTCGTGTTTTTCAGACACATTTGTTGGTAGAAAGTCCTTTTAGCCAACCCACCAAATTCCTATAAACTGTTTTAGAATTAATCTCCTATTTGGGGCGAATGATACTCAAACCCATTGCCACGGAAATAGATCAATGAACCGCCCATACTTCTTAAGAAGCTGTCAATGCCACCAATCCCCTCAATAACTGTGCCTCTGTAATAGTAGTGATTCTCGAAAATCTTATAGGTTTTGAGTGATTTGCCGTTCAGTATTGTGGTAGTTACCGAATCAACTGTATAGGTGTTAGCCAGAAATCCGTTCCATGCATTGAAAGGCAGTGTATCACCTTCTTTAAGGCTGAAATCGTAAAGGATGTATTCCCTTTGTCCGGTAAAATAGTTGTGGAAGTAGCTGCTGTTTGTTGCAATATACACCCTTCTGGTTGCCGTATCCTGCCTCAGAAATGCTGCATATCCGGTTCTTACCGTCAGGTTTCCGGGAGTTTGATCCGGAGATTCATCCTTCAGGTTCCAACGATAATTTTTCCTTACCCAGTGTAGCTTTTTGTAAAGGTGTGGTTGCTCGGGCAAAAAGTTGTCATAGCCCAGCATGGTGGGCCGTATAAGTGTCGTATCTCCTGAAAAATAGAACCAGGAAGTGTCAATGTTGTAAGACCAGTTATCATAATAAGGATGACTTACTCCTTCTGTATAGCTGCGGGTTTCTATCCATAGTGCAGAGTCATGGAAGAGGAAGTAATCAGTTTCATCAACAATGCTGTCAGGTTTAGGCTTTTCTGGATCCAAAACTACATCACTGCGATCCTTTTTACAGGAGATCAGCAACAATACTATCATTGCAATCACAATCAAAAAGCAATGTTTCATGATTTCGGCTTTGGGAAGTGAAAGTTATACAATTATTTAATTGTTTCAACGATAAATTTCGAAATTAATTAAATCTGAATCCTAAAGATGTTAAATTTGAACCTTAAACACCGTTACAATTTTTTCTTAGCCATGAGTAAAAAAGACAATCCCTCCGAATCAGGACGCCGTAATTTCTTCAGACTCGCAGCTGCTGGCAGTCTGGGCGCTTTTTTGGCTTCAACGCCACTGAAAAAAGTTCTGGCACAGGTGCAGGATCCTGAAAAGCCAGCCACCAATATTGCCGATGCGCTGAAAATCCCGAAAACAGAAACCTCTATGCCCGGAAAATTTCCCGGTAAGGTAGTAAAGGTTGTTGATCCTCTCTCCGTGGTGGATGATAAACCAGTGAAAACTGCAGCATACCAGATGCTTTCTGATGCCATGCTTCAGCTGACTGGCGCGGCAACACTATCTGAAGCATGGTTGATGTTTGTGCAACCGCATGAAAAAATCGGGCTGAAACTCAATCCCATAGGTGGAAAATTGCTCTCATCGAGTCACGAAGTAGTGCAAAGTGTGATTGAACAAATGCTGGAAGCAGGTATTCCCAAAGAAAACATAGTGTTATGGGATCGCCGTGAATTTCAGCTTCATGAGGCCGGATTCACCGCTGATGCTTATCCCGGAATTGCAATCACCGGCACCGAAAAAAAAGATGCTGATGGCGCATACTATAACAAAGAGGGAAAGCTCTACAGCGAAGAAATGATCGATAAAGACTGGTTCTATTTTGCCGATGTGGATGGCGAATACGACGATTACACCCTGCCTTTTATGGTGAACAACGGCAAGTATTCCTATTTCACGAAAATCTGCACTCAGGAACTCGACAAAATTATCAATATTCCTATCCTGAAAAATGCAGGCGCATCCATTACTTTGTGTCTTAAAAATCTTGGTTACGGAGTAATCACAAATACCGGTCGTTTGCATGCTCAACTTTGGGGCGATACCAGTGCTGAAGTTTGCTGTTTTCCGCCTGTGCGCGATAAAGTTGTGCTGAATGTTGTGGATGGACTGCGCGGCTGTTATCAGGGCGGACCCGGTGCTAACCCTCAGTATATCTGCAACTACAATACACTGCTTGTGGGTACCGATGCCGTTGCAGTCGATCGCATCGGATATGATATCGTACTGAAAAAGCGGATTGAAGAAGGCATTCAGCAGGAAGATTCTCCCCGTGGCCGGCAGTTTATGGAATACGCCGCCCAACTTGGACTTGGCGAAGCAGATATTCAGAAGATTGATCTGGTTGAGATTGTTAAATAATCTCATTCAGTTTGACAAAGCATCTGCCGAATCGATTAGTAAATAAATGAAAAGCTTTGGATCACCGATCCAGAGGTTGCACTCAAAAAAAAATGAGCATAATGCGGAGATGACAGGTAAAACAAGCGTTTTGACACTTTCCCGCACGTGCAGCGATTTTCTCGGGGGTATTCATTTTAGTCATTTGAACCTGAAGTCGAGTTTGAAATTATAAAGCCATGGAATATTAGGATTGATTCCTTCGGACATCAGTCTTGCAGGTAAATCTGAATAATTTTCATGAAGATTTAGTTCTTTGGGGGCGTCATAGCAGGTCACAATGATAGTATCATCTTTTACTCTTATGTCCCCGTCAATTTTACCCAGTACAGCATCAGCCAGATGTGTTGCATTCCAACGGTCATAGGGTTTTGGCAATTGCCGCCTAAGTTCATAGGTTGCTGCCTGTGCCAAAAGGGCCAGGGACATTTTTGCATACCGAATATTTAGATTAAATGTTGAAGCCCGATCAAATCCCATAGCTCCGTCAAAATTAAAAAAATCTTCAATAGTCCATCTTTGGGCATACTTTACCGTTAATAGGTTCTCGGCAGATTTGTCCTTCAATGTTATAAACGATTTATATGCAAAATCTTTTTCAACTTCGCCTTCTCTTTGTGTAAGCATTCGATAATCTGATCCTCCTCTTTCAAAACGAAATTTTGTTTCAGCCAAAGCATATCCGGCCCATAAGTGTTTGTATTGAGAATTTTGCTCAATGTCTTTGATTCGCTGGTTCGCTATTGCGGGGATCAATAAATCAAAATCCATTTGCTGGCTTATGGTTTCTATCAACTTGTCTGTAAAGTGTTCTTTATCAGCCAGAATCAAAGCATCCTTGCTGACAATTTTTGTCAAATTCAGCAGATCGATAGTAGCTTTTGTTGTACTAACCCCTGGTGACCCTATCCCAAAACCTATGGGTTGTCCAGTGTCAGCATCATTAGCAAAAAAAGTTTGCAACATTTTTCTGGACGGTTCTTCAGGCTGCTTTTTCTTTTTGGGCATTACCCTTTGCGAGGTTGTGATAATACGGTGCGGATCAATGGCAATAGTATTTCCATAGTAATGGCCTGCATTTGCCCTTATGCCTGCCAATGCTTTTTGCATCTGAGCTGCCTGGTAAACGGTTTGTTTATCTAATAAATAATGTACTTGCTGATCGCTGGCTAAAAAGCCCAACCCATTGACTAATTCAAAACCCTGGTTTGCCAGATAGTTGCTCTTGCGGATTCGATTGCTGCACAAAGCGGACTCATTTACTATTTGCATAGCAATATGTGCATCGATATCACTGTCGGAACAACTTGTAAATGATTTAATTAAATCCCAAATACCCAGCCTGAGATAGGCTACAATCAAAAACCATAACCCAACCGATGTCCCACTGATGGTTTTAGAAAGCGATTCTCTGAACCTTCGTTCGCTGTCATCATTGTTAATTTTTACAGTCTCGGTTTCCCGCTTCGAAAACCTAATGTCTACTTCTTGTTTTTGCTTTTCTTTCGTCGGGTTGAAACAATGAGTTTTTTTTTAAGCCATATTCTGTAATGGTTCGTTCGATGCTTCTTTTGCTGACACTATAACCCATCTGTTTGAGTTTTTGTGCCAGCACATCGCAACTGGCTAGTGGGTCTAAAAAGCGAAGCCTGATTATTTGATTCACAACAACCTCAGTTCTTACTGGCTTTGCATCTGAACCACGCTTTTTGTCTACCAAGGCTATGGCCCCTTCCTGTTCATACTGTTTCTTCAATTGATAGAAACGCTGTTCAGTGTAACCAAATTTCTGGCAAGCTGCCTTTACACCGATAGTGCAATGGCCTTCGATAAGCATAGCCAATTTCATGGCTAAAGAATCGTCAGGGTCAATGATAAAATCATTTCCTTTTAATCCATCAATTTTGAGAGCCATAACCGTAGATTTTAATGTTAGTACTAAATTAATATCTGGCGGTAATATTACACATAAAATATGAGTTCACAAAATTATTGTGAAAATAATCATCAAATGTATTACATTATTATTAACTATGAGTACTTTAAGCCAAATTATCTAATCTTATTGATAACTAATACTACCGCCATGATAATATTTAGTGTATTGAAATGAAATAACATTTATGATCGCAGTTGAATAAAGAAATCTATCAACAATAAAAGAAATCAACGAGGTGCTCTCAAAAAAAGAAATACATTCGCATGAATCTAACTAAAATGAAGAAGGGCTAAAAAATCGCTGCACGTGCGGGACTCAGTGTGACATTCGTGTTTGGTCAGCATTAATCTTTTTTAATACACAAGCTATCAGTTAAGTACGATGTCCTCCTGAGCGGAGTCGAAGGACAAAAGGGCAATCGGTAATTGGTAGGAAAGCGATAAAATCACCATGAAAAACCTTGTTGTTCTGATATTCATTTTACTTACCACAGGCTCTTTTGCTCAGCAGCCTTTTGTCCTTGTTGACGATGATATCCCGGGAATCACCTCAATCAATACCAGATTTTTCGATAATGACGGGTTATGGGGCTATATCAACGGCGGCGCTGATCTGTATCTTGAATACGGGTTTGAACAGCTTACTGTTTTTGATATCAAAGCCGGCGGCATTGACTATAAAGCAGATTTATACAAGATGGTTTCTCCTGAGGCGGCATTCGGGATTTACAGCATTTCGAGGTTCAAATGCAAGGAGTCAGCAATCCTCACAGCCGAAGACTGCCTTACTCCGTATCAGTACATTGCAGCTCAGGGAGAGGTTTATATTTCAGTTTCCAACTCCACAGGATCAGCCGAAGCACAGCAGACAACTATTGAGATTGCCCGAAAGTTACTTGCGCAAATTGAATCACATGCAGTTGCAAAACCGGATGTATTTAGTCACGAACTCCTGGCTCCGCATACATCAGGACTTAAATATATAACGGGTCAATTGGGCATGCAAAATGGATTTGTGCCCTGGGAACCTTTATTTCAGGAATCAAAGAATTATAAAGCCTGGATATTGCCTGTGAAACAGGATGGCAACGTATTTAATTTAGCGTTGGTTGATTTTTCTGATTCTACGCAATTGAATACATTCTTACAGAAGAATGGATTGAAAGCCACCAACGGAAAGAATCAAGCTGTTGGAAACAAGGTATTTACATTATTTATCAAAGGGAATAACAGTTTGGTTTTGGCTGATGGCATCATACCCGATAGTCTGTTGAATTTTCTGGAAAGTTTTTAGAAGATAGATTCTATATATATCATTTTATACCACGAATGCGAATGAGTTTTTTGTTGTCCTCCAGCTAAAGCAGGATCAACACATTTGATTGTATAATATATCAACAAATAATTTGCAACCATTTATATGTCAATACGTTAGAGGGTTGTTTTTTAAAACACCGAAGGAGTTTCCTTGAGTTTGGCATTTAATCTTTTCCCATAGCGTAAAACATGCGTACGCTAAAGCTTATGCAGGGCATATTCAATATAAAACAGTTGGGATTCCGGCATTCTTGTCAGTAGATAAGTATGCACTCCGAAAACCCAACTGTTATATATTGTCAACCGTTTTGAATTTATCAGTTTAAACAGCCTGATTATAAAACATTAAAAATTAATCAATGGCTGTTTAGCAGTTTAAGTGTCCGTATGGTTCCGTCAGCAAGCCGAAGCACGCAATAGCTCATGCCAGGCTTAAGCAGTTTTCCATCAACTTCTACCTCATAAATCCTTTCAACTTCAACTGGTCCATCGAAAAGAGTTAATATCTTGCGGCCTGTGTAGTCATATAACCTGAGTGTAGCATTTCCCTCCGATTCAACTGAAAAAGAAACAGTGGTGCTGTTGTTGAACGGATTAGGATAGGCTGTAAATTCGCTCGAAGAGTATCCGGGGCCTTCTGCAACAGGAGAAGACGTGTATGGCGGACAGTTGTGGGAGGTTCCGCAGGCAGCAATCATACCACCTTGCTCGAGATGGGCGCTTACTGCTTCAACCGCAATGCAAAGTGTGATTGGTTTGCCGGGACCCGCTGGAGGAGCAAAATGACAAACCTCCACTTTATCAAGTTTATTACCACAGCGCACATCGACCACGCAGATTGTCACATCATCGGTTATTATGCACCCGTTTGCATCGGTGACAGTCACAGTATAGGTCGTTGTTATCATTCCGGGGCATACTGCATGGGTTTGTTCACCTCCGTCGCTCCATGATATGTCGTAAGGCGGGATCCCGCCCCCTTCTTCTGACCAGTTGATGATTGCACATTCCATCGGTGGGTAGCCGTAGTAAACCGTTTGATTATCTCCTGCTTCGATAGTCAGTGGGTCAGGCTCGGTGAGGGTATTCGTTAAACTGATAGTGCAGCCGTTGAGGTCGGTGGTGGTAACTTCATAAATACCGGCAGAGAGACCTGTGGCGGTAGCCGTTGTCTGCCCGTCACTCCATAGGTAGCTATAGCCGGGGGCACCTCCGCTGGCTGAGGCTGTTACCCAACCGTCGCTGCCTCCGTTGCAGGATATGTTGTAACCGTTATGATCACTTAAAGATTCAATGGATAGCATAAGTAATGGAGGTTGCTGGAGGCTGACATTAAGGCTAGTATTGCATCCGTTCGCATCATAAATGATGACGCTGTAATCACCTGCGGCGAGGGAGATAGCCTTTTTGGTAGTCTGTCCATCGCTCCAGGAGTAACTGTAGGGAGGAGTTCCTTCAGCTGGGAAAACTTCAGCCCAACCATCATTGGCTCCGTTGCAGGAAACGTTGAACCCATTATAATCAGAAAGGGTGCTTCCTGAGGTGAGTTCATTGGGTTCAGTCACCAAAAAGTTAAGTGATATACCACATGCATTAGCATCGGTTACGGTTACAGAGTAATTGCCTGCCTGCAATCCGGTCCTGTTTTGGCCGGTGTTTCCGTCCGACCATAGAAAGCTGTATGGCGATGTTCCTTTGACAGAAAGGGTGATGGTCCCGTTGGTTTCGCCTTCACACGTGATATCAGTGACCGTTTCGGATACCTGAAGAAAGGGATCGCCTACCCCTACTGCATGCCAGGCATTGGTCACCTGTTGTACTTCGAATGAACAGTCTCCGTAAAGGTCTTCTGCAGCCTCAATGGATCCTGTTCGGGCAGCGGCATGGTTGGAAGTAGCAGTAAGTTTTAACACCAGAGTGCGGAAGGCGATATCACTTGCTTTATTTGTTCCAATGCCGGTTACATCATAGTCGTCACCGTTGTCGTTTGTGCCGGTTCCCCCTTCACTAAGCAGGTAGAACCAATAACTCATAACGCCGCAATTGGTATGCACTCCACCGTAATCATCTGTGCCGGTGTAATAGTTTGTCCCCAGATAGGTATCCGGCAATCCGTGTGCTTTCGGATCTATCATCGAACGGGCGGGTCCATCGTCTCTGTCAGCCCCCAATAGCCAGTTATTGGATCCCAGGACATGTTTTTCGACCATTTCTCCGAAAATATCGGAAAAAGCCTCATTCAGTGCTCCGGGTTCGTTCAGGTATTGCAGCCCGGCAGAAGTTCCTGTAACGGCATGGGTAAATTCGTGGGCGATGATATCAATGGCAGCATAACAGTTTTTCAGTACCCCGGCACTTCCCAGGCCGATTTTCATTCGTGAGCCGTCCATGGCCATGGAGGCGTTATTCTGGCTGAACGGCGCCGAGCTGCCAAACCAGGCATTGATGTAAGCCTTTATATCGCTGCCGCTGCCGTTGTAAGATGACCTTCCGTGCACGTTGTTAAAGTATAAATAGGCCTGTTTGGCTTCCCACATTACCGTGGCCCCGAAAATTTCATCCTGGGTAGTCCAGGTGTTCGTGGTGTTTTCTATTTCTGCAGCATTCATAACATTTGTGGTGCTTCCCCAGTCACGTACCCATATATTGGGGGTCTGGCAATCGTCGTTCAAACGGTAGAGATCGGAGGTGTATTTTTCGGTTTCCACCGTTCTGACCCCATTAAAAATGGAGACAAAGGAAACCTCGGGTTCACACAGCGAGGCCAGAGGAAGTGAATACAGTAGCTCGCCGGTGAGTGCATCGACAATGATCCGTTGTTCGCTGTTGAGTGCCCAGATATCAAAGCTGTATGCAAGCCTGAATTCATCCGGGTAGTTGATTCCGTATTTGGTGAGGATTAGTTTGCCGGTAGGGTGGTATGTGGCACTCGGATCATTCCGTTCGGTTTTGAGCTCGTTTTCCCAGAAATCTGATTCCCATAAATACCTGTCTGCGCCAAAATAATCCAATGCTTTATTTAGTGCATCTGCTTCGGTCAGGGTAGGGGTAGTGTTTATTTTAGGAACTTTGAAAGCATTACCCCTGAACGAGGTAACCTTTCCGTCTCTTGCCTGAACGATGTATTGCGCTCCGTCAACGGGAATTCCCTTGTAGTATTGATCATACCTGTCGTGTACATAACCCAGATTATCAGCTTCTGACCTGAGTAGTTTAAAATCTGCCTCTACCGGCATTTCAAAATTTTGTTTCAGCCAGGAGATGAATTGTGCGGATCCAATTGCTGCAGTTGACTGAAATCTAACTGCTGCCGGATATTCACCCGGTTGTCCCTGATGGACATAATTCGCACCGGTTACTATTGAAGCGGCATCCTGCCCGCTGTACTCCTGAAGCCGATAGCCCTGCTGCCCAGTGGTATTTAAACTGAACGACAAGACCATCAGTAAGGAGATGATGCCGTAATAGCATCTTTTTGTAAAGGTCCTTTTCATGATGATTATTTTAGGTTAATAAAAGGTTCTATTTTTCATTCAGGGGTATTTATCTTAATTGAATGATTGTCTCCTGAAGTTTTTAAAACTTCAGGACTCCGATGCCAAATATCCCATTACGGGAAGAAATCCCGTATGATCCATTGTGCCCGGAAATAATAATTATTTACAAAAAGGACTTTGAGGTAGTAACTGTGGTTATTGAGATGCTAAATGTAGTCAAATTAAAATTGAAAATCAAGTATTTTGCTATTTTTTTTCTGAGATTTACATATTGAAATATATGTATTTAAGATGGTTTTCTTCTGGTAAAACATGGGCGAATACCTGCCCCGGCAAAGCGGAATTTAGCTTCGCTGAGCCTGCCTGCCTGAAGCAGTCTGGCAGGCTCATCCGCTTAGGCGGCCTCGGTTGCAATTCTGCTTTGAACACCATTGAATTTGCAATTCAATAAGTTCTGCCAATTATATGGCTTTTCTTGCTTCGCTTCACCAATTATAAAAAAGCATATTTGGATTATTGCAAATTAACCAATGTTACGAGCGGCAATACAACCGACCAAAGGGAGCTCAGCGAAGCTAAATGCCGCTCAGCTGCAGCGTTTTCACCTTTCGGAATAAACATCCAACAATCGGCTAAACGGGTGGAAAACCTTGTAGGTCACTTATTTATTCGCTTCTGAACTCAGAAACCAGAACCATTTTTCATTTTTCACTTCTGTCTTTTATCTTTTATCTTTTCACCTTTCACTTTTCATTTTTCTCTTTTCTCTTTTCACTTTTAACCCGCTTTGAACACCATTGAATTTGCAATTCAATGCATTTTGGTCGGTTATTTGGCTAGGGTTTGGCTAAAGCTCACGATGGTATTGAAGTTTTTTGTTGTCCTCCGGCTGGAGGCGGATGGAATTTAACAATAGGGAATCAGGAAATTCGTACTTTTATAAAATGGCAGCGGTGATTAAATGTTGTTCTGATAATGCCGGTTTTTCTCAGGCATATCTGTTGAGAATCAGGCTTAAAAGCTCATTAAATTTGCTGATAATGAATAGTTTGAAATAAATTGATTTATTGTGGAGAACAACTTCAAGAAAAAGTCAAGAACGAAGGTGTTAGTAAAAAGGATTGCCAGGATACCAATAGTAGTTAGTATTCTGGCGATTATTGCGTTTTTTTACGACTTTGGTTTTGAACACCAACCTGACATTAAGGGTTTTTTAATTTCAGTTTATTTAATTTCAATTTTTGTTGGAATAGTATCATTGGCTGTTCGATATTTTTTTAAAGGTTATCGTCCCAGATTAAAAAGTTCACCCTTTGACTTCGTTCTATTTCTGTTTTTAATCTTCATTTTATTAAACCAATATGGTTACTTCACGAATAATCTGCCCGGTATTTTAAACCAAAAAATCTGGCTGTATGCCGCTGTTTTCCTGGTTTTCATAAGAGAGTTTTCAGCTTTAAAAGTTGAACTCAGAAAGGCTTACTTAAACCCGGCACAGTTATTTGTGTTAAGTTTTCTGACATTAATCATTCTGGGTTCGTTTCTTTTGCTGCTGCCAAAGGCAACAGTTTCCGGAATCGGTCTTATAGATGCTCTTTTTACCTCAACCAGTGCTGTTTGTGTTACTGGCCTGGTGGTTGTTGATACGGGAAGCTCTTTTACAGAATTCGGACATATTATTATTGCTCTGCTGATTCAGCTAGGAGGTCTAGGTATAATGACTTTTGCCAGCTATTTCAGCTATTTTTTTAAAGGAGGTTCTTCGTACGAAAACCAACTCGCTTTGAGGGACATAACAAATGCAGAGAAAATCTCCGATGTTTTTTCAATTCTAAAAAAAATTATTGTCCTGACATTTCTGATTGAAGGAACAGGAGCATTACTGATCTTTGAGACTCTTGACAGTTCCGTAATTCCTTCTGTTTACGATCGGGTATTCTTTTCAGGATTTCATGCTATATCAGGTTTTTGTAATGCTGGTTTTTCAACGCTTCAGAATAGTTTTTACGAGGATGCATTTCAACTAAACTATCCGTTGCATCTGATTATTTCATTTCTGATTATTTTAGGTGGCTTAGGTTTTCCAATTGTTTTCAATCTTTTCAGGTACCTTAAATTGAAGGTTATCACAGCGTTCCTGTTTCTGCTTCGCCGAAAAAATACCATTACTACACCCAGGCTCATTAATATAAATACCCGGATTGTTCTCATCACATCCTTAGTGCTAACCGTTTTGGGGGCAGTGGCTTTCTATATACTGGAATATAACAACACCCTGGCCAGTCATAATCAGATCGGTAAAGTTGTTACGGCATTTTTTGGTTCAGTTACTACAAGAACAGCTGGGTTTAACACCGTTGACACAGGGGCGTTAAACCTGCATACCATTCTTATTATGATGTTCTTAATGTGGGTTGGCGCATCGCCCGCTTCAACCGGAGGTGGAATAAAAACAAGCACATTCGCTGTAGCCATTCTTAACACCATCAGTATTGCCAGAGGAAAGACCAGGTTGGAACTTTTCAACAGAGAGATTCCAAATACTTCAGTGGAAAGAGCCTATGCAATCATTCTGCTTTCTATTTTTGTTATTTCAATATCAATCCTGCTTATCTCATTTTTCGATTCAGACAAAGGGCTTTTAAATATTTCTTTTGAATGCATATCGGCATATGCTACAGTGGGGCTCAGCAGGGGTATCACTGCTGATTTGAGTTCAGCCAGCAAGTTGGTTCTCACCCTTACCATGTTTATTGGCAGGGTGAGTATGCTTACATTGCTGATTGCACTATTCAAAAGAGTTTCGACAGAGGCATACCGTTTGCCTTCAGAAAATATTTTAATCAACTAACACTTAACGCAATGAAATTCATAATTATTGGCCTTGGCACATTTGGTTCCTCACTCGCAATTAAATTGACCCAATTGGGTCATGAGGTTATCGGAGTTGATAAGAAGTTGGATAAGATTGAGGACATAAAGGACAAAATAACTCATGCAATATGTCTGGACACTAAGCATCAGAATGCTATGAACAGTTTACCATTAAAAAACACCGATGTGGTTATAGTTAGCATTGGTGAGGATGAAGGTGCAAATTTATTGACAACCGCATTCATGAAAAAGCTGAATGTGCCAAAGCTGGTTTGCCGTTCAGTTTCACCCATTCACGCAACTATACTTGAAGCTATGGAGATTTCTGAAATTATGAGACCCGAGGAGGAAACAGCAGAACGCTGGGCTAAAAAACTTACTTCTACCGGGATTATTGATTCGTTTGAACTTACGGATAACTACAGTGTAGTTCAGGTTGAAGTACCAAAGAAATTTGCAGGAAAAACCATTGCTGAGGTCGGTTTTAATCAGTATTACCAGGTTTTGGTTCTTACCGTAATGAAAAACGTGAAGGAAAAAGGATTGTTTGGAATGCTAAAGAAAACATCAAAACTACATATTGAAGGAGTCGCAAAAGCCTATACTCAACTTGAGGAGGGAGATGTAATTGTACTATACGGGCACAATGATCATATATACGAATTGTTGAAAAATGATTAGGGTGTGAAGATTTTTGTTGCCCGAGGCTAAGCGGAATTTAGCTTCGCTGAGCCTGCCCGCCTTTGGAGGGCTCGTCCGCTGAGGCGGCCTCGGTTGCAATTCCGCTTTGAACAAAATTGAATTTGCAATTCAAAATATTCCGATTGATTCTTCGCCATATTAAAACAAGAAGACCTCACAAGTTGGAAGAAAACTTGTCAGGTCACATATTGCTTTTTCAGGAGTGTTGCGCCACGCGTCAGGGGACGCGCGGGAACGGACGCGCGCTAACGGACGAGCGGGAACGGACGAGCGTGAGCAAAACAAAACCGGCCCACATATGCAGGCCGGTTTAATGGTACTTCTACTTTGCCGCTGTTTTGCGGCATCAGTTTCAGTTAAGGATCGGATTTACCCGCTTCAGGTTAAAATCTACAACCACGCTGTCGTCTTTCCCTGCTTCTACTTTTACCACTTCCGGTACATCGTAGCCTGAGGCATGACAGCTTAGGGTGTAATTTCCTTCGCTAAGTTCATCAAATGTGTAATACCCATCTTCGTCAGATTCGGTTACTGTGCCTTGCTCAACCAGGGTAACTATGGCGAAAGCCAATGGCTGATTTGTGGTGCTGTCGGTAACCGTTCCGCTGATATCAGAGTTGGCTGTTTCCAGCCCATTCAACTGCGACTTGCCTTTTTTACGGGCCCGCAGTGTGAACCACTCCCTGTAAAGATCCGGTTGTTCATCTTCTACGGTTAGTACAAGTGGATCAAGCTGATCTCTTACAATGCTGTTGCAGGTTTTAAGCAGGGAGCGAATCGCCTTGCGATCGGACTTCCTCACATTTAGCTGCACTCTTGTGTTGTCAACTGTTACACTGAAGTCCTGAATCATTTGATTAAACGCCTCAAATAACTCTGGCGTAATGCCAAGTCCTGTCAGTATTTCAGTATGGGGTGTCATCTCTTCAGATAAGTGGACAGCCATCTCGCGCAGCAGAAATGCAGAAGCATTTACCAGCTGAGTGCGATAGAGCTTTAAGGTGTATAGCAGCGTTGCATCGCCCTTGCGTGTTGCTACTGTTATACCAACGCCGATCATTGAACGAAGCTTTTTGGTAAATTCAATTTGCTTGTTCATTTTGGGTTGATAAACTGTAGAAACTGGTCGGGTCAATTTCGATAGCAAAGCCGAAAGTTGACTATTGTGTTCTGAGAAGGAATTCATCACAGCCATGGCTTCCTGGTTTCCTTCAAAGGCCTGCTGATAACTTTCGAGTGTTATCTGCATGGACTTGTATTTCTGATGACGTAATCGATATGTTCTCACTGTAATCTGTATTAATCTGTAAAAATCGAAAAAGAATTTCAGGCCTTAGGCCTTTTTTGCCCCCGTAACGGGCGATTATAATATATAAGCGCTCATTTGATAAGGATACAATCAGCATAATCAATCCACAGCAATTTAAATGCTTTGGTGAAATGAAGCTGTTTCCTGATCGGAGGAGGCACATCCGGTTAAAACGAAATTTTGTATTGCTACAAATCGCATTACCTGAGTGTATTATTGACAGATATTTGGGGGAGGCAAGCCTTGCGAGTCCTTACCCAATAGTTTGTGTGTATGCAAACGTTCATCGGGGGTGTACTCATATACTTTTGGCGGGCATAATATTTTATCAGGCGGCCGTTTTAATCCGCTGGAAGGTACTACAGTAACTTTGTATTCACTTGCAATTATAACATCAAAAGTCAATGCATCAGAAAAATGTTCCTCCATGAGGAGCAACTCCTGAATATCCTGCTCTGTGTATTCGGCTGTTCCGAACCACTCTTCAGCATAATCCCGGTCGTGTTTTTCTATCTGCATCAGTTTTCTGTATTGTTCAGGTTAATTATTTAACCTGCTGATTGTTTGTTAATGAAGCTATAAGTCACCATAGGCAGATGTATGACCTGATGGCCCAGATCGCAAAGGGTGTTAACTTCAGTGGTAAGCTCCATGTATTTTTCAGTAGCTTCGGCAAGGGTAAGTAAACCGGAAGCGGCCATTTCGCCGAATACAAAACTGTATTTTACTGCTGTTACGTTTACTTTTGAGGCGACATTAATCACGTAGGGATCAGAAGTAATCAGCTTATACTTCATCCGCCACGCCAAAAATATCACTGAACAGTCGCTTCGTGATATTCCGGGATTATCCTGCCGCATTCTTAAAAAGGCCGGGTAATCTTTTTCATTTGATTTATCAATAGTAATCAATCCTGTTGCGGTTAAGGCTTCAACTTCAAACCTGGTTGCATCGTCAAGTCCTTTGCATGCAAGTGAGGTTGTGTGCAGGCTGTAGCCAAGCTTATGGAGGTGGGACAGGAGCTTTAATTTGCTCATGTCCCGCAAAGTGCTTGCGTCGCAAGTAAGGTTTTTAGTCATTGTCAGTGTAGTTTTTGATAAGTTCGTCAATATTAATTCCGGCCAGTTCCGCGGCTTTGGTCAAAGAAATATTACGCTCTGATATTGCCCGCGAAAGCATCTTATCAAATCGTGTGGCATTGTCAATCATTACATTGGAACCTATATGTTTCTCCATGGGATCCTTCCTTACCATTTCGAACAACGGGGTTAATCTGTTTTTAGACATAACACCCAGTTCGCTGGTTCTTTTTGCAAATGCTACTGCCGACATCCCATAGGTATCTTTCATAATTCCCAGTTCACGTTTTGAGAAGCTGATGCGGTAGGTGCCAAAATCTCTGAAGTAAGTCTGATCGGGAATAAGCACCGCGCCTCCAAAATTAAAACACAGCATTTCAATCTGAGAATCGGTAAGTTCGGGATCAAATTCAAGCAGTATATGTGCCAGTTCATGAAGCGCGGTTAAACGTTTGCGCTCGGTGGTGGCACTTTTTCTTACAACTATTATTGGGATACCTCCGTTGGCATGGGCTGAATAACCTTCAAAATCGTCGTCGGAATCAATTTCAATAACCTTTATTCCATAATTTTCAAGTAATTTCATAACTGCAGGCAAGTGGCGGTGACCCAGATTCCACTTTTCGTGCAGGGTATTGGCAGCCTTTTCAACATCTTCTCTGTTCTTTATAATCATACCCTTAAGTGGATTTTCAAAGGTGGTGCTGATGTTGAGCAGTTGCTCCAACTCAAGGTATCGTTCAATATGTGCCGTTATGATCTGTTTGAGCGATTCTTCGCGGCGTACGCCCAGACTGTTGTTGGTTCTGAATTTTACACCTGTAATGCTTACCGTGAGGGGGCGGAAAAAGTAATCGACATCCAGTCCAAGCTTTTCGGCCAATAATTCTATTATTTCAAACTTTGGCATCATTA
>Ga0351883_1143_pt1 | contig 22900 bp, 14 predicted proteins | sample BONcelFGM3001F14_FD_206772 | JGI IMG/M metagenome (GOLD analysis project Ga0351883, IMG submission 206772) | Enriched cells from coal bed in the Powder River Basin, Montana, United States - BONCAT cells FGM rep3 HSBNCT.FGM.300.1.F14 ...
GGGTTTTGCTCCGGGAAAATCCGGCGACACCGAACGATTGCTGATCGATTCCCACCCTGCCATCAAAGTCACCGCCCGCCGCAAAGTCGAAGGCAGCAACGACGAGGAACTGGCTCGCCTTTTACTGCTGGTGGGCAATCGTTTCATCGCCCAAATTGAAACTACCAACCTTGCGCCCAACGATCTTGAAGGATGGGTGCAAAAAATCGATCTCGCCCGACTCGCCCGGATTCCGTCACAGGGCGAAAAAGAAATTCCGACGCCGGTTCTTATCGTCAAAATTGACGAACTGAACCCGAAAAAGACCCGCTCCTACCCCCTCTTCTGGCGTCGGGCTGGCGAGAACCCGGAAGATTAAACCTCTACGGTTCCAATTCTTCGCGTTCGAAACACCAATTGGCTTGAAATAACATTGTATTCTTATACTAATAAACCCCGATCCCATGACTTCAACTTCCCCGCTCTCTTCCTGGTTGACCCCACTCTTGCGTTTCGTCACCGCCACGCTGTTGGCCGCGCTCGTATCAATCCCGGCAAACCTTCCTGCCCAGCAACCACAGGCTTGGTCGAGCGCCCAATTGGGTAATATTTTCGACGAGGGGCAGGGTGTTGAGATCACCTACACCACCGATGCGGACAGCGTGCCTTGGAGGGTGACGGATTTCTGGCACCAGGAAGTCGATTCCGGGACCGCAACGGTGAGCGAGGGCAAGGCGGTGATCAAACCGAAGGCCGCCGCCCCGGGGTATTACCTGCTGAAGGTCCTTCCCACCAAGGCCGGCGCGGCGCAGCCGGAAGCATACACCAGTTTTGCCATCGTCCGCCCGCATGTCTCGAAGGATCCGCTGAACAGTCCATTCGGCGCGATGACTCATTTCGCCCAGGGGATGAATCCGGAGATGCTTCCCACCCTCAAGCGGATTGGCATTCAGTCCATTCGCGATGAGCATTACTGGGCGCAGGTGGAACTCAAAAAGGGAGTCTTCAAGTTTCCGGCGAAATCCGACGCCTACATGGAAGCCTGCAAAAAGGCGGGGATTTATCCGCTCGTGGCCATGACCTTTGGCAATAAACTCTACGATCACAAGGACGGTCCGAGTACGCCCGGGGGATTTGAAGGATACGGCAATTACGGCCAGGCCATCCTCAAGCAATATGGCGACGAAATCCGCTGGCTGGAGATCTGGAACGAATATAACGGCAGTTGGGCTCCACCGTCGGCACGCACAAGTGTGGAGGCGCGCTACACGACCTACACCGGCATGCTCAAAACCGCCTACGAAAAGATCAAGGCGGTTCGTCCCGATGTGCAGGTGCTGGGCGGCGCGGCGGTCCTGATTCCCCTGCCCTTCTTCGAGGGCATCTTCAAACTCGGCGGCCTGAAGTATATGGATGCCATCGTCGTTCATCCCTACCGCCAGGATCCCGAGGGCATTGATAACGAAATTCAGGAGCTCAAGGCCTTGATGAGGAAATACAACGACGGCAAGGAGATCCCCATCTGGGTGACGGAAACCGGACGGCACACCAAGGACGAGTACGAGTGGGAGAAGGGAAAGAAGATGTATGAAATGGGCCGGGCGGAGGGAGCCCGCTATCTGGCCCGGATGTACACGCTGTTGCTTTCCGAAAACGTGGCCAAGATTTATTGGTATCTCTCCAGTGACCACATGAATTTCGTGAGCATGGGCCTGCTCCGCAATCACTCGAAGGAGGAGTCCGGGATGGGCCGCTACGCCGTGGCCCCGGCCTATGTGTCCTATGCCAATCTTATCCACCAACTCGACGGCGCAAAATTTGTCCGGCGCGAGCCCATGAGGGAATACTCCCGCACCCATGTTCACACCTATCTGCGCGATGGCGAGGAAGTCCGGGTCGCCTGGGCCACCCAGCCCTCAAAGCTGCGGGTGAAAACCTCAGGCCCTCTCAAGGCTTATAATCTCATGGGCACGGAAATGCCGGTGGAACCCGCCAATGGCGAGATCGTCTTTGATCTGACGGAAGACGCGATTTACCTGGTCGGCAAGGTCGAGGAGGTCAGCGAAATCGACACCGGCACGCGATTTATTGCATCATCCAATGACGACTACACAAAGACACAGGGCGGCAACAATTGGTACTATGGGTATTACGAGGACGGCGTTTTCAAAGAGCTCAAACAAGTGGAGACAATGTGGGGTTACAACTGGGGCGGTGTCGGCGGCCATCTCGCCATTTCTCCCGGCAACATGCACCCCGAAAGCAAATCTCCGGCCGTGCTACGCTGGAAGAGTCCGGTGGATGGCAAACTCACTATCAAGGGGCACTGGGAAAACAAAGGCAAGGGCGACGGCATCATCGGCGTCGTCATGGTGGACGGCAAAGAGATCGACAGCCAGCAGGTCGGCGGGTCGGGCAAATCCCGCGTGGAGGTCGATCTTCCCGTCGAGGTGAAAAAGGACACTATTATTGACTTTGTCTGCAAAGCCGGAGGCAACACCTCTTACGATGCGACGAATCGGGAATTCACGATCATTCAACAAGACTAAATCGTCACCTGTACCTGCAACCATTTCTTCAATCCTCCTGCTCTATTGCGTGCATCAATGTTCAAACGATACGTCCTCTCCGACATTGACGTTGATTTCCACGAAGAACCCGCTTCGGGGAGAATTGGAATTCAGCTCCATCCAAGCGCACTGAGATCGCGACTTCGACCCCGTCGGCAGAATCTGAATGATGAATCTTTCATCAACTCCATCCCCGGAATGGAGGGCACGCCCGCGTGGAGAGTTGATCCCCTCGTTCAAATCAAGGTTCTGGGCGATCCCTACAGCGGTTCCTTCGCCCAGGGACGCACCATGCGAAATTCCCCATCTGTCGATCGATTTCGGCTCGTGAATCAAAAAGAGATCACGGCCAACGGCCGCACCGAAATCGTCACCTCACTTGTCGATCCATCCGGGCTCAGTCTCTCTCATCACATTTCCTGGCAGGAGGGCGATCAAGCCATCCGGATCACCACAAATGTGGTCAATCGATCCACAGAAGCGGTGACCCTCGAAATGCTATCGAGCTTCTCACTCGGCGGCCTCTCTCCGTTCGATCCCGGCGATTCCGCGGGACGTCTGCGAGTCCACCGTTTCCGTTCCGGATGGAGCGCGGAAGGTCGTTGCGACACACGTTCCGTCGAGGACCTTCATCTCGAGCGTTCGTGGCATGGCGGAGCCATGTTCAGCGAACGGTTCGGCCAGGTTGGCTCACTCCCGGTTCGGGAGTGGTTTCCATTTTTGGCAGTCGAGGACATCAAGGAGGGCGTCACTTGGGCCGTCCAACTGGTTTGGGCCGGTTCGTGGCAGATGGAAATTTTTCGCCAGCACGATGATATTTGTGTTTCCGGCGGCTTGGCTGATCGAGAATTCGGCCATTGGTCCAAAACCCTGCATCCGGGGGATTCGATCTGCTCGCCGACCGCATTGGTGACCTGCGTCGCCGGAACACTGGAGGATGCTTGCGACCGCCTCACTCGATTGCACCACGAGGCGGCAGACACCCATCCGGTGGTGGAAAGCAATCTCCCGATTATCTTCAATGAATGGTGCAGCACGTGGGGTGATCCATCCCACGAAAAGCTGCTCGCAGTCGCAAAAAGACTTAGCGATTCACCAACCCGCTATCTCGTCATTGACGCCGGTTGGTATAAGGACACGGGCTCCTCCAATTTCTTTTATTCACACGGAGACTGGGTGCCGAACACTGATCTTTTTCCATGCGGTCTGGAACAAACAGCCGCCGCGATCCGAAAAGAGGGATTGATTCCCGGACTTTGGTTCGAGTTTGAGACCTGCGGTAAGGATTCCACGGCGTTTCACCTCGTCGATCATCTGCTCAAGCGGGACGGAATTCCCGTCACCTGCATGGGCCGGCGCTTTTGGGATATGACAGATCCCTTTGTGCGGAACTATCTTTCGGAAAAGGTCATTGACCTTCTTGATCGCTGTGGCTTCGGTTACCTCAAGGTGGATTACAATGAAACCATCGGCCTCGGCAGCGATCACCCCGATGGGCTTGGCGAAGGACTGCGGCTGCAAATTGAAGGCGTCCATCACTTCTTCGACCTGATGCGGAAGCGCCTACCGGACCTGGTCATCGAGAATTGCTCATCGGGCGGACATCGACTTGAGCCATCCATGCTCGCGCGGAGCGCGATGTCGTCATTTTCTGACGCACACGAGTTGCCGGAAATTCCGATCATCGCCGCGAGCCTTCACGCTCTCATGTTGCCGCGTCAGAGTCAGATCTGGGCGGTCCTTCGCCCCACCGACAGCAAAGCGCGTTTGACGTACAGCCTCGCCGCGACATTTCTGGGTCGAATGTGTTTATCCGGAGGAATCGCTGAACTTTCCTCCGACCAGTGGAATCTTGTCAGGGAAGCACAGGAACTCTATGTCAAAGCGGCACCCACAATTAAACATGGTCGCAGCCATCGCTTCGGTGAGATTGCCCCGAGCTGGCGCCACCCCGAAGGCTGGCAGGTTCTGCGAAGGATTTCGGACGACGGAGAGAACACTTTGGTCGTCGCCCATTCATTCGCCAACTCCCCTGTGAACCTCTGTGTTCCTCTTCCGGAGGGGAATTGGAGAATCCAAGGCAATCTCGGCGGTCACTCCGTATCGATTTCGCATTCGACACTCACGCTCGCAATTGGGGAAGACTTCCGCGGTCGAGTGATCCTACTGGAGAAAGTATCCACTGTCCGCAAAAGCGATCCGTATTCGGCTTTGTCTGCCGTGCCAGCGGCCCCACCTCCTACGGTGCGACAAACCGCGCTATGATAATCATACAGGAGTGACTCATCCGGGCTTTATTCAAACCACCAATTCTTCAGCTCGACCGTTTGCTGGCCGGCTTCCTCGACGATTCCCACGCGGATATTCAGCGCGGTGACAGGCTTCATCTCCACTCCCTTAGCCGCCGCAGCATCGGCAAAGTCCACCACATATTCGGACAGCACAGCCCCCTGCCCTTCCAAGCGGCACTCCAATCCTTTTTCACCCTCGTAGGTGCAGGTCGCGGTGGGACGCTCGGAGGACGCCATCTTCATCTCAAATCCGGCACGGGACATTGGTTCCGGGGGATCAATTTTCATCTGGATGATATATTCTCCCTTGGATGCAAAATCGCTGTTGTCATAGGTGATACGAACGCCCCCGCCTTCCAGCGGCGTCATCGCGATATTCTTGGGCCCGCCGATGAGGCGAAGCGTGGTCGTGTCCACCTCGAGCGGATGCCGCCCGCCAGGTTCTTCCGCCGCCAGTCGTGCGGATAGGATCAGAAAAAGTGCCACAGCCGAAACAGCATATCGGATGGAAATTAGTTTGTTCATTGATGGAAAAACCAGGATCCCTCACCTGTACCCGAGCCTGACGGGGGAGGCAAAGGCCGGGATGTCCATTACTATGGACTTGGGAATTTCCTTTGTCAACAATGATATTCTTATACTATTATGAAGCTATGCCGTCTTTTTCGTCTCTCCCTATTAAAACCGTCCTTCTGGCCCTTTTCGTTGCCATTCCTTCCCACGGTTGGAGCAAAGTGGCCCTGAATCCACTTTTCGGAGCCCACATGGTTCTGCAACGCGACAAACCCGTTCCGATCTGGGGCACTGCCGATGCCGGGGAGACCGTCACGGTGAAATTTGCCGGCCAGACGAAAACCAGCACAGCCGACGCCGATGGTCGCTGGCACATCGAACTGGACCCGATGGCGGCAAACTGCGTTTTCCAAACCATGACGGTATCCGGCACGAACAATCATCTCGAAATTGCAGATTGCCTCGTGGGGGATGTCTGGCTTTGCGCCGGTCAGTCCAATATGGCGTTCTCCCTCGGGAAAGTGCGCGATTCCGCGCAGGAAATTGCCACTGCCACGAATCCCAACCTGCGATTGTTCAACGTCCATTTCACTGGGGCACCTTGCCCTCTCGAGAAAGTTTCGGGGGGATGGGCCGAATGCACCCCCGACCAGGCAAAACGCATGTCCGCCATCGCCTACCTATTCGGGCGCGATCTTCAAAACGAGATGGGGATTCCGATCGGCATTCTCAGCGTGGCACTCGGTGGCTCCTACGCCGAGGTTTGGACGAGCACGGAGGCCATGCAGAGGAATCCGCGAAACAAGGCTCTCCTGAAAGCGTGGGAATGGCTCGACGGGCAGATGGGGGTTTCCAAGCCGGCACGACCAGGTGGGGTCAAGGCAATTTACGTGGACAAGGACGGTCAGACCGTCGAATTCAAGACTTATGCCGAACGATTTCGAAACTGGAAACTGGCCTGCGAGACCGCTCGCAGAAAAGGGGAGCAAATCCCCCCAGGTTTTCCCGCGGAGTTTCAGTGGTATTCGCGACCGCCCCTACCCGACGACCCCCTGCTTCGGCCGGGCATGGGATTCAACGGCAGCATCGCGCCGCTTGTTCCCCTCGCTCTCAAGGGAGTCGTCTGGTATCAGGGAGAATCCCATCGGGATCCCGCTGAATATGGACTAAGCCTCACGACCCTGATCGAAGACTGGCGCTCTCAGTTCGGGCAAAAGGATTTGCCATTCCTCATAGTCGGTCTTCCCAATTGGGGCAAACAACCCACGGATGGGCCGGTTGATGGAAACTGGCCCGGCGTACGCGAACAGCAATTCAAGGTGGGCGGGCAACTGCCGGGGGTCTACGTGACGGTCAACACGGACACCGCCATTCAGGATGGAGGCGACCTGCACCCAACCAACAAACAACCCGTGGCCGAGCGCTTGGCCGGACTGGCCATGCAGAAAGTCTACGGAGCAGAGAAGGACGCTTCGGGACCGCTCTTCCAGAAGATGACCGTCACGGGAAAGGAAATTCAATTAACCTTCAAACCGGATGGCGGCGGACTGATGACAAAAGACCTGCAGATTCCCGGGCTTTCCCCCGAAATTCCCCCCTCGGATGTCATGGGGTTTGCCATCGCCGGAGACGACAAACGATGGCACTGGGCCATGGCCCGCATGGAAGAGGACCACATCGTGGTCTGGTCACCGGAGGTGCCGAATCCCGTCTCCGTCCGGTACAATTGGGCGAACTACCCGGTGGGAAATCTATTCGGAAAAAATGCCCTTCCCGCCGCCCCCTTCCGCACCGACAAATGGCAACCGTGAAATCTTCCGGCACCGGTCCGGAAAGAATGTTTCCTCCCATCACTGTCTTGATGACTGGATGATTTAGTCGATGCCCTGGCACGGCACTGCACGAATCAGCAACGAAACAACCTTTGAAAGCCCCGCGGGGACAAATCGAATCCTGTTGACTTCCCGTGGTGCTCCCGAGTTGTGCTGCGGGTAGAAAAGGCGGTCAACTCCCCCCAGCGAAGTGCCTTCCGGAAAGCGCACCTCTACGGTACCGCTCAGCAAGAGAACATCTTTCCCCGCAACAACCTCCGATTCGGTCATCAAAACCGACTCAAACGTGCCCTCCCCGTCAAATTCACACCGGTCCTCCATGCGAATCGTTCCGGCATCTTTGTCAAAAACAAACGACCGGACCACGCTGCGTGCCGCTGCAACCTCCGGATAGCAACGCGTGAGATCCAGGCGAAACACCACATGCCTGTCGTCCATGGTACACTCGAGAATGCGCGCTTCAAATTCTCTGCCAGCATTCTGCTCGCAGCCATTGACCAGCGGCACGGAATGGCCCGACGAACGCGCGGCGAGATGTTCATAGCGCCCCGGTCCAAAATAGTCCGCCGTGTATTCCGGCGCACCAATTTCCACCAGGACCGGAACGGCATTCACATTCACCAGAAAACTCCCGCAATCATTGTGGTTGTGATGTTCGGCATTGTGTCCGGCCTTGGCCGCGAATTCCCAGCGGTTTCCCGCACCATCCTCGCCTCGCGCAACGACAACACCCCATTCGGGAAAATAAACATCCGGCCGAGCGGCCCCCGTATCCCCGGTTTCCGCAGGACACCGGGTAAAGACCCGCGCCAGGTGGAAAAAATCGCAGCGCACCGCCTGCAAATCCAGCCCCTGCTCCGCCATGGCCCGCAGAGCGATACCTGTTTCCTCACGGGCACCGGATTCCGGCAGCCGCCCCGCAAGATAGAAAAGGAGCGCAGGATCCAGATTCCCGACCCGCGGACCGTCGGAAAAATTCACAAAATGGCCCCCGCTCAAGACACAAGCCGGAGCAAACCGGGCGATGGCCTCGACCTGCGGGTCGAACGCGAAGAGCGAGAGCGCGCCATCCGTCCGCGCTTCCAACTGCGCATTGAGCTCGGCGAAACGCCCGAAACCGTACTGCCAATAACCCGGACCCTCGGAAGTCGAACCGTCGGCACCAAATCCGTTCAGAAAACACGGTAGATATCCGCGGGCCAGCTCCAGCATTTTTGCCAGCAGCACGGTGTCCTCCTCAAGGGTCAGGGCCGCGCCCAGGACGCCCTGGTGGCACACGGCATTCCAATTCATGCCAGCATCGACCCAGGCAAAATCAGCATGCCGGTTCAGATAGTTTTCAAAAAATTGCTGCCGCAGCCGTTCCTTCACCTGCCTGATTAACTCATCCGGAAGACAATCCGCAAAAACCACCGCCAGCTCCGCCATCGTGTTGGCAGTCTCCGCCGAGAAGAGATCAATGACTGCCGGATCTTTTCCCGACGGCGCGCTCACATGAGCGGGCAACGCCCAGGAAAATTCCGCCATCGTCCCGGTCATTTTCGCGACAAGCGAACCCTGAAAGCGCTCGCGATCACCGGCCAGCAGCACCGCCATGGCCGCCCGGCCCAACCGCCGCCGCCGTTCGAAATACACCCGCTCAAACGATTGCCGTTCGCCCGTTTGATGAAAAACGGCGTAGAGCTCATCCGTCAATTCCGACAGGGCCTCCTCCGCCTCTTCTCGCGCCCTGTCCACGATTGCCGTCGCCACATTTCCCAATCGAGGCGACGCCCGCCAGCGCGGCGAGGTCCGGGCCGGCAACACTCCGGTCCCCGGACCGGCATCGAGGATGGACTGAATGTCCTCCCGGGAAATCGCGTCGCGGAGCAGGTTACGCATGAGACAAGGTCTTGGAGTTCAACGGAGGGATTTTCATACGGAACAGCTCCGTTTTCCAGAACATATTCTTGTATTATTACAATATTATGACAGGATGGGAATGATGATCCCCGGATTCTCCTCGGTTTGCTGGCTCCCCCGCCAAGTTTTTGGCCGGAAAAACATCGCCGTTTCCACCCTGACAACCGCGCTGTTCTTGTGCGGGGCAATGGCGGAACCGCCCGGGGAGAAATCCAAACCCGCGCCCTTCCGTTTGGGCCAGGTCACACTTGGCAATGTCCTGCTGCCGGCAGACAATCCGACGCAAATTCCGGTGGTTTGCGAGATCGAAGCCGATGAGATCACCTGGACCCTGAGCGACGCCTGGGATTGCGAGGCCGCTTCCGGGAAAACCTCCAAAAAAGAAGCACTGGCCAAAGGATTGACAATCGCGGTTCCGCGACCCGGTTGGTTTGTGCTCAGGGCCCGGGCGGTTCACAACGGCGTGGTGAAATCCGAAGCGGAAACTGCGCTCACTTTGTTTTCCGCCGACGCCCCGCGCGATCCGGATTCGGCCTTCGGGGTCATGACCCACTTTGGCCAGCACTGGTCTGATGACGTGTTGGAGGTTTTCGCCAAGATGGGTGTCTCCACCATCCGGGACGGAATTGACTGGGCCAATGTGGAAAAAAAGAAAGGTGAGTTTTCCTTCCCCGCCGCATACGACGGGGCGCTGGCCTCGGCCGCTCAACAAGGCATGGCTCCCCTGAGCGTACTCGCTTTCGGCAACAACCTCTACGACCACACCGAAGGAATTCCCGCCTGGGCCGCAGCACCCTACACGCCGGAGGGCTACGCCGCCTATACCCGCTACTGCCTCGAACTGATGAAACATTTCGGCGACAGGGCAAAGCAGGTCGAAATCTGGAATGAATACAACGGCGGTTTTGCCCGTGGTCCCGCCGCCGGCCAGGCCAAAATCTACGTGGAAATGCTGAAAACCGCCTATCCCGCCATAAAGAAAAACCATCCGGACGCGTTTGTGCTTGGCTGCTCCACTGTCGGAATCCCACTCACTTGGATCGAGGAGGTTTTTCAACATGGGGGCCTTGCCTACATGGATGGGATTTCCATTCACCCTTATGGTTATGACAAACCGCCGGAGGTCCTGATTGAAAAACTCGCCAACCTCAAAGAAATCATCCGGAAATACAATAATGGCAAGGACAAGCCGGTCTGGGTGACCGAACACGGCTATTACCTTATTGAGGACGGCAAGAAGGGCAACCGAAGTGCCATCAACGAGTTGGTGAAAGCGGCCTACTTGGTGCGGTCATGGACCATCTTCCTCGGCATGGGCATGGAAAAAATTTATTGGTACCTCGGGAAAAACTACGACGTCTTCGCCACGATGGGACTGGTCGGGTCCGAGACCGACGCCCAGGGTCGCTACGCCCCCAAACCCGCCTACACGGCGTACGGCGTCCTCACCCGCGTGTTGAGGCATGCCACCTTTCTCCGCCGTGAGGAGGGACCCAAGGGGGTCTATAGTTACCTTTTCCAGCGAGGACAGGAACAGGTACGCGTCCTGTGGGCCACCGAACCGCAGGATGTGTCTTTCCCCTCGCCCAAACCCGCCCAGTTCACCGATCTCATGGGGAATTCGTTTCCGATTGAACCCATCAACGGGAAAATCAACCTGCACCTGTCCCAAATGCCCGTCTATCTCACCGGCATGCTGGGTGACGGAATCGGGCCTTCGGAGATCGCGTTAAAAAGTCCGGCGGTCGTTTCGCAGAATGAACCCGTGCCCCTGCAGCTTGCGACCGGCCCCCTGGTCGCAAACACGTTGCGATTCGTGACCCCGTGCGGTTCCCTGGCGTTGACCGACAACAAAGACAACGCTGGACTTCGTGACACTGAACTTCCCGCCCGAAAAACCACCGGCGAACTCTGGACGCCATTTGCCTTGGAGAGCGAAGGGAAGGCCGTTTTTGCCGGCATCAAGGGAATCGAGTCCCGGCCCGCCCTTCGTCTCGATCCGTTCGCGCGGTTGAAGGATGAAAGGACACTTATGGTCACCGCCAGGAACGCCTCTCAAACCCAGACCGTGCGTTTCACCAAGGCCGAGTGGACGGTGAAAGACGGCCCATCCTCCGGCCCTCTCAAGCTGGACGCCAGCGCGCCGCCCCAGACCAACGTGGAGATCGAACTGCCCGCGCCGCCGATCAAACCGTTCACCCTTTACCCGCTGGAAATCACCCTCACACAGGAGAACGGCGAAACCCTTAGCATCTCCCCCACCGTGAGTTACAATCCAATCCCCCGCGTCACCGTGCCCTTCGACAAACCGGTGGCGGAATGGGGTTTGAAGGGAGGCATCTCATTGACCGGACTTCCCTTCGAAAAACTGGAAGCTTCGCATGGTGGAGAAGCCGATCTCGGCGGAACGGTTCAACTCGCCAGCGATGACAAATTTCTCTTCATCGCAGCCCGTATCCGGGATGACGCCAACTTCCAGGAATATTTCGGTTTCAACACCTGGCGCGGTGACAACATCCAGATCGGCATCTCGACCGAAATGCCCTGGGCTTCGGGCGAATGGGAAAATGGCACCCAGGAATTTTCCCTGGCGCAAACGCCCAACGGGCCGGAGTTTTTCGAATCCAGCGGACGAGGTGGTCTCGTCGCAGACGCCAAGCTGATCGTGACACGCGACGGCGACGTCACCACCTATCGAGCCGCACTGCCGTGGAGCGCCGTGCTCGGGGCCACGCCTCCCGTCAACACCTTCAGCTTCGCTCTGTTCTTCAACGACAACGACGGCAAGGGGCGCAAAGGTTACCTGCACTGGGGCAACATCAAGGGCCTCGACGCTCTGCAACCGTTTCTTGTCATGCCACCGGCTAAGGGCAATCCCTGAAGCCCCAGACTACAGCTCGCCGGAAAAAGTCCTTCAAACAGACACGTACAAAAAGGTACTCTGCCAGATAAATTGCGGGAGTTTCTACCAATGCGTAGGCGAGCTGATTACAAGGCGGAGGACTGAAGTCTCGGGGAACTTAATGACCGGCGGGAACGTTCGTGGCGCAAAACGGTGCAGGTTTTTGACTGGAGCGCACAGGTGCTGATGACCCGGGAGCCCCTGTTCTCTACGTCATTCTCATTCCGGAAAAAAGCCCACCCGGAAGCTTAATCGATTAATCAGCGCGGTATCGGGACGAAATAAGAGATGCCATCAAGAGTGGATGAAGAAATCCGGGAGATGAAAAAGCACATGGTTTTTTCATTTTTGGGATTCATGAATACAACGGCCCAGGTGCCACGCATTCGAGGTTCCCAGATTCTAAAAATTCACGCGAATACACGGATGAGTCCACTTCGGTGGCGAACATTTTTACCGCCTTTTTTGTCTCCAGCCCCCGAAGAGGGGTTTGGATCACTGGCATTCCGCCGTGGAAAGCCGCCATCGCCATTCCTGAAACTCGAATCCGGCTCTCAACGGCTGCCACTTACCCAGACTACCAAAATAGGGATGCCGAGATCATGCGCAGCCGTTTCCTCAAACCCGCGATCGGAAAGAAAAAACACCGTATCAGCTCCCGACGGTGCCAGACCCTTGCCGTTCCGCCTGCACAGGGGTATCCAGAAATCGCACAATCAGATCGACGACCAGGGCGCTCCAGGAGAATTGGTTGTTCCCCAACGCACCGCCAGTCCGCGGATCGAACCATTCCCACACCCGCGGCGAGCGCGTGCGGACTCCGTTCTGGTAGCGGGGTCCGACGAGTTCCACGGTTTTCCGCGCCAATCCGGTGGCCAGATCATCGAGACCGTGACGATGAAGCCCCTCGACGACCATCCAATTGACGTTGATCCACGCCGGGCCGCGCCACATGTCCGCAGGATCAAACGACGGATCATCCATGGAAACACTGGGCAACGGAAACGCGCAATGAAACTCCTTCGGGTTGAGCAGATGTTCACGAACTAGGCGGTGCACGCGGTCCGTGGACAATTCCTTCCAGAGCAACGGCATGAATCCATAGGGCGTCTTGACCGGAATCTTCCGGTGCGTTCCCGCATCGAGGTCGAAGTAAAAGCCCTCCTCCTCATCCCACATGAGGTCATTGACCCGCTTGATCAATTGTCCAGATTTTTCAAGGTGTCGGCGAGAGGCGGGAACATCGCCGAGAGTCAGGGCCATTTCTGCGAGATTCTTCCACAGCAGGGACATCCAAACGTTGGCATCGACAGATTCCGTCGGTCGCATCGGTCCGACGACTTGCGAAGGATCAAGCAGCTGCCCGTCCCAACGGGGACTTTGGTCGGCACTGCTGTCGAAGCTGTGATGATACTCAATCAATCCGTCGCTGTTGGAGTCCCGTGCCGGACCCGTCAGCCAATCCGCCCACCGCAGCAGCCCGCGGTAAACCGGGCGAAGATCGCCGCTCCAGCCCGGTTGGTCCTTCAGCAGGTCAAGGACCAGTCCGATCACCGGCGGTTGCATCGGCATGGTCGCCCGCCCGACGGACTCCGCGCGCACGCGCCGGCCCGCAAGGCTGAATCGAATTGCTCCGGGAATCGCGCCGTTCCGGCCCTGGTGCTTCCAAAAATTCCGCAGAAGATCGAGCGGGTTTCCGGGATTCGTCAGATGCCGGAGGATCACCATGTGAAAAGCCTCGTCCCACCACCACTGCGATCCATAGTTCAAGCGGGAGGGACTAACGTAAGGATATTCGAGCCCTCCGCGAATGCCGCCCTCGCAGCGGTTCGACCAGATCGTTTGCCACGCAAAATAGTACGCATCGCGAACAACCGGATCAGGGGACTTCAGCGCCGGAACCCGGCGCTTGAAAAAGTCCTCCCAATGCGCCCGTTGACGTCTCGCCGCCGTCTCCACCGTTATACGCTCCGGTGGCGGAACATCCGCGCAAGTCACAGAGAACCTGACGGTCAGGCTGCCGGTGAACTCCACCCCCATCCAGACAGCCCTGCCCTGGCTCCACGCCTCATCCCTCCAATGCCTCGCATCAAGTTGGACATCTCGGAATCCGAGAAAACGGCGGATCAGCGAACCCGGTTCACTCGAAACGGCAACGCGGCGGGCTGTTGAGCCGAAACCAAAATGCACATCAAACAAACCCTGCCATCGAAACAGTGCGCCACGACGGCCTTGTTCAAATCCGAGTTCGACCCCTTTTTTCGGCTGACACTCAAAAACCGCGACCGCGGGAACCATCGGATCCAGTTCCAATCGAGCGGTCCAGCAGTCTTTGACCACGGCGCGGGTCACGCGCAAACCTGGTCCCCGGCCCTCATACAGCCAGGGCAACCACTCATGGGAAGTCACGTTGTGCTGTACGGCCTGGCCCTCTTCCGCCCGTGTGTAAACCTCTCCGCGGGCCATGCTCAGGATTTCTGGAAAACTGATTTTCCCGAACGGCGATTGCGGAGGAGAATGCCGGTTCCAGGCCCCCGCCGGGGGATCTTCACTGGAAACGTAATTCGCGATCAGTGCGCTCTGGTCTCCACAACGGAAAACCTCGCTCAAATCGAGCCCGCCTTCCGGCAGACCATCCCTCGCACGCGCGTGCGCTTCCCCACGGGAACTCATCTCTTGCGCAGTTGGCACCCACACGACTCCCTGATCACGAGGGTTGTTGCGATCTTTCGTACAACAGGGCTTTTATCCTGAATGCGGCCGGACAGCCGATCCAACAGGAGTTCCACTGCGGCACGACCGGTCATTTCATCCGGTTGGTGGATGGTTGTCAGCGGGACGCTGGCGTAAGGCGCGCCTTCATTGTCATCAAAGCCCACTATCGCGAGATCCTGGGGAACGCGGATTCCGGCCAGGCTTGCGGCACGCAGAGCGCCAACGGCGCAATTGTCCGAGAGGCAGACAAACGCGCTCGGCCGTTTCTTCTTTGCGAGCACGGTGGAGGCACCTTCGAAACCATACTCATAGTCGGTGGTATTCCACGTCAGCTTTTCCGCGTGTTCGTCGTCCGGACCCCGACCTCCGACCGGATCCGCGCGCACGACCCATTCATCCCGGACGGGAATCTTCGCCGCACGCATCGCGTCGCGGAAGCCGAGCTCGCGGTTCGCGGTGAACTGCGACGTGGAGTGGTCGATCAACAGAGCGATATCCTTGTGTCCCAGCGAAATCAGATGCTTGGTCAGCTTCCGGTAGGCGGACCGCGTATCGACGTAGACGCAATCGGTTTTGAGTTCCGGCAGAGGGTAAAGTGTGACGAGCGGAATACCCGCATCCAATATCGCCTGATAGTGGGGATTGCTGTAGGGCAGGCCCCGGCCCAGCGCAATGAAGCCATCGACCATCCGCGCGCGCAGGTCGCGGATGCAGCGGGCATCTTCCTCCGACGAACCGTCGCTGAAACCAAAAATCACAGAATATCCCTTTTCCCGAGCGGCTTGATGAATGGCGTTCACCTTTCCGATATTGGACATTTTGATCGCCGCCGGGCCGACAAGGCCAATCGACTTTGTCCGGCGCGTCTTGAGCCCTGCCGCGATGGCATTGGGAACATACTTCACCCTCTCCAGCTCCTTCAGGACACGCTCCCGCGTGGACTGCTTGACCAGGGCCGAACCGGTGAGCACTCTTTGCAGCGTGCCGCGGCTGATGCCGAGTCGGTCGACGATTTCCTGTTGGGTCATCAAAACGTTGAAACTTTGGCATTCGGCAAAATTCTCTCCGCCCCGGCCCTCACACAGGCCGCGCAGCGGGAGAAAGGTAAGCCTTGAACCGACATATTGTTCACGTGATCACACTACTTCGGACGCGGGTGGCGTCAAGACAGCTTTTCCATCACGGGCGGGTCGGTGCCTCCCCTCCAGGCCACGGAGAGGAGGGCCGCAGCGAGGTGATGGGGGCAGTTCGCTCTCGGCCCATCCGGCGGAGGAGCTGCCCATTTTGAACTGGAGGACAGCTCCATCGCGGATTTCTTCGTGCCGAACCCATGCCCGATTTATCTTGCGCCCGTTCAGCCAGGCCTGACGGACCCAACTCTCGTCGCAAGGTCGGTCGCATTCGACCCTCAACGTTCCGCCATCACCCAATTGCATTTCCCCGACCGGGAACCGGGGAGGCAAGATCCAGTATATGTCCTGCCCCATGACTGGATAGATGCCGAGAGAACCGCAAATCAGAAAGGCGCTGTGGCATCCCATGTCTTCGTTGTCCGGCAAGCCATCGCGCGCGAGTTGATAGACATCGAGCAGGGCACCGCGGCGGCGGGACGCCAGATCGGGGCGGCCCGCGTAAAGGTACAGGTACGGCGCATGCATCATGGTCTCCTTGAGGGAAATCTGGCCGCTGTCAAAGAGTCCGTTCAAATGCGCCACGAATCCGGCGTGTCCTCCGTGGCGATTGACAAGACCAGCGAAGTCATGATGCGTATTAATCGACCATTGCAGGCTGTTCCCCTCGTAGAAATAGGGGTCAAAGGACCGGCGCTCAATGTGATGGGCCGGATCGAAAGGCTCCACCCAATTTCCATCGGGCCGGCGCGGGGCAAAACAACGCAGATCCTCCCGCCACAGATTCCAAAGCTTCCTGCTGGCCTCAAAATAGGCAGACGCAATATCGCGATGGCCAAGGTCGGCGGAGAGACTGCCGATGCACCAATCCTGGTAGGAATATTCCAAATGGCGGGAGACGCAGCCCATCTCAATCCGGCTGGAAAGGTAACCCAAATCCCGGTAATCCGCGAGGTGCCGTCCGTGCAGCCAGGGATCCGTCGACTCCACCTCGTTGTTTTTCCGCATGAAATGGAGTGCGCGTTCGTAGTCAATCCCGTCGAATCCCTTTGCCGCCGCCTCACAGAAAAGGACGTCCGCCGAGCTTCCCCCCTGGATCTGTGCACTGTGACCGGCAATCCAGGCGTCGGGGAGCCATCCGGTATGCTCGGCAACATCGAGGACACCGTTCAAGACGTTCCGGTGAAATTGCGGATCCAGCAGGGCCAGCAGACTATTGGCATTCCGGACGCTATCCCAAAGTGCGTAAAGATCGTTGTATTGGCGCTTTCCCGAGCACCAGAGACCGAATTCGTCGTCCACTCCAAGATCTCCGGGCATGCACCGGAGCCGGTAGTGCGACGTGTGGAGGAGCGTTCTCTCGCGTTCCGAACCGCCCTCAACCCGCAACTTCGAAAGTTCGGCTGACCAGATTGACACGGCGTGATTCCGTACTTCATCGAAGGTCCTTTCGCCGACTTCACGGTCGAGACTAGCGCGGGCTTTGGCCACGTTGACAAACGAAATTCCGACCGCGAGGTGAACTTCCGCACCAGGGGCAAAGTGGCAGACGGCCCGACTCAGCGGCCCCTCGGCCACAATCCCCGCCTGAAGCCCTTGGAAGTTCCCGACCAGCCGCTCACGCGGACGCACGTCCCAGCGGGCGGCAAAGTGGACAGAATAGGGAAACTGATGTCCCCACCCTCCGCGAAAATCCCCGCGCCCCACCAACTCATGCTCGGAAACAAATTCCACAAAACCGCCGGTGCATCCTCCGGTCAGCGTTCCGGGCTTCCTGTGCCAGGTCTGGATTACCGCGCCCGCGTCAATCGACAGGTTGCCAGCAGCCGAAGCCGGAAAGCGGTATCGGTGCACACCGGTCCTCGCCGTCACGGTCAAATCCACGGCGATACCCGCGGGTTCCAACACCACATGATAAAACCCGGGACTCGCGGATTCCTCCCTGCGATCCCATGCTTGCCCTTGCAGACGCGGCGGACCAAGAAATGGCGTGACCAGGATGTTCCCATAGCGGGAGCCCCCCCCCGGTGCCGCTGACATGGGTGTGGCTAAAACCTATGATCGGGTTCGCGGTTTGATAGCCGCTGGTTGATTGGGGCGGCACAGTATCCGGGCCGAGCCGGACCAGGCTGTGCGGCAGAAAAGGGCCGCAAAGGCAATTGCCCGGCTCATCCACGCCGAAGAATGGGTCAACAGGAGGGATAATCACCACGAATCGAAGTCGTCTCGCAAAATTCAGAAATCTGGGCTCAACCTGTCTGACCCTTCCCGGGGTGAACAATCGCGCCCTCCGGATCATGGATGCCACCGGCGCCCGCAAAATGATTTCCCTCAATCCGGGCTTCGCTGCGATACAGCGAGACAAACGGGCGCCTTCCATGAAACGCGTTATCCCGGATCACGATCTGGCGGTGCACCACGGAATCCCGTGCGGACGAATGCGAGTCATTGGGTGCGGCGCAGATCGCCGCGGGATCGGGACGCGTCCCGTACGAACAGTCCCGGAAAACATTCCGTGAGACCGTCAACTCTCCCACCGGCCCCGACTCGTACCACTCAGAGGCATCACAGGTCACGGTGATGCCTCGTCCCGGAATGGAGAATTCATTGTCCCGGACCTCCAGTCGCCCGGGAGCGCTGAGCAACAATCCGTCCGTGCGCGATCGCTCGAACCGGCAACCGCCGGCACAAAAATCCACGGCGCGTCCGAGGGAGCCAAGCACCCGCCCGGCAGCGAAATCCGGCAAGGGTTCGCACATTGTGAAGACCTGATGACCCGCGTCCACCCGCCGCACGGAGGAGATGGTCATCACGGCCTCGGGCAAAAAATTTTCGGGATTCACCAACCCCACCACATCACCTGCACGGAAGTAGTCCACCGAAGACTGCTGCGCCTGCCCGACCGCGGCAAGGAGTTCGTGGCCTCCGCGGACCGAGACGATCTTCAAATAGACGCCGTGCACATTGGAACCGTCATCCAGCTGCCCGCTGAACGCACAATCCAACAGCTCAATTCTTCCCGTGCATTCCACGAAATGGGTCGCATCCCCATTCAGGCTGGTGAAGCAGCCCCGGTCGGGCGAGGGGGCCACCCGCATGCGTCGTAGAGTCACATCCCGACACATCTGCGCAATCACCCCCATTCCTCCGGCCTGCCGAAGCTCGCAGTCTTCAATCAGGACGGTGTCCGACCGGCTCAACACGAGGGCCGGAGAGGTCCGGAGTTCATGCGGCAAGACGATCCGGTTCCCCTCGACCGCCTCAGAGAGAAAGGGCGCTTCCAGCAAATACCTCGACGGACCGGCAGGTGTCATCCGGTGATTCTCCCGGATTCCCCAGCAATCCCACGAACTGGCCGCAACCGCGCCCGTCTGCGCGTCGACTTCAATCGAGTTGTCAAACACGCCACTCTCATAGTCGTCCCCGACAAATCGGAACATCCCACCGCGCATCGCCACGGGGTATCGCCCTTCGTCGATCTCCAGCACAACCTGCGATCTGCCCCGCACATCACAAACGATTCCCTCGGTGAAAAACGGGCGCTCCCAGTCCACTGTGAAATTGCGCAGGACCACATTGCGGCAACCCTCGAGAAAGAAGGGAATCACCCGGCCAACAAAACGCAGATCCGCTCCCTGGCCGTCGAAGACAAAATTCGAGCGGCCCGAAAAATCAAAAGCGACCCGCCGCACGTCGCTGTCGTGATTCGAAACCGCACAAAACCGTTCCGAGCAAGCCGAAGCCCGAATACGGAATTCCCCGGGCTCCAGGCAGAGTGTCCGCTCAGTCGTCGCCTCCATGCGCTCCAGCGCCTCCGCCACCAGCCCACTCCATCCGCCCCCGGCACAACCGTCTGTGGGACGCTGCAAAAAAACGACACTCATCGTCGTTGTGATAGACCCGCGGTTTTTCCTTGTCAAAAGAAAATGTTCACGTGAACTTTTCTCTTATTCCTCCGGCCCCAATTCCCCCAAACAAGCGCCTTCATGACCTTCCAATTTATTCCCCAGAGCCTGAAACCCCTGCCATGACAGACGATCTGTCCGCCCGCAAAAAAGAGTTCCGGGAGAGTCTCCTTGGCCTGCTCCCCCGGGGTGTCCGGCATTTCCGTCCGCTGCCGCCGTACTTCACCGGTTACGAGTACCAGACGCTGTATGATTGGGACCAATATTTCGAGGCGATCATCCTGGCTTATTGTGCTTATCCACTCGAATACGTCCGGAACGGTGTACGCATTTTCATGAACCTGCAGCGCGAGGACGGGTACATCCCTCGATCCTTCACTCCGGGAGTCGGGGTCTATTTCAAGCACGACGTCGAGTTCAAACCGTTCCTGGCCCAACTCTGCCTGCTAACCATCAGGCAGGACGGACAGACCGGCTGGCTGAGGGACGAAGGGATTTACGACCGGCTCTGCCGCTTCTACCATCATTGGACAACCGTCAAGGATGTCCGCAAGGCCGGTCTTTCAGTCTGGCATGAGTGCGAACACACGGGCATGGACAATCACACACATAGGGCCGGACGCTGGGGCGTGGATACGGATTTCTGCGAGGGCGTGGATCTCAATGCATATCTCGTGCGGGAGGCGGAGGCCCTTGCCGCATTGAGCACGCTGGTGGGAGAGGACGGAAAGGCCCTGATGTTTCTCCAGTCCGCCGAAGACCGCCGCCAAGCGATGCGGAAATGGCAGTGGGACGAGCAGACGGGATTCTACTATGACTACCATGCGCGGGAGAATCGCCGGATTCCGGTCACCTATGCGGGGTCCTTCGCGGCGCTGTGGGCCAAGGTGCCGACCGAGGCGCAGGCGCAACGGATTGTCAGGGAAAACCTCCTTGATCCCGCCAAATTTTGGCGCCCTTATCCCGTTCCGGCACTGGCAGCCAATGACGAAGGCTACTGCGAAGGATTTCTTCCTGGTGAACGAAACACCTGCTGCAACTGGCGGGCCCACACGTGGATGCCGGTGAACTACATGACCGTGCACGGCCTCGGATCGTATGGATACCACGATATTGGCAACGAACTCGCGGTCCGAAGTTTCCAGCTCTTCGACCGCGGCCATTTCTCTGAATACTACACCTCGGAACAGGGCATCGGCACCGGCCTGCGTCCTTTTTGGGGGTGGTCTTCGCTGGCCATCTTTCTGCCAACGGAAACAGAGCGGCGCTTTGATCCGACGACCCTCGATCCCGCGCGATTCGATCAGCCTCTCTGCCAGATCTTCAGTGCCTGAATGCCGGAAGCCGCGTCATCGTTTCCGCCAGTTCCGGAAATCCGCGTGCCCTTTGCCAGGGAACCCGCCGGCTTCGACGGTACGCTTTCCGCTCCCTGCTGGAAAAATGCCGCCATTATCCGAAACTGGGCGGGCCCGTTGGGAGAGGCGAGGGGGCCGGGCACGACTTGCCGGCTGCTCTGGAATTCCTCCCATCTGCTTCTTGGATTCCAGGCGGAGGACAGCGATATTTTCGCCACCCGCACGGAGCGCGATGACTTGATCTGGAAGGAGGATGCGTTTGAGATTTTTCTGGACCCCGAGGGACTGGGCACGAACTACTTCGAGTTTCAGTTCAACGCGCTGGGCGGAATATTCGATGCGTTTTTTCTCGGGGAACCGACCAAGGTCGAGAACGGCGGGCTTTGGAGTTACGACTGCAAGGGCCTCATTTCCACGGCAAAATGGGAACGCGATTCCCGGACGGGCGCGGACGTCGGCTGGTCCGTAGAGATCGGCATTCCCTACACATCCCTCATGCGGCTTCCGCATACGCCCCCCGTGCCCGGTGACGTGTGGCGCGCAAACTTTGTCCGCCGGGACTATCCGGACCGGACGATACCCGAGGAGTGGTATTGGTCGCCGAGCTATGCCCCCCGCTGGCCGCACGTCACGGAACGCTTCGGCATCCTGCGCTTCGTATCTTGACGCCGGATTCTCAGGGCAGAATGACGGATCGAGAGGTGGAAACGAACCACCTTTAACCTTATCCCATTCCCCGCGCCGTCGTCCTTTTCCCGCCCGCCAACAGTCCGATCGCCCCCAATGCCGCCACCAACAAAACCATCGGTTTCGGCTCCGGGATCAGAACCAGCTGATGCTCGTTGTAGGAGAGCCGGTAACCACCTCCGAAACTGCCCTCCGCAGTAGGGTTCTGCACCAGCATGCCATTGAAATAAACCTCCTCGAATGTCCCCTCCAACTCGCCGTAGCCCGCGAGAACATAGACATCGGAAAGTGTATGCCCGCTCAGCAAGTCGATGAACAATATCGTGCCCGTCGCATTGATCGAGAACACTCCCCCATTTTCCAGCTCCAACCGGTCCGAGACAGCCGCAATGTCGAGAATGTGAAGTCCTTCGAGATCCCTCCCGTTCCCGAGATGTCTCCAAAAAACGACAGCACATAATTGCCGTCCGTGTTCTTGGCAATACTCAGCGGCGCGTCCAGCCTCACGTCATTGTCGATCGAAAAACCGGTGCCCCCCGGATTATCGATGGATAGGACGGGGTTGACTCCCCCGTTCGCGGAGAACGTCAGCGTCTCCCCGCTCACCGTTTGCGTCGGGGAGCCCGCCGTGGGCCGCACAAACTCGAGGCGGTTGATATGATATGGCGTGTCCACCACCGAGTAATTGACATCAATGAGCGACGACGCCGTCAGACTGGCCGGGAAACCGATTCGCACTGTCGCCGTCCCGTCGTTCACTGGTGGTGCCCCGTCCATCCAATTGCTCGCTTCCGTCCAGAACCCGTATCCCAAGGGCAGCGTGCTTGCGATGATCGCCGCGTTCGTTGCGTTGCTTACGCTTTGCAGGATCGTGCTTGTTCCCCCGGCGTGGGTCATGATTCCCGCCAGTTCCCATTTTTCCTGCGCGGCGTTATAGATGAATCCCGCCCCGCCGGAGTCCCCCGATATCCCCACCGCGCCTGTTCCGGCCGTCGTGAATGTCGCGCTGTTCGACGAGACGACATTCGCTTCACCCCAGCTTTTCACCCGATCTCCGGCACCCGAGGCGATGGAACCATGCCCAATGAGAAGGGTACTCGCCCCGTTCTGCGGCCCGTT
>Ga0351883_1144_pt1 | contig 22844 bp, 16 predicted proteins | sample BONcelFGM3001F14_FD_206772 | JGI IMG/M metagenome (GOLD analysis project Ga0351883, IMG submission 206772) | Enriched cells from coal bed in the Powder River Basin, Montana, United States - BONCAT cells FGM rep3 HSBNCT.FGM.300.1.F14 ...
AACGGTGAGAATGGTAGTGGAAAGCGCGCTGACCAACCGGCGGTCATCAGGGCCGCGCCCTACATTAATGACCAATACCCCGTCTGGGGTGAGGTGATCGTGAACGGTGCTGAAGAATTCCTGGGTGGTCAGATGCGAAGGGATATATGGCGGGCGGTAGGCGTCAACGCTTATGATTTGATATTGTTTATCATTGTGGGTTAGTGCCCAGCGTCCATCCTGGACGATTACATTCAGGTTGGGCTGGTTCATATCGAAGTATTTCCTTCCAACATCAACGATCTTGGGGTCAATTTCAATCCCGTCTATTTGGATATTGTTAAACACGATGGAAGCCTGACGAGCAGTTGTGCCGGCCGCCAATCCAACAATCGCCATACTCTTAACATCTTCAGGTTGAATTGGACCAGGGTTGAAGAAAGGAGCCACCAGAACCTGTTCCCATGGACCATAATACATCAATTGGGTGGGATGGTAAATGGAATGAACCCCCTGTCCTTCATTGAGGCGCAGGTAGTGATAGCCATCATATTCCAGTACCTGGATATAGTTGTAAGCTGATTCTGTTTCATAAACCATTCCAGGTGTGTTTTTCGCGCTCCCGGGTAATCCCCATATCCATAAAGCGGTTAACAGCAAAGGCGCCCATAAATACAGCAAGAGTTTGCGCGGTCCAGAATGGAGGAAAATCCCAAGCATCCCAATGATAAGGAGGACCGCACTGAAAAATAGAAAGGTGCGGTATGTACCAAGGGCGGGAATTAAGATTAAAACAGGCAGGAAAGTGCCAATAAACGAACCCAGTGTGGATATGGCGTAAATTTTCCCAGAAACCTGGCCGATGTGATTGGAATCTTGAATCGCGAGCCGAATGACAAACGGTGACGCGGTGCCGAGCAAAATCATTGGAACAATCATCAAGATCAATACAGAAGTAAACGAACCAAGCAGGATAGCAAGGTCCAGTTGATCAAACGCGGTGGCGGCAATGCGCAACACTGGTCGGGAGAGCACAGGAACAAAGGCTGTAGAAATGGCAGCCCAGGTGAGGATTTTAAAAAAGGTTAATGGGTTGGGAGACCGATCTGCCCAGCGGCCACCAATAAAGTACCCGGCTGCCAGGTAGATCAGGATGAGACCAATAATACTGGCCCAAACAATGTTGCTGGTGCCAAACACATTTCCCAATAATCGGGAAGCGGTCATTTCAATTCCCAACGAGGTCATACCTGAAAAGAAAACAGCAATGTAAAGATATTTTCGCATATTCTTCCACACATAATCTAAAGGGGTCAAATTGTTTTCATTATACCGTAAGGCTCAGTTATATCCGCTTGAAATAACGACTATAATACTTTTTAGACGAAGGAGACCAGCAAGTTATGAAACTATTAACAGTTGAAGAAATGCGTTCTGTGGAAGAAAAGGCAAACCAATCTGGTTTGAGTTATCAAAAAATGATGGAGAACGCGGGCAATGGCCTGGCTGAAGTTCTTTTCTCTCACTATGGGACGATTGGTGATACCACCGTAGTAGGTTTGATTGGACCGGGCAACAACGGCGGGGATACTCTGATCGCGCTGACTCACCTGGCGGAAGCCGGTTGGGAATCGCGAGCATATTTTGTCCGAGCGCGGGAAGAGGGAGACAGGTTGGTGTCTGGTTTCATCCAGGCGGGCGGAGAGATCATCAACGGCGCGGAGGATCCAAAGCGCAAGCAGTTGTCCGCGTGGATCAGGTCAGCGACTGTAGTGGTGGATGGTGTGCTTGGAACAGGCATCAGCCTTCCTCTGCGCGGAGAGGTGGCAGAAGTTTTAAAGGTAGTGAAATCGGCCAGTTTTTTACCGCATGTGGTTGCTGTTGATTGCCCGTCTGGAGTGGATTGCGTTACAGGGGAAGTGGCGGCTGAAACAATTCCGGCTGAATTGACTGTATGTATGGAGGCGGTCAAGGCTGGTTTATTGACTTTTCCGGCATTTTCATTTTGTGGTGAAATAATCACGGTAAGTATTGGAGACGTAAAAACGTCAGACCAGAAGCTGGTGATCGACGCTGATATGGTCCGCGAATGGTTACCGCCTCGCCCGATGGATGCCCATAAAGGCAGCTTTGGCACAACCCTGATTTTGGCTGGTTCGGTTAATTATCCGGGCGCTGCGCTGCTCGCGGCCCGTTCGGCATATCGCGTTGGCAGCGGGTTGGTTACCTGTGGCGCGATCGCGCCTCTGCAACAATCGCTGGCTGGTCAAATTCCTGAAGCCACCTGGTTGGTTCTTCCCGGTGAAATGGGTGTGATTTCACAAAAAGCGGCGGAGATTGTTCAACGAAATCTTGAAAGAGTGACAGCGATATTGCTCGGGCCGGGTTTTGGGATGGAGGAGACAACGGGTCAATTTATCAGCGCTTTATTTGAGCCTGTTTCGCATCCTCGCCGGGCGGCGATTGGTTTTGTAGGCACTCATGAAAAAGAAAAGGCGGATGCATTGGTTGAAAATCACCTACCGCCGGTGGTGATAGATGCGGATGGGCTGAAGTTGCTGGCGAAAACCGAAAATTGGTGGAAAATGCTGCCAGAAACCTGCATTTTAACCCCGCACCCTGGAGAAATGGCCGTGTTGACTGGGCTTGAAGTCAGCGAGATTCAGTCAAACCGGATGGAGACAGCCAGGAAGATGGCTGACCAATGGGGTCAGGTGGTGGTATTAAAAGGCGCGCTAACGGTGATTGCCGAACCCAAAGGGCGGGTGGGTGTTATCCCAGTCGCAAGCCCGGCATTAGCTCGTGCTGGCACGGGTGATGTTTTGGCGGGAATGATTACTGGTCTGCGGGCTCAGGGGCTGGCGCCTTTTGAGGCATCTGCCGCCGGCGCCTGGGTGCATGCCCAAGCGGGGCTACTGGCCGCTGAAAAAATTGGTCATGTGGCATCTGTTTTGGCAGGCGATGTTATTGAAGCAATTCCAGACGTGTTGACCGAACTTTAAAATAAAAGAAAGAGCCCGATGTTTTTTATATCGGGCTCTTTTCCTTTTCTAATTTGGATAAAAATTTCAGGCAGCAGATTCCGCGGGGGCTTCCGGTTCAACAGGTTTAGGAGCTTCGGTTTCTTTGGATTTCAACACTTTTTCCAATTTTGCCTTTTGTTCTTCAAGCAAAACCTGACCCTGTGATTGGACCTCTTCGGCGTACTCTTTGGCGGTTTTTGCCAGCTCGTCCAACTTCTTGCGGGCGTCAGCGGTGGCGGTTTCAGCCTGCGAATATGCCTCGTCCAGGGAGTGAGAAGCCTTATCAGAAATCTCAATAGCCTTTTCTTTGATAATTTCGCGGGTTTCCTCGCCAGATTGAGGGGCAAGCAGCAATGCGGTAACCGCACCGGTCAGGCCGCCAACAATAAATCCGATTAAGAAGGCTCCAAATTCATCACGATCTGACATGGGATATTTCTCCTTTCAATTGTCAATCAAATATTTGATTTGTTGTTATTTAAATAACCCAATTGCTATTTCTTTTTGGGTCGAATGATATCCACAAACTTGCTTATGTAAGCGACATATTCATTGAGTTTTATAACCGGTTCAGACAGGTTGTCACTTATAAATGAAGCCGTACCTCGAATTGTGTTGACGGTCTCATTGGTCGAATTGATGATCGGTTTAATCTCGTTTTGAAGGAGATTGATCAGGATGGAAAGCTGGGTGATTAGTATCACCAAAGCCGCACCAATGATGATCGATTCCAAAGCCATGAAGATGATAAAGATATCGCGAATATGGCTGGTCTGGGTGGGTTCTTGGTTGAAAAGAAATACAATACCAGCAATAATGAGACCCACAATAACCACAATTCCTACCACTAACCAGATCAGGTTCTTGTTGTCTGATTCCTCTGGAATTTCAGGCTCAACTGGCGGCGGCGGGGTAGTGGGTGGATTGGTTGGGACGATTTCTTTGCTTTCTTCCATAGAAGTGATCTTTTCTCTAATCGGTTTAATAAATTCAACTTAAGTACAAAATTAATTATACACCAACACGGGGTAAGATTAATTTTATTTATACACTTTTATCTAATAAATAATTTTAGAAGAACCTTTTCCTGGATGCAAACCAGTTGGATTTCGCAGTCCATAATTATTTAATGGAATGCTACCTTGCGAAAAAATGGATTGACCGTTAGACTTAAATGTTGCCATGTTAAAAGATATCTTCTTAAGTTTTTCATTGATTACGCTGCTCTTTTCAGGTTGGGGCAGTGCGTTTTCGCTTTCCCGGCCAAAAATTACCCAGCCTCTAGCTGGTGAAGCGATTCAGGGTCAGGTGGCTGTGGTGGGCAGCACCAATGTCAGCGGCTTTGAATCGGCAGAGGTGGCCTTTGCCTATGAGACAGGGGAAGATCCGGGGTGGTTTTTGATCGCCGCACTTACCTACCCGGTAGAAGATGGAACCCTCACCGTGTGGGATACCACTGGAATCGCGGATGGTTCATATTCTTTGCGCGTTAAAGTTTTATTAAAAGACGGACGCAGTGTTGAAACTGTGATAACAGGGTTGCGGGTGCGAAATTATTCGCCGATTGAAACCCCAACCCCTTCGCCACTGGAGGAGAGCAGCCCAGGCGAGATTTCTTCCGCGCCGATGGAAACATTGGTTATCTTGCCATCTGCAACCCCGCTGCCATCCAACCCCGCGGAAATTTCACCTCCGGCACTGGTGTTTGCCATGACACAGGGGGTTGTGATTGTAGTGGTGGTTTTTATTGTAGTGGGTATTTATTTATTATTCCGCTCACTATCTCGACGTTATTGAGGAATGGTTCGTGATTATGCCAGTAAATCTGTTTGCAGTAAATCGATCAAATCAAATTTCAGATTCCGTTTTCTTAATGGTTGGATTGGGAAACCCAGGAAGAGAATACAAAGATAACCGACACAACATTGGTTTTATGCTGATTGACCGCTTGTGCGAACGCTGGGGCGTACGCATGAGCCGTATGCAAAATAAAGCTCTGGTCGCCAGCGCTCACGTGGGTGGGCATAAAATTGTGCTCGCCAAGCCCCAAACGTTTATGAACCTGTCCGGCCAGGCGATTGCCCCATTGGTGAAATTCTACAAAGTCCCATTTGAAAATTTACTGGTCGCGCATGATGACCTGGATATTCCTTTTGGTACGCTTCGTATTCGCCCTGGCGGTGGCGCGGGCGGTCAAAAAGGTGTGGGATCGACAATCCAATTGTTGGGCACGCAGCAATTTCCGCGCATCAGGTTGGGAATTGGCCGCCCTCCCGGACAGATGGATCCGGCAGCGTATGTGCTGCAGAATTTTAGCTCCGGCGATCAGGAAATATTAAAAATGATTTTGGATCGCGCCGCTGACGCAGCGGTTATGTTCATTGAAAGTGGTTTAAACCACACCATGAACACGTATAATGGGGGACTGCCGGGAGTGGACCAGGTTGATTGAAACTATCCGCAAATTGGAGATTTATCAGTCGCTTTTAAAGCGGGTAAATGAGCGGGTGGAATCTCCGGCGCTTGGATTACCGCGCGCCGCACGTCTGGCAGTTCTTTCCGCGCTGTATGCTGATTTAAATTGCCCGATCTTTTACATCACCAGCCGGGCAGATCAGGCCGCAACAGCACTGGACGAGTTGAGCTTCTGGGTGAAAGGTGCCAGCGCGTTTCTTTTCCCTGAACCCACCCCGCTTTTTTACGAACAGGCTGCCTGGGGAGACCTGGTACGCCGTGATCGGATACAAGCACTTACAAGGCTGGCTGTTCGCCAAATGAGGGGCGCTGAGAAACCTGTCAACGCGCCGATATTTATCGCTCCTTTGCGGGCGGTGATGACGCGCACCATTCCGCGCAGGGATTTTATTCTCGCCAGCAAATTGATTAAAGTTGGCATGGTGCAGCAGCCTGATGGAATGCTAAAACACTGGGTGGATATTGGCTACCAACCCACTGAGATTGTCGTTAAAGCCGGTCAATTCGCCCGTCGAGGTGGTATTCTGGATATTTGGCCGCCATCAGAAGAATACCCGGTGCGGTTCGACTTTTTTGGCGATGAGATTGAGACAATTCGCCAGTTCGACCCCGCGACTCAACGCACCCGCCAGACTCTGGCGCAGATTATGGTCAGCCCGGCGAGAGAATTGCTGCCTGGTCCCAATCTGCAGCTGGATATCGCAGATGAGGAATTGAACGAATTTTATATTCCGTTGGCTCACGCAATGCCAGCCACAGTATTGGATTACCTGCCAGCCGACGCGCTAATCCTTGTGGATGATTTGGACCAGTTTTCCGCGGTGGCGGCTGAAATTGAGGAGCAAGCGGTAAGGCTTAGGGATGATTCGATCAAAGAGGGAACCCTGGCGGCAAATTTTCCCATCCCATATATTTCATGGTCAGAAATTCATGACACGTTAGACCGCCATCGGTGGCTGGATATGGGCCGCTCTAGTGCCGCAATGGGTGACTTGCGCCTGGGTGAACTGTTTACTCCGGCCGAGCGCTATGGCGGGCGTCTTAAAGTGTTAATGGAGTCACTTGCCGAAATCAGCCATGCCAATCAACCGGTAACGATTGTGAGCCGCCAAACCCCACGGTTAAAAGAATTATGGTCAGACGTAGAAAAGTATTCAAACCTGCCCATTCAACCTCAATTCCTTGATGGCACACTGACAGCCGGTTGGGTGCTGCAAGGCCAGGATGGTAAACGAGTCTATCTGCTTACCGATAGCGAAATCTTTGGCTGGGAGAGGCCAAAACCACGCCAACGACGCGCCTCCACCGCGGAAGCCCCTGAAGCCTTTTACGCTGACTTAAACACTGGCGATTGGGTGGTGCATATTGATTTTGGCATCGGCAAGTTTACCGGGCTTATCCGTCGTTCTTTCGAAGGCGCGGAGCGTGAATACCTGTCCGTTGAGTATGATGCTGGCGACATACTTTATGTGCCAGTGCACCAGGCAGACCGCCTTAGCCGTTATATTGGCGCGGAAGGCGATGCTCCACGCCCAACCCGCCTGGGCACACCTGAATGGTCTAATACCCGCCAGAAGGTACGTGAAGCGGTGGCTGAGGTGGCTCAGGAAATGTTGGAGTTGTATGCCCGCCGCCAACTGGCGGTAGGGTACGCCTTCAAGCAGGATACACCCTGGCAGCAGGAACTGGAGGCCAGCTTTCCCTATATTGAAACGGATGACCAGCTGGAAGCCATCCGGGCGGTGAAAAAAGATATGGAAGTCGCGCGCCCAATGGACCGCCTGTTGTGTGGTGATGTGGGTTACGGCAAAACGGAGGTTGCTTTACGGGCCGCGTTTAAGGCGGTAATGGATGGTAAGCAAGTGGCATTGTTGGTGCCGACCACTGTTCTGGCACAGCAGCATTTCGAAACGTTTCGGCGCAGGCTGGCGCCATTCCCGGTGGAAGTTGAGATGCTGTCGCGCTTTAGAAAACCCAAAGAGCAGGACGAAATCATTCGGAAATTGGGTGAGGGTGGTTTGGATATCGTGATTGGCACTCACCGACTGGTGCAAACGGATGTGAAGTTCAAAGATCTGGGATTGGTGATCATTGATGAAGAGCAGCGCTTTGGGGTGACACACAAGGAACATCTTAAGAAGCTGCGCTCTGAAGTGGACGTGCTGACGTTGACTGCCACTCCCATTCCACGCACGTTATACATGGCACTTACAGGCATTCGAGATATTTCAACCATCAACACTCCGCCGGAAGAACGCCTGCCAGTGGTAACCCATATTGGTCCTTATTCCCCACGATTGGTGCGTCAGGCTGTGCTGCGCGAGCTGGAAAGGGGCGGTCAGGTGTTTTTTGTCCATAACCGCGTGAATACTATTTGGGCGATGGAAAAGCATTTGCAGCACCTGGTACCTGAAGCCCGGGTGGGGGTGGCGCATGGGCAGATGCCCGAAGACCAGTTGGCTAAAGTGATGGATCAATTCAGTCTGGGTGAAGTGGACATCTTACTTTGTACCTCAATTATCGAATCCGGGCTGGATATACCTAACGCCAACACGCTGATTCTGGATCGGGCGGATACGTTTGGTCTGGCGCAGCTGTATCAATTGCGCGGACGGGTTGGGCGCGGCGCTCAGCGCGCGTATGCGTACTTCTTCCGACACCGCAAGAAGATGCCAACCGAAGAGGGCCTGGAGCGACTGGAGATTATTGCTGAAAATTCACAGCTGGGCGCGGGGTATTCAATTGCCATGCGTGATCTGGAAATGCGTGGAGCGGGTGAGCTTTTGGGCAGCCGCCAGCATGGCTACATCGCGGCAGTAGGGTTTCATCTTTATACCCGGCTATTGGCTCAAGCGGTGCGGGAGTTGAAGAAGATTGGCAATTTCGATGTCCCAGAGTCTGAATCCGCTTTGCTGCGCGGAGGGCACATCCCGGTTAATGTGGAGTTACCTTTCGCGGTTGGTATTCCGGTGGAATATGTGCAGGATCAAAACATGCGCCTGAAAATTTACCGCCGCCTGGCTGATATGCAGAATGAAGTAGAACTGCAAGCCCTGCGAGAGGAATTTGTCGACCGATTTGGGCCACTTCCGGAGAGTGTGGAAAATCTGCTGTTCCAGATGCGGATAAAACTTTTGGGAGAACAGATTGGACTGGCAACCATCACCCATGAAAGCGGGCAAATCGTGCTGCGCTACCCGCCGCTGCCAAAAGGAGTGACCAATCGGGACCTGGTTTCCATTCCAGGTGGGGCGCGGGCGGGGAAGAATGCTTATTGGCTGCCTGTTGACCTGAATGGGGATTGGCAGAGTAAATTGATTTCCACATTGGATACGATCGCCGGGAATCAGCGCTAAGCGAATTTTCTGGAAATAAATTTTTACCTGCTTTGCGTGAACCAGACAAAAAAAGCAGGTTTTTTGTTTTTGATTACACCCCATTTATTTTGAGTACAATTTAAGTCATGAATTGGAATTTATTCGCTCGTGATTATTCAGGTGGTGCGTTTATTCTCTTTGGAGGACAACATTTCACCGCGCTTGGGCTGGTGGTTTTAACCTGCCTGTTTATGTGGCGCTTTCGGGAAAAATGGAACGAGAACTCAAAAAAAGCAACCCGCTGGACATTGCTGGCATTGATTTATTTATGTGAAGGATCCTGGCAGGTATGGATGTGGGCTATTGGCGCATGGACTATTCAGGGAATGCTGCCGTTGTGGTTGTGCAGTGTCACATCTTGGAGCATGCCGCTTTTATTGATCTGGCGCAGTGAAAAATATTATCAATGGGTGTATTTTATGGGATTAATCGGGGCGGCTATGGCGCTGTTAACCCCAGACCTGATGCAGTACGGGTTCCCTCATTTCCGTTTTATTGAGTTCTTTACTTTGCATGGAGCTTTAATTGTCGCGATTGTTTACATGACGACCATAGAAAGGTTTCGTCCGAAGATCAAAGCGCTGCCCTGGGTTATTCTCGTAACCAATCTTTATTGGTTATTTTGCGCCTGGGTGAATTCGCAGATTGGCAGCAACTATCTTTACACGCAGGGCAAATTGCCTACCCCCAGCCTGTTAGATTATCTTGGTCCACACCCCTGGTACTTACTCTCAATGGAGGGGCTTGGGATTTTGTTGTGTTTACTGCTGTATTTACCATTCGCGCGAGGAGAAAAGAAGGCTCGAGAAGTGGGATAGGCAGAATAATTCCGAATCTCGGGCTGGCCAGGTAATACCTGATTCTGAAATCATTAATTTGGTTGTGAACAGAGGGGATGCTATCGCCTGATGACGCGCAGGCTGACACAAATATATTGAAAAAATGTTCGATATTAGGTAGAATCTAAATCGCTTAGTTCAGTATTGGATCAATGTCACAAGGCACTGCCTTGTGGGAAACACAGGTTGAAAATGGAATTCAAGTTACAGGCACCTTATAAACCAACCGGTGACCAGCCGGATGCGATTGAGAAATTGGTGCAGGGTATTCGGGAGAACAAACGTGACCAGGTTTTGCTGGGCGCGACTGGAACCGGCAAGACCTTCACGATTGCCAACATGATCCAGCAGCTGCAGATGCCCGCGCTGGTAATGGCACATAATAAGACCCTGGCAGCGCAACTTTACGCGGAGTTTAAAGAATTTTTCCCTGAAAATTCGGTGGAGTATTTTGTATCTTATTACGATTACTATCAGCCTGAGGCGTACGTCCCGCGCCATGACCTTTACATTGAAAAAGAAACCGATATTAACGAAGAGATAGACCGGCTGCGTCTGGCTGCGACAGCAGCATTAATGTCTCGGAAAGATGTGATCATTGTCGCGTCTGTCTCCTGTATATACGGCCTTGGGGATCCTAGCGCTTACGGCAAAGTGGTGGTGAATCTGGAGGTGGGTAAAATTTACCGGCGTAATGCCCTTCTTCGACAGCTGATCGAGAGCCAATATCAACGCAACGATTTTGACCTGCGCCCGGGTGTGTTCCGCGTGCGTGGGGATGTGCTGGAGGTTTTTCCGGCTTATGAAGAAAAGCGCGCATTTCGCATTTCCTTCTTTGGAGATGAGGTGGAGGCGATCATGGCTTTCAGCCCAGTAACTGGCGAGGTTTTTGAGCGGCCTGAATCGATTGATATTTACCCTGCCAAACATTATATTGCTGAAGAAACGCGCATGAAGCAGGCATTGGTAGATATTGAAGAAGAATTGGAAACACGGATCAAGTTCTTCAAAGAAAACGAACAATATTTGGAGGCGCAGCGGATTGAACAACGCACGCGCTATGATTTGGAAATGATGAAGGAAGTTGGTTACTGCAGCGGAATTGAAAACTATTCCCGGCATTTGGATCAACGCGCGCAGGGTACCGCTCCCTGGACATTAATGGATTATCTGCCAAGCGATTATTTGCTGGTTCTGGATGAAAGCCATATGACCGTACCGCAGATACGCGGGATGCATCACGGCGACCGCTCGCGCAAGCAGACTCTGGTGGATTACGGCTTCCGCCTGCCATCGGCGATTGACAACCGTCCGCTGACTTTTGATGAGTTTCAGTCACGTATGGGTTATACCATTTATACATCAGCCACACCCGGTCCGTTTGAAATGGAACGCGCCGAGCAGGTAGTGGACCAGGTGATTCGTCCGACTGGCCTGGTTGACCCGGAAATTGACGTGCGGCCGTCAAAAGGGCAGGTGGATGATTTGGTAAAAGAAATCTACGGTCGTACTGAGCGTGGCGAGCGGGTGCTGGTTACCACATTGACCAAGCGGATGGCTGAAGATTTGGCAGACTACCTGATGGAATTAGGAATTAAAGTCCATTATCTGCATTCCGAAGTGGACACGCTGGAGCGGGTCGGAATTTTGCGTGATTTGAGGTTGGGTGTGTTTGATGTGCTGGTGGGGATAAATTTGCTGCGGGAGGGCCTGGACCTGCCTGAAGTGTCTCTTGTGGCGATTCTGGACGCGGATAAAGAAGGTTTTTTGCGTTCAGGGACCGCATTAATTCAAACAGTAGGACGCGCAGCGCGTAACGTAAACGGTCGGGTAATCATGTACGCGGATAAGATTACTGATTCAATGAAACGGGCAATGGAAGAAACTGACCGGAGGCGCGCCAAACAAATTGCTTATAATGAAGAACACGGCATCCATCCGGTAAGCATCATTAAACAGATTTATGATATTACCAGCCGTTTGAGCTCACCTGCCGAGGCGATGATTGCCGAATCACAAGGTGAATATGGAAGTAAGAAGACAGGCGGCCTGCCGACCAAAGAGCTGGAACGAATCATTGATGAATTGACTTCTGCGATGAAGCAGGCGGCGGCTGATCTGGAATTTGAGCGCGCGGCAGCGATCCGTGACCAGATTTATGAAATGCGCGCGCTGCTGGCGGAGGAGTCGAACCTGCCGCCCTGGAAGAAGGCGAAATTAATGGCGGGGGAAGTAAAGTTTAATTAGAGCGTTTAATAGAATAAAAAAAACCATCTCTGAATTGAGGTGGTTTTTGTTTTCTGATAGGTCGTAACTCACAAACTGGTGATCACCTGAAAGCGGTCATAGTCACCGGTTGGCTCTTCCCAACTCACGCGTGTGTTAGTGACATAAGACATGGCGGGTCCGCGCTGGACAAAGCGCAAGAGGCGTTCCAATTGTTCCTGGCTGCCTTCTGCGACCAGTTCCACTTCGCCGCGGTATGTGTTACGCACCCAGCCAATGAGATTCATGCTTTGGGCAGTTTCCAAAACGAAGTAGCGGAACCCAACTCCTTGAACCTGCCCTTCCACATGAACATGCAGCCGTTTTTCCGGTTTAATGCCTGCCATCGATTTTCTCCAAAGAAAGTAATTATCTTCGTTTGAACAAACCCACTGCCAAGGGGGGCACGAGCAGCACAACCAGCAACAGGAAATAAGGTGACAGGTTGCGCGCCGCCAACCATCCGGAGTTGATTCCGAGCGAGGATTGTTGCCAGCGAAAGTCCAATTCGTTTAGTCCTATTCCCAGGGCAGCATGGGCGCCTTCTTCACAGCCCAGGCCATCGGCATAAACCTCAAATAGTTTCGTCAGACCCGATGTACCATAATTTTGGTATATGTACCTTATAAACGACTCGGACTGCGCATAGGCGAGAAACGCGCCGGAGGCGTCACGAGGAAATGTGATGCACAAAGAGTCATAAGCCAGTATTCCTTCGCTTTGCACAGCGTCAACAATGGCGCGTGGATAATCGGGGTTGGGGTAAAGCTCAGCCAGGGAGGCACTGCCCTCCAGCAGCCAAACGGGCAACAGGGCGTATTTTTCGCCTACCAGGCTGAACTGCAGGATGTGGGCAATTTCATGCGGGATCTGGCGCTCCAATTCCAATTGTTGCTGTGGGTCAGATGGGATGGAAACCAAAATAGTATTCAGATCGGGCGAAGCATGGCCGGCGACCCAGGCATTTTGCTGGCTCAAAGCCAGGGCGAATTGCAGGTCTGTGGCGTTTTCATAGACATAGATTTTCAGGGGCATGGGCAGCGGGGCGTTGATATATCTTTGTGCTGATTCTAATCCAGCGTGGGCAACATTTAAGATTGATTGGCCAAAGGTAACGTCTCGACCGTACCAATAAACCTGAAACGATTTGTCTTCAAGCAAGTCCCAACGAAAACGGTTGTCTACATATTCGAAAGACCCCCGTTCAGATTCGTATGAGTCTCCGTTGACGGTTTTAAGGCGAAAATAGTAGCTAACAGTGGCATACGGGCGAAGAGGATATTGCTTGAGATCCAGAATGGTCTCCACGATACCGTTCGGACTGATCTCGGCAGGCCTCACCAGAGTGTCTTCTCCGGACTGCTCGAGGAAAAGAAATATATTTTCAATCCCAGTAGTTTCATCGAGGGTGGATTGAAAGACAACCTGATCGCCAAAGTTATAGTGAACCTGCAGGTTACTGAAGCCCCGCATACTTTGAGCGCTGGCTCCAGAAATCCGGAGCAAGATGATGATGGCCGCGATACCACAAATCAGCACTTTTTTCATGAAAAGACCCCTGGCTGGCTAATCTTCATCCTCTTCTTCGTCCAAATCTTCATCCCATTCTTCAAATTCTTCCGAGTCATCATCTTCTTCGCTGCTATGCCGACCCAGATTGAATTGGTCAAGGTCAAGCATGCCTGGCAAGATGCCCAGTTCCAAAAAATCCAGGTTTTCAAGTGATGTACTGATGATTTCGGCTTCGTCCTCGTCAGTGACTTCTTCGACAAGAGTTTCGAGTGTGGCACGGACATTTTCGCCGCCAATTTTCGAAAGGGCAACTACTGCCGCAATGCGGACGTCATCGTCAAGGTTCTGGTAATCTTCCAACAACTCAATTAATATCTCACGGGCGTCTTCAATTTCCAGTTCACCGGCAGAGCGGACCGCTTCAAACTGAACTTCGGGAACGGCGTGATTCAAGCAGCTCATTACCTGGTCAGTCCAACATTCATCGCAAGAACGACCCATGGCGAAAAGTGCGCTCATCATCCATTCTCGATCCGGGTTCCGGAAGGCGGCTTCAATCAGCGGGGCAACATCTTCGCGGCTTGAAAAGCTAACTGCTTCCAATGCGCGGCGGCGGACCAATTTTGGCGCATCGCTTTTGATAACCCGTAATAATGTATCCACGATTTGGTCTGCCAGGCTGCTGGAAAATTCGTCCAGTTCAGCCAGATATACATAGTTGCCAAGACCATTACAAGCTGAAGCGCGAACCTGCATGTCGTCGTCATTTTCAATTATGGATAACAAGCGGCGCGCGGTTTCTTTATTTGGCCATTCCCAAAGCATGGATATCGCCAGGGTGCGAACCGGGGCAAGCGGATCGTCCAGGGCAAATTCGGCGATACTGGAGAAGTTAGAAATCGTATCCTGGTCCTGGATTTCATGCATATCTTCCATCAAGCCAATCCGGCGTTGATCTGCTATTTGACCCCAAACCTTTATAAGCGATTCCAAATTCTTTTCAGAAATATCAGAAAGGCTCGGCATCATCACCGCGGGAAAAGGCTGGTTATTGTTTAAGAGGGCCGTGATGACCTCAGAAAAGGGGATTTCTTTTGGGGTGGTTTCAAGTTCTTCCATATGAATTGTTTTGTCCTTAATCACAACTATGGCAAATTAATCGGGTTGAGAATATCCTGGGCAGTGATGTAAATCATCAACGCGATAAGAGCGAAAAATCCAACCAGATTGACAATGTTTTCAAATTCTGGCGGAACGCGTTTGCCGACAACTAATTCGGGCAGGAGAAACGCGATCCGTCCACCGTCAAGTGCTGGAAGGGGCAGTAAATTGGTAAGGCCCAACGCAACTGCCAGAAGGCCCATTAACCAAAGTGTGTTTACTGCCGGGAGGGGCGCTTCCAGGGGGGCGGCAGCCATTTCCTCGTCCATTTCGCGCGCCTGCTCATACAACCCATAAGCGCCCACAGGACCGACAAAGCGGGCTTGTTCACCGCTGATTTCTCCGCGGATCAGGCGGCCGGGAAGTAATAAAAGTTGTTTGCCTTGTTCGTAGGTCATGCGGAAGGCGAAGGGTATTGTTTTTGCCAGACCCGCTTTGAGTACAGGGTTGCTCATTGAGATACCGAATGAACCTTCCCCAGCTGGCGGGTTCAGGCGTGGCACGGCGGTGATGGAGGTAATTTGGCCATCGCGCTGATACTGCATGGTAATCTCCTGGCCGGCGTTGGCACTGATTACCGCAGCCAGGTTTTCAATGCTGGTTACTTTTTGGTCATTCACGCTGATGATCATGTCCCCAGGAAGGATGCCAGCCTGGGCGGCAGGCGAATTGGCATTTACCGTTACCACCTGGATCTGTGATAAATCGGGAACACCGGTTTGGCCAAAGACAATGCTGAACAGAACGATGCCGGTTGTAAGGTTCATGATTGGACCGCCGAGTAAAATCCCCAGGCGCTTCCAGGGATTGGCGGCAGCCATTCCGCCGGTGACAGCCGGATCATTTTCCCCTTTGGGGCGCACAAAAGCACCAAAAGGAATCCAGTTAAGGGTTATTTCGGTGCCTTTCCAAACACCCAGTTTGGCCAGACGCGGAGGGAAACCAAATCCAAACTCTTCCACATCAATATCAAATATCCTCGCCATGATGAAATGGCCAAGCTCGTGTAGAAATACCAGGAAGCCGAAAGCCAAAACAAATTCAACGATCATAATCATGTTAACCTCGCTTAACGTTAAACCATCCGGCGACTGCCGGAGAAAAGTTTTTTATTTTCTTCATTATATCTGGTTTCTGGAGGATGGGCACGGGGTTGATAAAGGTTGTCAGAAGTGTTGGAAGCGTCAATGATTAATCATCAGTCGCGCCGGTCCGCCCGGATGGGCGGTTAGGGTTTTTATCACGCCGGGAATCTGGCTGAGCCGTTCTGTGACCTGTTGAGCGGCGGATTGCTCGCAGATAACATGCACGTTGGGGCCTGCATCCAGGGTAAAGCAGACTGGAAGACCCTGACTGCGCCAGCTTGAAATCTCTTCCATTAATTGCAGGCTGATTGGTTTCCAATAATACAGCGGCGGGTTGGATGTCATCATCACCGCGTGCAGCAGATTGCTGTCCAATTCAACGACACGCGCAAGGGCATCGAAATCATGCTGAAGAATCGCTTTCCGACAAATATCCAGGCGATTTGGGGCGCTGCTGACGCGCGTTAACTGAATGGGGCTGGTGTCCGCGGAGAGCTGGCCTTCAAATGAGCCGATCGCTTTGTGCTGCTCTTCAACCACCGCGATAACATCAGTCAATGGCCAGTGTGATGGCGGGGCGATTGATTCAGCGAAGGAGTCGGCGTCTGAATTACCCCGATACCACTCCACAAAGCCGCCGGGTACCGAGCGGCAAGCCGAGCCAGAGCCAAGGCGCGCCAACCGTGAAAGCTGCGCTTCTGAAAGAGTTAAGCCAAGCGCGCTGGCGGCAGCCAGACTTAAAGCGGCAAAGGCTGAAGCAGAAGATGCGATTCCAGCGCCCATGGGAAAATTGTTGGCGCTTTCTACTTCCGCGTGGAGGTTAACCCCAGACAAATTACGAAAATGATTAAGAAAAGCGGAGACACGCTCAAGCGCTGGGCCGCTCTGAGATTGTCCGTTTAGGATCAGACAGTCTGACTGGAAATCGGAATGAAAAGCCACGCTGGTCCGCGTCTCCAGACCGCCAAGGTTCATCGAAATCGATCCGTTGGCGGGCAGTCGTAAGGAAGGGTCCTGGTTGCCCCAATACTTAATCAATGCGATGTTTGGGTGGGCAATGGCGGTAGCCAGACTAATTGGCATTAAAATCTCTTTCTGATGGATTTTGTATCCATAGTCTACCACATCTAACTGACCTGATGATGATTGAAAGACGTATATCGATTCGGAGGTAGACTCTGAACATGTATTTCAGGATTTTTTTTAATTCGCGATCGAGGATTCGCCTGGAAAGACTGCAACCAGTAGTGGTGGTGTAAAAAGTTTCATCCTTTGATGTCGACAGCAAAACCATAATGTCAAGGTTCACCTGGGCAAACCGACATGCGTAAATATTTCTCACACTCCTGGGAGGATAAGGAACGTGTCAGGCGGGATTTTGCCAACAAGATCAGATCTTCAAGCTGCATTGTGTAGAGCCGAACAGTTCCATCAGCCCCAGCGGTTGCGAGGGTCTTCCCATCCGGACTGAACGCAGAGCCAAACACATTGCTGGCATTCGCATACAGGCTGAATAATTCAATCCCTGTTTTTACATCCCATACTTTAGCAAGCCGGTCGAAGCCAGCGGAAGCAAGACGGCTGCCATCCTTGTTAAACACGAGTCGAAACGCCAAGCCTGCGTGCCCCGTCATAGTTTTTTGTTTCTCGCCGGTGAGTAAATTCCAAAGGTGAATATTCCCATCCTGGTCGCCGGCTGCCAGTATATGTCCATCGGGACTCACTGCCAAACCATAAATTTCTTTATCATCCGTGGAAAAAGTATTCACAACCCGGCCGGTTTGCACATCCCACTGATGTATAAAATTGTCATCCGCTCCAGTGAAAACCGTGTTTCCATCAGGATTGAAAACAATATTGGAAATAAGCGCGGTGGGTGAATGACCGCGAAAGATTATAGTCTCCTGATTGGTAAGGTTCCATATTCTTGCGGTTCCATCCCAGGCGGCGCTGGCAATTTGATTTCCATCCGGACTAAACCCGAGCCCAACTACCATATTCTCATGGCCTATCAGTCTGGTTATTAATTTCATATTATGACTATTCCAAATAGATATCGTTCCAGCGATATTTCCTGCCGCGAGTAAAGATCCATCCGGGCTGATGGCGAGACTTGTAAATCCATCGGTTGGGTTAATGCCGCCAGTAAAGGAATCCAACAAGACCCCGGTAGATGAATCCCAAACCTTAATTGTTCCATCTACGCTGGCAGAAAACAGGCGTTCTCCTTCTGGACTTTGAACAATGTTCCAGACAATCCCTTGATGGGCAGGAATAGTCATTATTTCCTTTCCTGGCGAGGTATCCCAGATGCGGACACTTCCATCGTAAGCGCCGGTAACAATTCGTTGACCATCTGGACTGCTATCTACACTGATTACAGTACTGTTTGGTCCGGCTAACAAAAGCAACTGTTGGCCAGTTAGCGGATCCCAGATTCGGGTGGTTCCGTCCTGACCGGCTGTGGCATACCTTCCGTCAGACAGAAATGAGATATCATACAAGCCTGATTGTCGAGGCGGATTGGAAACAATTTCTCCGGTTCTGATATTCCAGACTCTAACCCCACCATCTTCACTGGCAGCAGCCAGATAATTGCCATCTGAGCTAAATGAAAGGCTGTGAATGATGCCGCCTAGTTCAAAAGAATAAATCTCCATGCCGTTTTTTGTTTCCCAAACCTGGACGATGCCCTCATCCCCTCCTGTCGCGATGAGTAGATCATCAGGGCTGTATGCGATTGCTTTGGAAGGTAACATCCCCGTTTCAAGATTCATGAATTTTTTCAATTTCTTAATATCCAAAATGGTTGGCAGGCCATCCATATTTGAAGTTGCCAGAAAATTACCATCTGAGCTGAAACAGATCTTTCCTACTCCCAGGTTATAACCTATGGCATCATCGATAGGTTGACCAGAAACCGAGCCAATCACGGCTCCGGTGTTTAAGTCCCAAAGAACCACCTGGGTGACATACGCTGCAGCAAGAATATTTCCATCGGGGGAGAAAGCGAGAGAGGATCCGAATTCATCTGCTCCTAAAAGAGTATTTAATAGCTCACCTGATTCAGAATCCCATAGTTTGACTTCCTGCTTAATGGTCATGCTGGCAATCAGTTTACCATCCGGGCTGTAGGATACATCTGGAACACCACCAGGAGATGCGGGGATGTTCATCAGCATGTGCATCTCTGGAATCGACTGGTGCAACGCATTGCGCGCTTCAAGAGTGTCATATGTATTAATCGCCTGCATTGCCAGCAACGTGCTGCGCTCTGGATCTATTTCGAGGTTGTTGATCGCGGCGGCAGAGAGTTCACGAGAAAGGGCAAGTTTGTTGGATTTCACCGAGTTACGCCAAAAGATCCCAGCGAATACAGCCAGTATGCCTGCAAGAACAAACGAAATTGCCAAAAAAACAGCGCGTTGCCGCAAGCGTTTATTCGATAGGATTTGTTCCTCCGCACGCTTTTTTTCCGTATCAGCCAATTTACGGGCAGCCTCGAGTTCGCGTTGATATTGCCTTTCACGTTCCGCTAATTCTTTTTCAAGAAGAGCCTTTGATTCATCTAGAAATGAATGTTCTAAGAAGTTCAATTCACTTTCATGATCGGCTGCCCATTCCGATACTTGTGCGAGTCGCGCGCCGCGATATAATATGCTTGGATCACGGTTAGATGAGTCCCATTCTAACGCTGTCATGGTAAGGTGACGATGTAGTCGCAATCCCTCACGGTCTTCTTCTAGCCAGTTGCGCAAAGTTGGCCACTCTCGAATGAGTGCTTCGTGAGCCACTTCCGCCATATCCTGATCGGTGGTAATCAGGCGGACATCTGCCAATTTCACCAGAACTTCTCGAACTGAATCACGATCTTCTTGGTTGGAGACCAATTCATCAAAACTTACTCTGCGGCGGGTATCTGCCGTAGAATCATCTCCTCCTAATTCGGTTAGGCGCAAGAAGATTTGACGGGCAATAATCCGCTGATTCTTATCCAGTTTGTCGTGGAATACGGTCTCGGCAGTCTCTGCAATAGCACCGCGAATCCCACCAGACGCAATATACCCGCTTATCGTCAAGGTGTGACCACGCCGGCGTTGCCAAGTCTCAAGTAAAGCATGTGAGAGTAGGGGGAGCGCTCCTGGCTCTGGGGAGCGCGCGACATCTGCCCCAATATCATGAAGCAGGACATCGATTAATCCGGGTTCAAGCTCCCAGTGACCTTGTTTTGCGGGTTCCTCAATGGCTCTTTTTAGACCACTCAAACTCATGGGTCCAATATATTCTTGAAAACAGGAGATAGCTTGACGTAATTGATCGAATTGAGCGCAATGCGCATAGAAATCCGCCCGCAGAGCAATTACCACAATCGTTTTTCCGTCAGGCAGGAGTGCGGAATTTAACACATTATCAATGAACAACTCTTGTTCATATTTATTTTTACAAAGAGTGAATAGCTCTTCAAATTGGTCTATCACCAGTAATGTATATTCGGCGCCAGAATTTTCTGCCATCTGTTCCAAAGATTTCTTTAGGAAGCGGGTTGAGTTGTTGAGGCTTTTTACCATCAATGAAACAGATTGTTCTAGCGGATTCTCTCCAATTATTATTTCTGATAAAGCAGTTAGGGGATGTTCGGTGGGAGTCAACACATGGACAGTCCAACCTGAAGACTCTTTCCGCCAGCGCAGCGCGGGTATCAGCCCGGCTCGGACCAATGACGATTTTCCACTACCTGAGGCACCAATTACTGTTAAGAATCGGTGATCAGTCTTTAGACCCGAAAAGATGCGCTCGGCTAGCAACGCGGTAAGCTTCTCTCGTCCAAAAAAGAGTTCTGAATCCGATTCATCAAAATAGAAGAGCCCTTTATAAGGGGGTAACCCAAACGCAGGCGCATCTTCCCTGCGGATATTTTCCGCGAGTTCTAACAAGCGTTTTGCCATCTCAGGCTGATCATCCAGCATTAAGACTGGCAAGAAGCGGGCAGAAATTGTAGCTACATCGGGAAGACGTTCGTTTTGTTCAAGACGGGATATTTGGGCATCACTGTAACCAACCGCGATGGAAAGTTCGCGCTGAGTAAGACCGGCACGTCTTCTCAAGAATTTTAGCAGGTCGCCGAAGGTGGAGAAGCGTTCGAGTGCAATTTCCAAACTTTGGGCAGCCATTAATACCTCCTAGATTACCTCAATTCCATTATAGTAATTTCTCCCTAAATACGGATAAATTTGTCAAAAAATGTCAGGAATATTATTGGTTCGATTGCTATGATCAGATTAAGAAAAATATAAATAACCAGGATGCTCTCGTTTGTAAATAGGAAGTAAGAGAAATCGAGGCGATATGGAAAGAAAACCGTGGATTGATCTTCGGATGTTTGTCTATACATTTTAAGAAAAGGAGTATGGAATGAAAAAATTACTTTGTCTGTAACGCTGATGCTGATCTTCTTAATGTCTATAACTATTGGGGTAAACGCAAAGGCAAACATCACCGAATTGACAGCTGTCGAGTATGACTGTTTGGTCGATATGGGGATGGAACCCAGGATGGATGGCAATATATTGCAAATACGGGACATAGTCCATGTAAATGTTGATGTCTCAAATGCCCCCGAATTAGACGGACTCAACAAAACCATTGCAGACGCGGAATTTAATTCCATGACTGGTGGAGCCATTATTCGTGGGACTTTGAGTTTCCAACCCAATACCATCGATGGGACATGGGAAGGGACCTGGGTCTTCGTTGGAACTAAAGGAAAAGGTGTAGCACAAGCTGTGGCACAAGGCACTGGCGAGCTGGCTGGAAAAAAGCTATTTCTCAAACTCTACGATGCTGAACCAGATGATCCGCGGTAAAAAAACCTGCCAGAAATTTGCGTGGGAATTGGAGAACCAGAGGGGATTGTTCTAATCGATGGGTACATTCTGGAGCCATAATCCGAGATGGAGAAAGGAATATGAAATGATCGCGAAATCTATTCGGATTGTAATTTCAATTTTGCTTGTGGGACTAATCTTCGCAGGTTGCAGCGAACAGCCAAGTCAATCAACTCTTGAAGCCACAATACCACAGCCAACGGATGTGCCAACTCAACCTGTATCAACTTTCACACCCATGCCGGAGGTTGAACCAACCAAACAAAGCTCATCGGAAATTATCGAAAACATGGTGGAACGCATGAATGCCGGTGATGTTGAAGGTTCACTGGCATACTTCGATGAGGATGCCCAGGCATATATCATTGGCTTGCCGCCTACAGGGATGGAAACCTACATTGGGAAAGAAAAAATTCGTGCTCTATGGCAGGACAGTGTTGCCAACCATTTCCAGTGGGAGGTAAACGTCCCTCGCACAGATGGCGAGATTGTTATTGTTTATGCAAAAACCTGGCATGACTTCACCCGTTTACTTGAGGTGGCACCGTTGGATTATGTAGATGTTTATGAAGTACATGATGGAAAAATCACAACCTATGGTACAACCATTACACCTGGATCGCTTGCCAAATTTATGCCTGCCTTTTTGGAAGTGGTCCCTCCTGAAGAGCCAGCCGCGCAGTCCACTGAACAACCCGTATCTGAAATGACGGTCAATCTCTCCGGGGGAACCTGTACCATTGAAAATCTGGCCCCATTAAAAATGGGCGAGATAAAGGTTAATTTTAACATCACGGATCAAAACAAAGACCAGTACGCGATATCTATATTTTCCCTTGACGAGGAAAAAAACATCCTTGATCTAATGGCATCCACTGTCGGGGATCCACCTCTATGGGCGAAAATCCTCCTCATGAAAGAGGAGGAACCCAAAACTGATCAGAGTTATACCTTTACTGTTGAAAAAGGTCCGATTTATGTTGTCTGCTGGTCCAAACCCCCGGCGCTACCGATAGGTAATGCGGGTCCTATTGAAGTAATTCAATAAACTGGCCAGGAGATTATTCAAGCATTCCAATTTGAAATTCACTACTATCCTAAACACGCTATCCCCTAATAAGGAGCGTGTTTTTTTGAAATGTGACTGTCTCATGGAGATACAAAAAACATTGGTTCAGTAGTATGGAGATTCAATTTGAATATGTCAAATCACAAACTATCAACAGGGATTATTTGTTTTGGG
>Ga0351883_1128_pt1 | contig 22278 bp, 9 predicted proteins | sample BONcelFGM3001F14_FD_206772 | JGI IMG/M metagenome (GOLD analysis project Ga0351883, IMG submission 206772) | Enriched cells from coal bed in the Powder River Basin, Montana, United States - BONCAT cells FGM rep3 HSBNCT.FGM.300.1.F14 ...
CCTCATTTTGTATACTTTTGCAAAAAAAAATTGGATTTATGCGTGGAAAAAGGGATAGAGAAGTGGTTATCATGGAGCAAGTCGAAATTGTTGGAGCAGGTTCTGAAGGACTGGCAGTTGCCAAACCCGACCAGAAAGTTGTTTTTGTTCCTTTTGCCGCACCAGGAGATATAGTTGATTTGCAGGTTATTAAACGAAAGAAGAATTTCTTTGAGGGTAAAGTCCTGAAGTATCACAGCTATTCCAATGAACGCGTCACACCTGAATGCAGCCATTTTGGCGTTTGCGGTGGCTGTAAATGGCAACATTTGGCTTATGAAAACCAGCTAAAGTACAAGCAACAACAGGTCAAAGATAATTTCGAACGGATTGGCAAGTTTCCTCACCCTGAAATTCGGACAATCAAAGGATCATCGCAGCAGTATTATTACCGTAATAAGCTCGAATACACCTTCTCGAACCGTCGTTGGCTCACAACAAAACCGGTAGCAGGATTTGAGATGCAGGAAAATATGAATGCGTTGGGATTTCATCTTCCGGGAATGTTCGATCGGATTCTTGACATCGACCATTGCTACCTGCAGCAAGAGCCATCAAATAGAATACGGTTGGCAATCAGGGATTACGCCCTTGCCAACGGACTTAGTTTTTACGATGCCCGTGGCAATGAGGGCTTGCTGCGAAATCTTATCATCCGCACTGCAACCGATGATCAACTGATGGTGATATTGGTTGTTTTTGAAGCTGACGATCGTATTTTAAAAGGAATGCTTCCATTTATTGCAGAAAGTTTTCCGGAAATTACATCGCTTATGTATGTCGTGAACCCAAAGAAAAATGATCAGATCAGCGATCTTGAAGTGATGCATTTTAAGGGAGAGTCCTCGCTGATCGGAAAGATGAAATCACCAACAGAAGCTAGTCCCGACCTGCGATTTCGCATCGGACCAGTTTCGTTTTATCAAACCAACACTGTTCAAGCAGAACTTTTGTACCGAACTGCCTTCGATTTCGCCGGTTTCAAAGGTGATGAGCTGGTGTATGATTTATACACCGGAACAGGAACGATTGCGCTTTATGTGGCTCGTGCTGTTCGGCAAGTGCTTGGAATTGAATACGTAGCAGAAGCTGTTAAGGATGCTGAAGCCAATGCCATATTTAATGATATTTCCAATGTTTCGTTCCTTGCCGGAGATATGGCAAAGGTACTCACCGATGCTTTGGTACTCGAAAAAGGGCAGCCTGATGTAATCATCACCGATCCTCCCCGAGCAGGAATGCATCCTGCCGTTATTGAACAGTTGTTAAAGATCAGAGCTTCAAAAATTGTTTATGTAAGCTGTAATCCTGCTACACAGGCCCGCGATATAGCAATGCTTTCTGATGCTTACGAGGTTACTGATGTTCAACCTGTTGACATGTTTCCTCAAACCCATCATGTGGAGAATGTAGTTCTGCTCAAGCTAAAGACTGAAGAAATGGGACATGACGTTGAGTCTGGTTTAGTGGTTTAGAAGTTTAAGGTTGATTTGTTGATTTGTTGATCTGTTGATTTGTTGCTGACGCACGCCAACAGATTCCGGAAACTTTCAGAAACTACCAGCTAAAATTTTTCACTTTTCACTATCAAACGCGCCAGTATCAACAAATAAACAAAGAACAAATCAACTTCTTTGAGCAGTTGATCTGTAGATGCGTTGATTTGTTGATTTGTTGCTGACGCATGCCAACAGCTTGCGGAAACTATTAGCCAAAATTTTTCACTTTTCACTATCAAACGCGTCAGCATCAACAAATCAACAAAGAACAAATCAACTTCTTTGAGCAGCTGATCTGTAGATGCGTTGATTTGTTGATATGTTGATGTGTTGATTTGTTGAGAGGCGGCTTAGAGGTGTTAAAGGTTTAGAATTTAGGGTTTAGGGCTGACGCAATCCTCACATCCTCAAATCTTCAAATTCCAAATTTACCTGCGTCAGCTCTTTGCGTTCTTTGCGCCTGCTTTGTGTTCTTTGCGGTTAAAAACATAATATCATAGAGGACGATTTGTTGATTTGTTGATTTTTTAGCTGTTAAGGAGTTTAGTTATATATTACTCATTTTGAATAATTTACATATACATTTTCTTAACCGCAGAGGACGCAATGAAGGCGCAGAGGGCGCAAAGAGCTCAAACATTTTAAGAAAAGATTTACTTAATAGTCCGCAAATGAACTGTGAGAAAGCGTCATGACCTCAGCGGGATCGTATGTCTTAACACATGTCAACCTTCTGCGTTTTCAGCGCCTTGATTGCTTTCTGTGGTCAAAAAAATCATCAGACTTAAATCCTCAAACCCGAAAGTTTTCGGTTCAAATCTTCAATCATAGAATATCATGTGTCAACCCTCTGTGTACCTCTGTGAAATATAACTCCTTGTAAAACTGTGATTATAAAAAACAAAAGGTAAGAATCTTGAACGTTTAAAACCTTGAACCCTTTTGAATTTTGAACCTAAAAATCCCAAACTTTCAAAACCTTGTTCTTTTTAAGATAGGAGCGTATAATCTGTCTCACCTCCCTGTTATCAGCATAATGCCTGATGAAATCATCGGCTACCGAAGGGTCGTGTTGAAGGTTTTCAGCCGGCATAAATCCAAAACCCTTGTAAACACTATTCTCTATTTTTACAACGGCGAGTTCGTCCTCCGACCTGCCTTTGTCAAAAACATAGAAATTTTCATGATCGAAATGATAACATTCAAGGGCTTCTTCAACCCTTAAGTTGTAAGTCATGGCATCTTCTTTTCCACAACAAGCGCCTTTGCACTGTCCTATTTGATGATGAAAACATGCGTCGTTGCCAGGATAAAGTCCGTTTAAGCGCTGACAAAGTTCAAAACGTTCAGTAAGATAAAACAGATGTTCTTTCGCCTCCATCGCAGAAGCATATGCATAGTCGGGTGACAATTCATCAATTATCTTGCTATATTTTAGACGTATAAAACCTTCGTTATCAGTATAATGATACAGTCCATAAATAAAATTGGAGCGCCGTTGTGCTCTGTTGAAAACAGGCTGATGTTTTTTAATTTCATGTGATTCAAGAAGCAAGGCAATTAATTCATTCCCACAAACAACACTCTCAACTTCTGTGATATTTTGTTTCATCTCGACGGCTTTACGAGTAGTGTTGTTGTTGAGATGCTGCAAAACCCTTGCCTTTATATTGTTCGATTTTCCAACATAAATGAGGTTACCTTCACCGTTGTATAAGTAGTAAACTCCATGTTTTTCGGGTAATTTATCCACAAGGGAGCGATTGAAATTAGCAGAAGTGCCTTTTAATGGTAAATTATCCAATTGAGGATCAAGCCCTAGCAAGAGTTCAAAAAGTCGTGCCGTAGCGCTTGCATCTCCCAGGGCTCTATGTCGTTGATTGTTACTGATATTTAACGCGTTACAAAGTTTTCCCAAGCTATAACTCGGTTGACCAGGAATCAGTTTTCTACTAAGTCGTACCGTGTCGAGTGTTTTTCGCTGAAAATCATAGCCAAGACTCAGGAATTCTGCTTTCAAAAAGCTGTAATCGAAATTCACATTATGTCCTACAACGGTGGCGTTTTCGGTCATCTCAACAATTTGACGTGCCAACTCATAAAATTTTGGAGCTCCAGTCACCATCTGATCATTGATGCCAGTGAGCTGAGTGATATAGTAAGGTATCTTCCTTTCAGGATCAATCAAGCTGCAAAATTCCTCAATTACCTGCCTTCCATCATGCATCAGAATAGCAATCTCGGTGATCTTCTCCTTGCCGGCACTTAAGCCTGTGGTTTCGATGTCAATAACGGCAAAAAGTCGTTCTTGTATACCTGAGTTTGCATCCATATATTTGATTTGGATCTATTAATTCTGAAGATTGCAAAGGTAATTAATTGTGCTATTATTCAGTTTAGATTTCATTTTTTATAAAATCGAACTTGTATTAAATTACATAATATCAACATATTAGAATATATTCACTTTAAATTAACACAAAATGTTGTTGTGCTAATATAAACTTAACATTATGGTAAAACCATCTTAAATAGCCAGGTGAACGAGAAGATTGACTTTTGCACTTGATTTTTCACTAAACTAAAAAAGAAACATGAAAAAGATTTTAATGATCGTTATGATTGCCTCATTGGCAATTTTTACTTCCTGCAAAAAGGATGAAGAACAAAAAGCTGCTCCAAAGGTTACAGCTCCATCAGCACAAAACGTATTGGCTGGTGCAAGTGTTGACCTAAGCTTTACTTATACTGCTGAAGCCGGTTTCAAATCTGCAGCTGCAACTGCTTCCAATGGAACAGTAGTTATCAAGACAAATGGAACAGCCGGTGCAACATCCGGAACTATAGTAGTTACATTTACCGCTTCAACAACTACAGGCGCTGCCTCAGTTCTGTTATCAGTAACTGATAACGATAGTCAGTTGGACGATGCAACTGCTGCACTCAGTGTAACAGAAGCAATAACCGAAGCTCCTTCAGTAACAGCTCCTGCTGCTCAAACTGTTATGACAGGTGAAAGTGTTGATTTGAGCTTCTCTTTTGTAGCTCAAAACGGTTTCAAATCTTCATCGGTTACTGCGACCAACGGTACAGCTGTTATTAAAACAGATGGTACTGCAGGTTCAACCTCTGGTAATGTTGTTGTAACCTTTACAGCTGGTGCTGCTGCAGGTGCCGGAGCGGTACAACTTGCAATCACTGATAACAAGAACATAAGTGATGACGCAACCGGAGTAATCACTGTTCAGGCTGAAGAATTTATCATCAATGTTACAGGTAATATCACAACCAATACTACATGGGAAACTGGTAAAACCTACATTCTTACAACCCGTATCGCTGTTGTTAGCGGTGCGACTCTCACCATTCAACCAGGTGTTGTTGTTAAAGGAGAAGCTGGTACAGGCGCTAACGCAACTGCTCTTTTGATTGCACGTGGTGGAAAACTAATGGCTGAAGGAACAGCAACGAATCCAATTATCTTTACATCAATTGCTGATGAGATTACTCAGGGACAAATTGCTAGTCCTAACCTTGATCCATCGTTGAATGGTTTGTGGGGTGGTATTCTTATCCTCGGAAAAGCTCCAATATCAGCTGATGCTGAAGCAGTTCAGATCGAAGGTATTCCTCCATCTGACCAAAATGGTCTTTATGGTGGTAACGATCCAGCTGACAATTCTGGTGTTATCAAGTATGTCTCGATCCGTCATGGTGGAACAAACATTGGTGAAGGTAACGAGATCAACGGTCTCACCCTTGGTGGTGTTGGTTCAGGTACAGTGATTGAAAACATTGAAGTTATTGGTAACCAAGACGATGGTATTGAATGGTTTGGTGGTTCAGTAAATGTTAAAAACGCTATCGTTTGGAACGCAGGTGACGACGCAATCGACACTGACCAATCATGGAGCGGTACACTCGACAACTTTGTTGTTGCCAACGCAGGTGACGAATGTTTTGAACTTGACGGACCTGAAGGTACAATGGTTGGAAAACATACCATCAAAAACGGAACAGTGTATGCAATGGATGCTGACGGACTTGTTGATAACGATGCAAACTCTTATGTTGATATGATGAATGTGTATTTCCGCGACATCAAAGCAGGTCAGGATTTTGACCAGATTCCAACGGTTTATGTATGCGCTTTCTCAAACCTCCAGGCTACTATTCCTGACGGTACAGCTCTCACCGACTTCTTTAAAGGTGGTTCAGATGCCTTTACAACAGCAGTTGCATTAGGTGCAAATACAGTTGGAGCAGATATGACAAAATTCCAGGGATGGTCATGGGCACACGCTGTTTTGACTGCAAAATAATTAAATTCTCATAGAAAGAAACACCCTTAAGCTCGCAGGTATTTACCTGCGGGCTTTATTTGATAAATAACGGTAATTAATGCTATCATGATTTTAAAAAAGCCTCTACTCTTAATCGCACTACTATCGCTTTTTGTTCCACAGCTTTTTGCACAAGACGGGTTTATCCGCGGAACTGTTTACGAAGCTTCTACAGCTGAGCCACTTCCAGGAGTAACTGTTTTCCTTGAAGGAACAATAATTGGTGCTATGACCGATTTCGATGGCAAATTTAGCATCACAGCGCCAGCTGGAAAATATAACCTCAGAGTGTCATTCATCTCTTTCGAAACCATTAATATACAGGATGTGGTGGTCGAAAGTGGAAAAGCATTACTCTTCGAGAATTTACGAATGGAGGAGGCAAATGTTTTGCTTCAGGAGGTAGTAGTAAAAGCTGAAGTTATACGCAATTCCGAGTCGGCTATTCTTTCCATAAAAAAGAAATCGGCTGGTATGATTGATGGCATCTCGTCATCCAACTTCCGGAAAATCGGTGATTCCGATGCTGCCTCATCCATGAAAAGAGTTCCAGGTGTTTCTGTAGAAGGTGGGAAATATGTATATGTCAGGGGGTTGGGCGACCGTTATACCAAAACCACCCTCAATGGTATGGATATTCCTGGCCTCGATCCCGACAGGAACACGCTTCAGATGGATATCTTCCCAACAAACGTTATCGACAATATCATCATCGCCAAGACCTTTTCAGCTGAAAATCCGGCTGATTTCACCGGCGGTGCTATTGACATTGCAACAAAAGATTTTCCCGAAGTTCGAAAAGCTTCTGTTTCTCTGAGCCTCGGTTACAATCCTGCAATGCATTTCAATCCTGACTATTTAACTTACGAAGGTGGAAAATATGATTTCCTTGGTTTCGATGACGGTACTCGTAAAATTCCGGCCACCGAAAATATCCCCTTCTTTTCATCAGTCATCGCAAAGCCTGAAAGTGAACAAGGACTGCGTTACCGTGAAATTCTCGGTGCATTTAATCCAACGCTTTCAGCCATGCGGCAAAACAGTTTAATGGATTATAGTCTTGGCCTTTCCTATGGCGATCAGCACAATGGCAAAAAAGTTAGCTGGGGATATAACTTTGCCATTAGTTACAAAAACACTACTGAATATTACGAAGATACTGAGTTTGGACGTTACGGACTCTCAGGCGATGCAAGTGTTGTTGAAATGGAAGAGCGTGAATATACTTTTGGTGATTATGGTTCTAACAATGCTCTTCTAGGAGGTTTGGTTGGTCTTGCGCTAAAAACAGAAAAATCTAAATACCGCATTAATCTGCTTCATCTCCAAAATGGAGAATCCAAAGCGGGTGTATTCGACTACCGTAATGCAGATCAGGGAGCTATTTTTTATGGATTTCAACATAACCTTGAATATAGCGAACGTGCTATGACGAACCTGCTCCTCAACGGAAAGCATTTCTACAGCGGAAGCAAATGGGAGATCGAATGGAAGATTTCACCCACACGCTCTACAATGGATGACCCCGATGTGCGCTTTACCCGCTACGAAGACCGTGAAGGATCACTTTCAATAGGAACAGAATCAGGTTTCCCGGAACGCATTTGGCGCGAACTTTCTGAATTAAATGTAGGCGCGAACATTCAGGCAAGTAAAGAATTTGAAATGAAAACAGGGAAGTTAAAGCTCAACTTTGGTAGCGCATATGTGTATAAAGAACGTGAGTATTCCATCAGAACCTTTGCACTAAACATTCGTAATGTGCCACTCACAGGCGATCCCAATGAATTGATGCTCCCCGAAAACCTTTGGCCGTTGGGCGGAAGTATCTCTAAAGGAACAACCTACGAAGCCGATTTTGTGCCTGTCAATCCCAACTCTTTTGATGCTAATACACAAAATACTGCCGGATTCGTTTCTGTTGAACTGACACCTTTTAATCGCTTCAGAACAGTAATAGGACTGCGTGCTGAAAATTACACTCAGCGCTATACAGGTCAGGATCAGTTGGGTACATATGTTCTTAACAACGAAGTGGTGTTGGAGAGCCTTGATTTCTTTCCTTCGGTGAATGTGATCTACAACCTGAAAGAAAATCAAAATCTACGGTTTTCGTACGGTAAAACTATCGCACGACCTTCTTTTAAAGAGCTGTCTTATGCCGAAATTTCGGACCCTATCACCAGCAGAACCTTTATCGGGGGCTTATTCCGCGATGCCAATGATATTGCCGGTATCGTTTATTGGGATGGAAACCTTCAAAGTTCCGACATCCATAATTTGGACTTGCGTTGGGAAATCTTTCAGCAGAAAGGGCAAACCATCAGCATAAGTGCTTTTTATAAGTCGTTCATTCGCCCTATCGAGATGGTTCAGTTTGTTACACAAGCTGCAGCTTTTCAACCACGTAACGTTGGCGATGGAAGGGTTATCGGGACTGAGCTGGAGCTTCGTAAGACTTTGGGATTCCTGGGTACTAAGTTTGATAATTTTGCTTTCAGCGCAAACCTTACTTTCACCAACTCCCACATAAGACTTAGTGAAACAGAATATGTTTCACGTGTTGATAATGCACGCGAAGGTGAACGGGTTCTTGACTACCGTCAAATGGCAGGTCAGGCACCTTATATTATTAATGCCGGCTTTACCTATGAAGGAGGAGAAAAAGGATTTATGAAAGGTTTAGAAGCCGGATTTTATTACAATGTCCAGGGAACCACACTCTTATATGTCGGTATTGTTGACCGACCAAATGTGTATACATTGCCATTTCATAGCTTGAATTTCAATGCTAATAAAAGTTTTGGAAAAGACAACAAAATGAGCCTTGGTGTAAAAGTGGATAATATCCTCAACGATAGTAAATCAGCTGTTTTTAGATCATACAACGCGCAAGATCAGTTTTTCGGACGTTTATTGCCCGGAAGAACCTTTAGCTTGCGCTTCAGCTATTCCATTTTTTAATTACATATTGGATTTTAAGGTTAAACCGGGTCGAAAGACTCGGTTTTTTTATTATGATTTTCGAACAAAACCTATGAATCTAAACAAATTCAGATGGACAATTGTAAAACAATGAGCTATATTTGCAATAACTTTCATTTAGTAGTAAACCAACAATTGAATCTATGGAGAATAATTTTGTTCAAAAGTCGAAAAGAGCGCTGAGTAAGGGCTTTAAAATTTTATTAGTAATACTGACGGTTATCTTAATAGCTGTTTTCTCATTCTACTATTGGGGAGTCTATGAACGCGGAGTATTAGCAGGTAAAGTATTGAGAGTAGCCGAAAAAGGTGTCATTTTTAAAACCTGGGAAGGGAAACTCAATCTAGAATCGTTTGGAGCTTTGAAAGGAACGAGTCCGATAGCAGAAACTTTTGATTTCTCAGTTGAGAAAAAAGATACAGAAGTTATATCTGAATTAAAAGCGGTGGCTTTGACCGGTGAACGGGTAAACCTTCATTTTGTCAAACGCTATACCATTTTCCCATGGAGAGGCGATACCAGATATTATGTAACACAAGTGGAACGACTCAAAGAGTGACCCACTAATCTTTTAAAAAAGAAAGCCACAAAATGATAGATTTTATTTGTTTCGTGGTTTTTTTTATGACTTAGTAACTTCTATTCTCTTTTTTGGATCAACTATGTTGGCATTTGTTTAAAGATTGACGGATGACTAAACTAAACCTAAAACCATTTTATGTTGAAATACAGGCTTGCAACAATTTACTAATGTAGGGCTTGCTGAAAAAGCTATAATCTATTGGTATATTGTAAGTTAATTCTAAAAATTCACATTTATTGTGCACGGATTTGGGAGATATTGTTTAAAAAAACTTGCAACAGATATTTCGGTGCGCTGCACCTTTAAAAACACCGCCAGACAAAATTCTAAAAAGATTACCGGTGCGTTGCACCTCAAAATTGAGCCACAGAGTGGCGATAATCTTTATAGGAAAATCAAATAGAATCGAAACGAGAGGTGCAGCGCACCGAAATATAAACATTCTCAGCTTATCAGCAGACCCTAATGTAAGAGTTAGAAACTTCCGGTATATAAAAAGAGGCTGCCTTTTGTTTGAAGCAGCCTCTTTTTTATTTGGCTAACTGATTTTAAATCAATTGGTTTTAACAATTTTCAAACTTGCCTGTTGGCGCTCAGAAACAAGCTGTAGGGTATATAATCCATTCCTGAGTTTTCCAAACTGGAGGTATTTATTAAGGATGAGGCGGTTTTCACCGGCAACAGCAGACAGTTGTGCTTGCTGTAGGATGCGGCCGCTTTCGTCGCTTATGATGATCAGAATGTTTCCAGAGGTAACTGATGTAAAACGTAATATACTGTTTTCAGTTACGGGATTGGGCGAAATGCTCGCAGGCATTTGCGGTGTGGTTTCCGAAATCCCATCGATGATGAAAACAAAAATAAGTTCCTGATTGCTACCATCAAGTAGCATATACACTTCCACAAATTCACTTCCATCAAGGGTGGCACTACCGCCATAAGGTCCGTGAGGTACATTAGTGAGAATGACTTCGCCGTTGGTAATGGTTCCTGTATAAGTGTTTTCGGGGCCGGCAACGCTATAGATGACGGGTAAAAGAACTGGATTTCCTGCCTGATCAACAGCTTTGACATGAAGGTCGGAACGCAGCATAAGGAGCGAAACTTCCTGCATGGTGATGACGTTCTCACTGATGACAACATTTTCAAGTACGACGGTTTCTGTGTAGGCATGTGATACAGTAACAGTGTAAGTGTCAGCAGGTAATTGAATTTCAATACTTCCATCAGGTTCAGGATTATAGGTTTGACTTCCAATCTGAATGGTAGTTTCATCCACATTGGCCATATTGCCTTCTATATTTATTTGCATTTCAAGTGTTCCCATGGCAGACAGATTGCCCAAAGTTCCGTCAGGTCTAAGGTTTTGAGCAAACAAATCCACATCACCGTTACGATCGTCCTCCCAGGCAAAGACCCACTGACTGCCATCGAATGTGGTATAATCAAGATGCACCTTAAAGGATTGAACAGAAGATACCATCGCCTCTTCAGGTTCCCATACTGCATTGCCCAGATTATCAAGACGCATTGCACGCAGCGATGTTGTCGAACCATCAAAGTAATGTTCATAAATTAAAACAACATCGTCAACAACAGAAAATAACGCCTGTGGCAGAAGAGCCTGACCTGTTACCGGGAATATGACTTTACCAAAATCCGACCACAGTCTTTCGCCTGCAGGACTGATTTTTTGTGCATAAATGCCAAACTGATTCTGATCGCCATTAACTTCGTTCCAATACACAAAGATGTTCTGATCGTTGTCAGGTTTGGCTACCTGAGGATAGAACTGATTCATATCATCGGCTTCCGAGATTTTGACGCCGTTGGCCTGAAGCAGGGCTTGTCCACTTGAATTAATGTGTTGAACCCAGCCAGATGCAATTGTGCCGCTAACTCTGTAATCATGCCATGTCACGATAAGACCTTCATTTCCATCACTTATCATCGGTAGAATCTGTGTCCAGGCAGTAATTGCTCCTGCATTTGAAATAACTGATGGTGAAGCCCAAACTCCTTGTCCATCACTGTTAAATCTCTGCAAAAAGACATGGCGTGTTGGCGACCAGGAAACTCCGGTGTCTTGATAATATTTCATTAAAATATCATCTGCACCCACAGGCATCAACTGTGGCCAAGTGTAACGTATTGTGGTGCTGCTCATTATGATTCCATTTTCGCCCCATAGCTTGACACCTGCCGGACTTATTTTTTGTCGGATAAGAGTATTGTCTGCCATCCATGCAATAACAGCGTTGTTTGCTGCTGTAATAGCAATAGTTGGTGTCACATTAAAGGATGCATTATTCGACAACATAATGCCGTCAGGCCCCCAAACAAAGGATCCGTCGGGTGCTATACGGTAAGCAACAACATTATTATTGCCACCCATTCGTATGTCTTGCCAGGTCAAGATGGCGTGGTTTTCATGATCCACAGCCATGTCCCAGTCGGTGAGCCATGTCATCGAGGGATGACTACTTACTAAAAGACCTTCGGCATCCCACAGTTTATTACCTTGATTATCCAAACGTTGGAGCCTTACATTGTAATTGCCATTCTCATTCGAATAATATCCAACATAATAATCGCCATTTGGAGCTAGTCTTACTTTTGGAATAACCTGGTCTCCTGTTAATCCAGTAAGTTTAAGGTTTTCAGCAGGGTCGCTACTCCACTGTGCATTGATTGTTATGCCTGCAAAAAGCAACAACATCAATAAGTAGATGTTTTTTTTCATTTCATTAAAATTTAGTATTGCAAATATACATTGAATGCCTTTTGATAAGCAACTGAAACGGTTATGGAATTGAAGTTTTATAAAAAACTTTATAAAACATTTTGTAGGTCACTTATTTTTTTCACTCTACAAGTTGATTATTCGTTAAAATAACTAGATAGTAGTACTTTAGCAGACCAAATCAATCCTTTGTATGAAAAAGTTTCAAACAACAATTTTTATCATTCTGTTTAGTCAGCTGATGTTGCATAGCTGCCTCAATAACAATAAGATGAACCGGCAGGAAGCTGAATTTGCTGCTTATGTGGCTGATTACACGCATGGATTAATTCCCCTGGATGCACCCTTAAATATTACCCTCAGCTCAGCCCCATCAACAAAAGCTGAGTCCGGTTCAGAAGTGAAAGATATGCTCTTTACGTTTATTCCTGAGATTAAGGGAAAAACCTTTTGGGTTGATGACCGCAGCCTGCGTTTCATTCCTGATAAAAACTGGCCACGTGATCAAAAAATTAGTGTAAGTTTCTTTCTCAATAAACTCATTGAGGTACCATCTGATTTTCATATCTTTAGGTTTCAGTTGCAAACTTTGCCACTAACGTTTGAATTGAAAGATGTTGCTCTTCAAATTCCTTCCGAGTCGAAGCCAGATATGTACCAATTAAAAGGTGCTATTATCACTTCTGAATCAGTTAGAGCTGATCAGGCTGACGGACTTATTCGAATAAAAACACAGGGAAGGTCGTTGCCTGTACATGTACTTTTTGATGAATCCATACAGTCATTGGTGTTTGTTGCTGACAGTATTGAAAGATTAAAAAATCCTTATTCTATTGAAATAGAATGGGATGGATCATTAATTGGCAGTGATCAAAAAGGTTCTACGAAAATCGAAGTGCCTGCTAAAGGCGATTTTAGGGTGAGCAAAGTTGAACTGACCCATCAGCCTGAGCAGGCTATTCATATCTGGTTTTCCGATTACCTCGATCACCAGCAAAACCTGAATGGGATGATAAGTTTATTGCCTGAAACACCTGTGCGAACTGAAGTTAACCAAAACAAAATCATTATTTACCCACAGGATGTCATTTCAGGTAATGTTGAACTTATTGTTTCTGCCGGACTTAAAAATGCAGCAGCTAATGTTCTCAAGAATGATTATCGCCAGCAACTTAGTTTCGACTTGCTGAAGCCTCAAGTTCTTTTTGTTGGGAAAAGTACAATATTAGCTGGTAAGGAAAAAGGAATAATGACATTCCAAGCAGTTGGTTTAAAGGCTGTTGATATCCATGTTGTGAAGATTTTTGAAAATAATATGATTCAATTTTTGCAATGGAACACCTTGGAGGATAACAGCGATCTTAAACGTGTCGGCAGAATTGTAGCCCGCGAACAAATGATTCTTGAAAAAGATCAACCTTCAAAGTTGATGCAATGGCAAACCTATGGCATTGATCTGAATCGCCTCATTAAAAAAGATCAGGGTGCTTTGTATCGGGTTATCATTACATTCAAAAAAGAATATGCTGTTTGGGATTGCGCCAGCAAAGTTGTTGGTCTTAAAACGGAATTAGCAGGTCCTACTGATGAAGAAATAAGGCAATGGGGCGATGGCTCGTATTATGATCCATCTTATTACTATCCTGCTGATTTCGAATGGAATAAACGAAACGACCCCTGTGATGTCAGTTATTATTATTCGGAGCGTTTCCCAAGTCGTAACATCATAGCCTCTTCCATTGGTTTAATGGCTATTGAAAGTAATCAAAGTTCCAGGGAAATGGTTTTTATTGCCAATAACCTCGAAACTACGGCACCAATATCCGGTGTAAAAGTTGAATTATTTGATTATCAGCAACAATCCTTGATGTCGGGTGTCACAGATGCCAATGGAATGGTAAGACTTCAACAGGGTGTTGTACAGCCCTTTGTTGCGGTAGCCTCGTTGAATGGTGAACGTGCCTATCTGAAACTTGACGAAAGTTCTGCTTTATCTTATAGCCGTTTCGATGTGAGCGGCAATCAGTTACAAGATGGAATGAAAGGTTTTGTATTCACCGAACGTGGGGTTTACCGGCCTGGTGATACGCTTTTTGTTGGGCTGATTTTAAAGAGTGATGGCACTTATTTACCTTCAGATTACCCTGTTGTTTTGGAACTTACGAATGCACGGCAGCAATTGGTCGAACGTCAGACAAACACACAACTTATTGATGGTATGTGTGTATTTAAAATTCCAACAGCTGCTGAAGCACCAACGGGAGTTTGGACAGCAAACATAAAAGCAGGCAATGCCACTTTCTCGAAACGGATAAGGGTCGAAACTATTAAGCCTAACAGATTGAAAATCAATTATTCATTTGGTAGCGAGCAAGTAATGGCTCAGGAAAGAGACAGGGCTGTACAATTGAAAGTGAATTGGCTTCATGGTGCAAAAGCTACGAATCTTGATGTCAGTCTCGAACGCACCTTACGCTCTGCGGAAGTGAAATTCAGTAAATGGAATGGCTATACTTTCAATGATCCTTCAAAGTACGATATTGAAAATGAGAAAACCACTTTCAAAGGTAAAACAGATGAACAAGGGTTTTTTAAAACCACACTTCAACTTCCTGAAGTCAACAACACACGTGGTAAAATGCTTGTTCAATGGGTGGCACGAGTCACCGAGCCTGGTGGCGACTTCTCAACTTCGACATATTCAGCTGAATATTTTCCTTATTCACATTATATCGGCTTAGCGGTTCCTGAGCCGGGCCAAAGGGGTTATTTGAATACAGATCAGAAACATAATTTTGAAATCGTCAGAGTTGATGAGAAAGGCAAACCAACAGGATCATCAACTGTTAAGGTTGAAGTTTTTAAGCTCGATTGGTCGTGGTGGTGGTCGGGCAATGATAATAATTCCGCCGACTATATTAGCACTTATAACTCACAGAAGATCATGGAGAAAGAACTTCCTCTGCAGGCTGGTCTTGCGAAATTTGAATGGGAGCCAAAGCATCCGCAGTGGGGTAACTTTTTTATAAGAGTCTCGCAAGAGGACGGAAAACACAGTACAGGTAAAGTTGTGTATGTCGACTGGCCTGATGGTTATTCAAGGTCAGACAGAGCCGCGACAGGAGGGGCAAACCTGCTTTCAATGAGCCTCGACAAAGAGAAATATGTTTCAGGTGAAAAAGCAATTGTAAGTTTTAGCGGCCCTGGAAAGGGAAAAGCACTCATCAGCCTCGAAAATGGTACAAAGCAAATTAAATCATGGTGGATTGATACCTATGAAGGTGAAAATAAAGTTAACTTGCCATTGACTAGCAATTTTAGTCCAAATATTTATGTGCATATCACACTGCTTCAACCTGTTGGACAAGTAACAAATGATATGCCCGTCAGATCATATGGAGTCGCATCCATTCTGGTCGAAGATCCTCAATCACGACTTATGCCTGAGATTGTTGTTCCGGCTGAGGTAAAAACAGGTTCATCTTTCAAAGTTAATGTTAAGGAAAAGAACGGAAAACCAATGACATATATGTTAGCAATTGTGGATGAAGGTTTGCTGGATCTGACAAATTTTAAAACACCTGACCCACACGGATCATTTTACGCCAAAGAAGCGCTTGGCTTGAAAACCTGGGATATGTATGATTTTGTCTTGGGCGCTTATGGTGGTAAAATGGAACAACTATTTAGTATTGGCGGTGATGAGTCCTTGCCTGATCGGGAGAAAGCACGTCAATCACGATTCGTCCCTGTGGTAAAAGTGGTTGGTCCCATATTGGTTAAAGCAGGTAAGACAAATGAACATAATTTTACTATCGATAATTATATTGGATCAGTGAAAGTGATGGTTGTCGCAGTTTCGGGAAATGCCTATGGAAACAAAGCAACTACGATGGCTGTGAAACAACCGTTAATGGTTCTCGGTACTTTACCACGCTTATTGCGTCAAAAAGATGAAGTGCTTATGCCTGTCACAATCTTTTCGTATGTAAAAGGCAAACACGAAGTTGATGTGAAAGTTAAGACTTCAGGCGAAGTCACACTTGTTGGATCAGGAACTCAAAAAGTTGTTTTTGAAGGTGAAGGTGAGAAACTGGCTTATTTTAAAATCAGCGCAAGCACCACCTCCGGATCAGGACAGATTGAAATCAACGCCACTCAAGGTTCGAATTCTGCCAATCAAAAAATGGAGCTTGCTGTTCAGAATCCTAATCTGAGGGTTTTTCAACATCAAAGTGCATTGATTGAAAAAGGTCAGAAACTCAGTAAAGAACTCGAATTTCCAGGTGATGCTTCAACACACCGGGCAAACTTTGAAGTTTCGAAACTACCATCAGTCAACCTTCAGGAGCGTCTTAATTACCTTATCAACTATCCTCACGGATGTACTGAACAGATTGTATCTCAAGGATTTGCCCAGCTGTATCTTGATAAGATTCTTCAATTTCAGACGACCGAATTTCAAGAAATGAATCAGCGTATTCAAAGTGCAATACGTCAGATTACGATTCGTCAACGAAACGATGGAAGTGTGACCTATTGGCCGGGATCAAATCATGTGAATGAATGGACGGATATATATGCCGGTCACTTTATGATCCTTGCCTTACGCGAAAACAAGGCTGTACCTTCGATGTTCCTTAGTTCATGGACAAAAAATCAACGAGCAAAAGCCAATGCATGGTATCCTGAGATGCAAGCAGATAAGTTGTTTAACGATCATTTGCAAGCGTATCGTTTGTATGTCCTTGCCCTACATGGTGAACCATTGATGAATGCAATGAACCGATTAAGAGAACATCCCTTGCTTTCATTACAAGCTGCCCAAACCCTTGCAGCAGCTTATGCCTTATCCGGTCAGGAGAATGCTGCTCGCGAACTTGCAATTGGAAGCCAAAAAAGGACTTACCGCTTTTACAATCAAGATATGACGATGGGATCAGAAATCCGCGATAAAGCAATGCGTATTGAAACTTTGTTGCTTTTGAACGAAAAAACACTTGCAATTCCTTTAGTGACAGAGCTTGCTACAGTTTTAAATTCTGAAAATTGGCTTAGTACACAAACTACAGCTTATGCATTGTATGCATGGCAACTTTTTGCAACAAAATATCCCGTAGAAGGTAAAAACAGCTTTAAATGGAAACAGGAGAATATTGAAGAAATTGATTTAAAATCATCATCTTACAGTAGTACATTGAAAGCTGGTCTTACACATATTGAAGTTGAGAATACAGGTAGTAACCCGCTGTTTCTCACAATCACTACTTCAGGTGTTCAGGCTGTTGGAACTTTTACCTCAGTTGAGAGGGGAATTACATTAAAAGTAACTTATCTGGATGAAAACGGACAATCAATTGATCCTATGTCAATTAATCAGGGAACATCCTTCACGATGATCTCAGAAATTACAAACACTTCTGATCGTAGGTTGAGTTTTCTTGCTTTAAGTCAGTTGATACCTGCAGGATGGGAAATAGTCAATGAACGCATTCAATCCGGAGTTGAAAAGATGGACCTGAACACTGACTATACGGATGTAAGAGATGATAGAGTGATCAATTATTTTGATTTGTCCCCAGGCTCAAAAAGAACGTTTTCAACACCGCTTATCGCTACCTATGAAGGTAGGTTTTTGCTACCATCCGTGCATTGTGAAGCCATGTATGATAATCAGATTGTGGCAACAAAAGGCGGTGGTTGGGCTGATGTAAAGCGAAAATAGTAGCTGCAATAATTGATGATCAGTACTTTCGGACAAACGGAAAAAATAGAATCCCTTCGCAAGAGGATGTGGAACCTTCGCCTAAGGCTTAACATTCGAAAACGGAAGCGTTTGATAATGATTGCCGTGGCTTTGTTTGTCATTTGGTTTGGTTCATTGTTTTTCGCTTATCCCGTAAAACTGTTTTCCGATCCCCTGAGTGCTATCTTGAAAGACAAAAACGGGCAGCTACTCAGTGCCAGGATTGCCGCCGATGGACAATGGCGTTTCCCTGCGCCAGACTCTATTCCCGAAAAATACATTCAGGCTTTACTCACCTTTGAAGACCGTCGCTTTTATTTTCACCTGGGAATTGACCCAATTGCTACTGTTAGAGCTATTTATTCTAACCTAAAAGCTGGGAAGGTTGTAAGCGGCGGATCTACAATAACCATGCAAGTGATACGCATTTCAAGGAAAGGGCAAAAACGTACAATAGGTGAAAAATTCAATGAGTTATGGAGGGCTCATTCGCTCGAGCTTTTTAAAAGTAAACGTGAAATACTGCTTTTATATGCAGGTAACGCGCCCTACGGAGGAAATGTGGTTGGTCTCGAAGCAGCTTCCTGGCGTTGGTTTGGTCGAAACCCGCATGACCTTTCATGGGCTGAAGCCGCAACCTTGGCAATCTTACCCAATGCACCTTCACTTATCTCGCTGCAACGAAATCGCGAGCTTTTTCTTGCGCGTCGTAATAGCCTGCTTAAACGTCTTCGTGCTGAAAATGTAATGGATGAGCTTACTTATCAACTTTCAGTTGCAGAGCCACTACCTTCTGAACCAAAATCTTTGCCAGATAAAGCATCGCATTATATAGAATATCTTCGCAAGGACAATGGAGATCGGTTGTTTCAATCGACGATTGATCCTGTTTTTCAACGTGTTACAGCTGAGTTGCTTACATTCCATCATCACAACTTAAAAGCAAATCAAATACATAACGGTGCCGTAATTGTGCGTGATTTAAGGTCGGGCAAAATCCTTGCTTATCAAGGTAACGTACCTGCCGATGCTTTTCCAAAAGATCACTTTAACGACATGATTCAGGCTGAAAGAAGTAGCGGAAGTATTTTAAAGCCCTTTCTTTTTGCAGCAGCACTTCAGGATGGTTTCATTCACCCGGGAAGTTTATTGCCTGATATACCTTCTTGGATATCAGGATTTAATCCAAAGAATTTCGACGAAAAATACGCAGGTGCAGTTACGGCTTCTCAATCCCTTCAACGATCATTGAATGTACCTTTTGTACATCTATTACGCAATTACAGTGTCAATCGCTTTTATGATTTATTGCATGAGTTAGGGTTCACCACTTTTAAAAAACCAGCATATCATTATGGGCTATCCTTGATACTCGGAGGTGGGGAAGTGAATTTATGGGAACTGACTGATGTTTATGCAAAGTTGGGTAAAGTATTGGTTGATAATGAGATTGATGATAAATTTCCAATAGGGGAGGGTAGCGCATATCTGACTGCTGATGTACTTCGCGCCCTCAATCGTCCGGAGACGGAGAGCGGCTGGACTTATTATGGTCAAGAGCTGAACATGGCCTGGAAAACAGGAACAAGTTTTGGTTTCAGGGATGCCTGGGCAGTGGGTTTTACACCAACAGTTGTCATAGGTGTGTGGGTTGGAAACGCCGATGGGCACGGACGCCCGGGACTCACAGGTATTTCTGCAGCCGCACCTTTGCTTTTCGATATTGCAGCGGCCTTACCTCTTGCCGAACAGTGGTTTACACCTCCTTATGATGCCCTCAACGAACATCAAGTTTGTGCACATTCAGGATTTCCAGCAAGCTCCAACTGTGAGCTCAAAAAATCAGTTACATCTTTGCTTCACCAAAAGAAAGAAGTTGATAACTGTAAGTTTCATCAGTTGGTGCGCACTGACCTAACGAAAAAATGGCAGCTGCCGGCCGACTGCTTCCCAAACGATTCGGCGATACTCACCAAATGGTTTGTACTTCCTCCTTTGATGGAACACTACTTTCGTCGCAGTCATGCTGAATATGTGGCACTTCCTCCGGTTAAGTCGGGCTGCCAAACCGACAAACTTTGGATGGATTTTATTTATCCACCGCCCTCAGCAGTGATTTATCAGCCAAAAGTATTTGGAGGGCAGCTAAATCCATTAGTTTTTGAAGTTGTACATCGAAACCCGGCAGCTGTGCTTTACTGGCATATCGATACGCGGTATGCTGGAACCACTGCAGGAAAGTCACATCAGTTTCAATTCACCGATATTGAAGCCGGAACGCATCAGCTTACAGTGGTTGATGGTGATGGAACTGCTATACATCGGACGTTTACACTTGAGAAAAAATAGTTATGTACTTCATTTCGTGACTTATAAACCATACGAAGATTCAAAATTGCATTTTTTTCAATCTAACTTGTTTGGTTGAAATATTATTCAGTATCTTTGCACCCACAAAAATGGCCCCGTAGCATAATGGATAGTGCATCTGACTACGGATCAGAAGGTTGGGGGTTCGAGTCTCTCCGGGGTCACTTGAAAATCAAAGGGTTAGAGTAAAAAAGTACTCTAACCTTTTTTATTTGCATGATATTTGCTCATAAAGTGACCACAGAAAAAATCGATGAATAAAAATCTATTGGCATAGTAAAGCGTTGGTAAAATAATTTTAGTGCCTTTGCAAATAGTATTAATTACTACTTTTTATTATTTTCAACCGAATAAACTTTTGAAATGGTTAGACTCAATTCAGAATGACCCTACATCAATTTTATCCTTGAATTATTCAGAATATTTACCAGTCAAATCAATCGTTCGTCATACTTTTACGAAGGTCTTGTTTTTGTACATATACCAAAGTATCAGATACAAAATTCCAAAACCACCTATTGTTAAAATGAGGTAATTGAAATCTCCAACGTATTTTTTAAATCCAAAAAGCACCATCTCGGCTATGATATGAAAATTGAATACATGTGATAAAACATAAGCAACCAACGCATTCAGGCCAATGACTTTTAATGGAAATGCCCATCTGACCTTACCCTTAACATCAATAATCCAGTAAAATAACGACATAAGCATAAAGCATACACCAGAAGATGCCAGAACAAAAGAGCTTGTCCAGAGTTTTTTAATAATTGGATGCCATAAACCCAGTATCAAACCAGCTGCGATTCCGCCAACTCCAATAACCAATAGATAAAAAGCGACTTTTTTGCGAGGAAGAGATGATTTTATAAGCTCCCCTGCGAAAACGCCAGACAATGTGGTTGCAACAAAACCAAAACTGCTAAGCAACCAGGTGTACTGTGTCCCATCTTGAAATTCACCAAACACCAATTGATCCATATACCAGGCAAAGCTGCTTTCAGGAAGCAGCACTCCACGTCCGACACCCGGAACGTTAGGAACAGTCAAAAGCAAGGTGTAAATCGCTAAACAAGAAATAAAAATCACCCATCGTTGCTTTCTGCTAAAATGAATATAGGCAAGGCTCGAAAAGAGATAACCTACTGCGATGGCTTGTAATGTGTTACTAAAAATGCTAAAAGTGGCAATGTCAAAATCCAGCAAACGACCTTGAACAATCCACCCCAGGAAAAAGAGAACTACAAAACGCCTGAAGAGTTTGGAATAAAGCGCTGGCAAAGATGAGTTTTCTTGTTGTCGTTTTGACAAAGAAAATGGTATTGCAGCCCCTACAATAAACAAAAACAAGGGCATCACAATATCGTAAATCGTTGATCCAAACCATTCAGGATGATCAAATTGCTTTGCAAGAGCTTCTGTAAAAGGCGATCTTACACCTACATTTATTGCGTTGAAAAAATGGTCTATAAATATAATAAACAACATATCGAAGCCTCTTAACGCATCGATAGAAGCGATACGTTTGGGTTTATTTTCATCCTCATTCATCTTCGTTTGGTTTTGATTTTAGCTCGTAATAATAACTCAACGTGTGCTTTCTGAATTGCATACAAATGTAGAAAATACTTCAACGAAGATGCGATTTCTTATTTGATAGGAAAGTCGCTATTACGGAATTATTCACACCGGAAATACCATAAACAGCAAATTGTTTTAAATCAGAATTTGTTAGAAAATTAGATTCAATTGGCACTAAGATTTTCGTGTTTTTTGCATAAAGACAATCAATCAGAGGCTATAATACAATGATGATTCAAGATCGTGTTGCTTCATTATTAATTCATTGGAATCTGTTGAGAAATATAACATGAATTGAATGAATTTCTATGAACTATTTTGTGCCATTATTTATCATTTTAATCTGTATTTGTTTTATTTTCAATGCAATTAACTTAGTTTTGTAAAA
>Ga0351883_1148_pt1 | contig 21945 bp, 14 predicted proteins | sample BONcelFGM3001F14_FD_206772 | JGI IMG/M metagenome (GOLD analysis project Ga0351883, IMG submission 206772) | Enriched cells from coal bed in the Powder River Basin, Montana, United States - BONCAT cells FGM rep3 HSBNCT.FGM.300.1.F14 ...
CGCTGGATTTATTGATATTGCATTCACTGTAACTGGTAGCGAACGAGCATGAATCAATGCCGGGCGTGCTGAGCGTGGGATCCCAGGAAGACACATCCTGGCCCGGGCGCTCGGACGGGTCCGGCACCTGCGAGGCCACATTGCCCCGGGTGTCCACAGTTGTAATGAAATAGGAAAACACGGTTCCCGCATCCACACCGGCCAATGGCACGCTGGCTTTCCAGGTGTCAGAACCGCCTTCTCTGGACATGGCCACGAATTTGGTATCCGAGGGGTCGCCGTCCAGATAATAGTAAACGCGCGCGGTGGCGATGACCGGGGGATTGGGCGCGACCCCCGGGTCGTCCATCAGGTACCAGTCCGATGCCTCGCAATCCTCGCGCGGCACAATATCGCACACCGCTTTTTTCTGGGCCTGGCCCACAATGGTTGCGGATACCTCGAAACTTGCGGACCCCGCGCACGGAGGCGTACTCTGCACATTGCTTATCTGGGGTGGAAACGGGATTGTGGGTATTTCAAATTTGAAATCAATAGATTCGGCCCGGGCCGTGGCCGGCAAAATTGCCAGGGCCAGAATCAAAATTGCCGTAGAGAATAAAAAACAAATGAATCGGGGAAAATTCATATTCGGCGATACAAACGGCTTTTGATGCTTATTTGCCACACTCGATTGCGGCTTATTTACATCACAATCCATGCTTTTACCTGTGGTTATCATGTTATTTTTCATAATGATCCCCCTCTCCTGCCCTCATATAGTCAAGACTCGTGCCAGTTTGCGGTTCAGGGAAAACAGGGCGAGGAAGAGCCAGGCTGGAAATCGAAAAAAAACAAGATGGATATTGAGTTTTTAGTGATTTACAAAAAAGCCCCCGGCATGCTGCCGGGGGCTTTGGTTGACTGCGGTTAAAAAATGGGATGCGTTCAGCTCTTGGTCACAGTGCCGAGCTTGAACTTGCCGGCGGCAATGGGATCCCCGGTGGGTTCTGTAAGAGAGCCCTTGAATTCCATATACAGGCCGGTGACTTCTGTGTCGTTGAGCAGGAAGACCATGAAGATGGTGCTTTCCGCGGTTGCGAGGCGGGCCTTGACGCGCGGGCCGTCGAGTTCGCCGAGCATGGTGTCGGCTGTGCCATTGGAATGTTCTTCGAGAACAGTGCCCTGAAGGTTGGCGCCGGACACAGTGAAATTAACCTTCAATGTGCCGGAATCGCCCACGGCCTGGGTTGAAGTGCTGCCCGTGGGCAGATAAAGGACCGTGTGGACGCCGTCGAAGGCATAGGTTCCGGCGTAGCTGGTGGTGCTCACGGATTTGCCGAATTTGAAGATGCCGCCGGACTTGGCCACGCCATCGACTTTGACCGTAAAGGTGCCGTCGATGTTGTTGCCGTCCACAGTGCCCACGATCTCATCAACGAAGGTCTGGTTGTTCTCTGTCCTTGAAAGATTGAATTTAATGAGGTTGCCGCTGAGGGTGGCGCACACGTTTTCGGAACCGGTTTGCCCGTCTTCTGTGAGTGTGAGATACAACTGTTTCGTGGTGCAGTTGCCGCCCGTTGTGGCTATGGCCATATTGTGAAGCTGCGGGCCCTGCATGTCGCCGGAGGCGCCCCAGGTATCCACGCTGTAGCCGTACCAGGTTCCCGCGATATCGCTGGCGGCAACGGCTTCGGCGGCATCGCCGGACAGGCCGCCGGCCAGTTCTGAATCATCCAGGATGTCGTCTTCAAGAGCCGCGCCGTCCGTATCCAGAGTACCGTAAGCAGCGAACGACACCGTGGGAACCCCGTTGTTCATAGTGATCGTGTTGGAGATCACATCCAGGAGATCCGTGTTGGCATCAAAACCAAGGGTGTAATTGGCGTTGGCAGTATCGGAATTATCCACGATAGCCTTGATTGCGCCAGCGACTTTAAGGACCTGGCTCATATTATCCATTTCCTGTTCCTTTTCATCCGCAGCAATATTGGCAACTGAGCCGGACAGGTTCTGTCCGGCTTCCATGGAGATATTGCGTTTCTTTTCCACCAGGACGACCTTGGCGCTGGTTACGTTGCTGACAACCAGGTCGGGAATCTCAGAAGCATTGATGGCGCCGTCCGCGCCCGCTGCGGTCATTTCCGTCTGGGAACCGAGAATGGATTTGAATTTCAAGAATGTGGCTTCATTCGTGCTGCCTTGCACCGTGCCGCCGGTGGCGACTGTGTAGAACACGTCGTCACTGTCGTATTGAGTGAAATCCGCATCAATGGTGAAGCTTCCGTTTACATCTGTTGTGGCGTCGGCGCCCACCTGCGCGCCGGTCTTCATGGAGTACATGCGCACAGTGGAGCCCACGGCGATCTTATCCGTGACCACGCCGGTCACAGCGGTTGTGGTGGTGGCCACGCTGGGTGTTCCGCCGTTGCCGCAGGAGCTGATGATCATGGCGAGGGCCGCCAGGACCGTCAGGCACATTACGCTTTGCAGTCTCTTCATTTGATTGTGTTTCCCCCTTTTGAATTTAAAAACGGTTATTATTGCAAACCCCATAATGGGAGTGTGGTGAGATTGGATAGCCCGGAAAACCCAATTCTGTTGTGAAAACTACAAACACTGGAACACACATCTATTTTATGCGGCTGGATCGCAAAGTCAATGTAATCTGCGTCACATATGACACAGATCACATATCGTTGCGGACAAGTGACTATTGGAGAACTCGTTAATGGGCTTCTTCGGGGTACGAGCCCATAATTTTAACGAGGATGGTTTCTTTCTTCATTTCATTAATTGATTTGGTGAGCTGCGCATCGCTCTCGTGGCCCTGTGCGTCCACGAAGAAGATGTATTCCCACTGGCCGCTGCGCGAAGGGCGCGCCTGCATCATGGTGAGGTTGATGCCATGCTTTTCAAAAGCGCGCAGGGAGCGGTACAGGGTGCCTGGCTCGTGGCGCACCGAGAAAAGAATGGACGTTTTATCCTTGCCCGTGGGGGGCATCTTTTCGCGGCCCACAACCAGGAACCGGGTCTTGTTGTCGCGCGAGCCTTCCACGCGCTGTTCGATGATCTTGAGCCCGTAGATTCCGGCGGCCATGCGGCTGGCGATGGCTGCGGTTTTCTTGTTGGCCGCAGCGTTCTGGGCCGCGATGCCCGTGCTCGTAACCTGGATGATTTCCTTGCCCGCGGCTTTTTCGCGCAGCCAGGCGCTGGCCTGTTCGATGGTCTTGGGGTGCGCATAAATCTTCTTCACGCTTTTCAAGTCATCTTCCTGCGAGAGCACGAACAGCTTGACGTCCAGGAAAATCTCGCCGCAGATGGTGAGGGGCGTGGTGGCGAACCGGTCCAGGGTGTAGTTAATAACGCCCTCGGTGGAGTTTTCAAATGGCACCACGCCGAAATCCGCGGCTTCCTTTTCCACTTCGTCGAAAACCGTGGGGATATCGTAACACGCCAGTTCCTGGATGCTGCCGCCGAATTTCTGCTTGACCGCGGCGTGCGAGAACGTGGCCAGGGGGCCCATATAGGCGATGGTGAGCGGGCGCTGCAGATCCCGGCATGCGCCCATGATTTCGCGCCAGATGAGCTTGATGGAGTTGTCCTTGAGCGGGCCGGGGTTTATTTCATACAAGCGGTTCAGCACCTGGTTTTCGCGGTCGGGATCGTAAAAAACATTTTTGTATTGAATGACCTGCTGGGCCAGCCTGCCGCGCCGGGCCAGCAGATTGATCATCTGTTCATCGATTTTGTCGATGGCGTTGCGGATTTCCAATTTGGATGATGGTTTTTTCGGGGCCATAGAAAAGTCCTCACATGATTGTCGATACTACGCAGATAATTGTAACGCCCGGAGCCGAACGCGCAAGGAAAAATTGCATGCGCGCGCTTACCAGAACCGCTTGTGCTGGCGCGAGAAGTAGTCGCGCACATCGGCGGTGAGCGCGCCGCCCAGGAACAGGAGCGCGATCAGGTTGGGCAGGGCCATGAGCCCGTTGGTGATGTCCGAGAACGTCCACACCAGGTTCAACTCCAAATTGGCCCCAACAATGATAACCAGGCAGAACAGCACGCGATAGGGCAGCACCGCGCCCTGCCCGAACAGGTAGCTGGCGCACCGGTCCCCGTAATAGGACCAGGACACAAGGGTGCTGAACGTAAACAGGAGCAGGCCCAGGCTCACGATGATGTTGCCAAAGCGGGGGAAGTGCTGGGAGAAGGCCGCGGCGGTGAGCTGCGCGCCGGTGAGTTGCGCGCCGTCCGCGCCCACCGCGGTCCACAGGCCCGAGGAAACGACCACGAACGCGGTCATGGAGCAGATGAGGATGGTGTCGATAAAGGGGCCCATCATGGCGACCAGCCCCTCGCGCACGGGCTCGTTGGTGCGCGCCGCGGCATGGGCGATGGGCGCGCTGCCCAGGCCGCTTTCATTGCTGAAGATGCCGCGCGCCACGCCGTAGCGGATGGTGTGCGCCACGGCAGCGCCCGCGAAACCGCCCGCGGCCGCCGTGGGCTGAAACGCGTCCCGGAAGATGAACAGGAACGTGTCCGGAATGGCTTTGAAATTATAGAGGAAAATAACCAGGGCGCCGCCGATGTACACAACGGCCATGAAGGGGACCAGCACCGAGGCCACTTTGCCGATGCGCTTGATGCCGCCCAGAATAACCAGGGCCACAAGCACGGCCACCACAACGCCCGCCAGCATATGAATCTGCTGGGGCGACATGGATGCATTCAGAAACCGTACGCGCTCCGTGGCCTGGGCCAGGCTGTTGATCTGCGTCATGTTGCCGATGCCGAACGAGGCGATGACCGCGAACAGGGCGAACAGCACGCCCAGCCACTTTTGGCCGAGCCCCTTTTCCAGGTAATACATGGGCCCGCCGCTGACCGTGCCGTCCGCGTGCACCACGCGGTATTTCACGGCCAGGGTGCATTCCACGAATTTGAGGCACATGCCGAACAGGGCCGTCATCCACATCCAGAACACAGCGCCCGGGCCGCCCGCGGCAATGGCCGTGGCCACGCCCGCGATGTTGCCCGTGCCGATGGTGGCGCTCAACGCCGCGCTCAGCGCCTGGAAATGCTTGATCTCCCCCTCATCATTGGGGTTGTCGTACCGCCCCATGGCAATGGCCACGGCATGCGGAAAATGCCGGATCTGAATAAACAAAAACCGGAGTGTTAGATAGATGCCCGTTCCCAGCAGCAGGGGGATCAGCAAATACTGGCTCCAGACAAAGCCGTCCACCTTGTCCAGGACTTGAAGAATCTGTGCTTCCATGTCCGGTCTCCTCGCCGGGGAATTTTGTTGCTTATACTACTAAAGGAATGCGCGTACCTAAGTAATATCCCGAACGCGCGCAATTTGTTTGACACACACTTGGGCCGCGGCCTAAGATCATGCAAACACAGGGAGAAAGCCCGGCCCCCATGCCAGTTATCAAAGCCCTTGATTCAATCACCATAGCCAAAATCGCGGCGGGCGAGGTGGTGGAGCGCCCCGTGTCCGCAGTCAAAGAACTCATCGAAAACGCCATTGACGCGGGCAGCACGGATATCGCCATCGACCTGGAAGACGGCGGCCAACGGCTTATCCGCGTGAGCGACAACGGCTGCGGCATGGCCCCCGAAGATGTGCGCATGTGTACGCACAGCCACACCACCAGCAAGCTCGGGGATATCTCGGACCTGGACACCCTGCACACACTCGGGTTCCGGGGCGAAGCCCTGCACAGCATCTCCGCGGTCAGCCGCATGACCGTAACCTCGTGCGCCCGGGGCCATGACATGGGCCACACGCTGCGCGTGGCCGGCGGGCGCGTGGAAGCCGACGAACCCGCATCCCGCACGCCCGGCGCCACCATCGAAATCGCGGACCTGTTCTACAACGTGCCCGCGCGCCTGAAATTCATGAAATCCTCGCGCAGCGAAATCCAGGCCATGACCCAGCTCGTGCAGAGATTCATGATCGCGCGCCCGGAAATCGCGTTCCGGCTCACCAACAACGGCAGCGAGGCCCTGGCCGCGCCCGCGGCCGAGTCCCGCATGGAGCGCCTCCAGCACCTCATGGGCAAGGACCTGGCGCGCTACATCTGCCAGGCTGGCGGCGCGCTCAAAAACACCGAACTCACCGCCTACTTCTGCATGCCCGACCTCTCGTTTTCCAATCGCAAATACCAGATTTTCTATGTGAACGGGCACCTTGTGCGCGACCGCACCATTACCCTGGCCGCGGACCTGGCGTACAAGGGGCTGATCAGCAAAGGCCGCTTCGCGCTCGCCATCCTGTTTCTGGAAATGCCCCCGGCCGAAGTGGATGTAAACGTGCACCCGGCCAAAACCGAAGTGCGGTTCCTGCGCCAGCACGACGTGCATTCCCTCATCTTCCGCACCCTGCGCGGCGCATTCATGCAACGCCAGCAGGAAGTGGAGGACCGCCAGCCCCAGCCATTCACCATTGTGGTGGACAATGAAAAGCCTGCGCCCCCTGCGCAGGACCTGGACAACGACCCCACGCCCGGCACGGACCCGGAACACGTGTACGTGCCCGTGTTCATGCCAGGCCCCCAGAAAACACGGCACGAACCCGTGCACAGCCCCAAGCAGGGCGTGCCCCTCCCGGGCCGGCCTGCCCCGCAGCAGACGACGGACAAACCCGAAACACCCCATGATCTGGAACTCTCACCCCGGGACACGGACCTGGACCGGGAACTGGACCGGCAATCCGAACTCGCCCTGAAACCCATGGACGCATCCCCGGACATCGAGGGCAACGCCACGCTGCGCGCCGCGCGCTATGAAGTTTTGGGCCAATTTTACAACACTTATATCATGGCCACGCTGGACGGGACGCCCGCGTTCATCGACCAGCACGTGGCGGCCGAGCGCGTGATTTACAACCGGCTCAAAACCGCGGGCCGCGCGCGCGCCGCGCAGATGGCCCTGCTGGCCGACCCCGTGGAAGTGCCCCGCGACGCCTATGAAATCCTGGTGGAAAATCTGGATCTGATCCGCAAATCCGGACTGGAAGTGGAGCCGTTCGGGGACCGCGCGTTCGTGGTGCGCTCCACCGTGCACAACGCCCGCGGTTTCGACCCCGTGGAACTGCTCGTGTCCCTGGCCAACGACCTGGCCACCGCGCCCTACGCGGCCGAACCCGAGGATTTGCTGGACCGGCTGCTGATCACCTCCGCGTGCAAAATGGCGGTCAAGGCGGGCCGCGCCATGAGCCGCGAAGAAATGCATTTGCTGATAGGCGACTGGCTCCGGACCGGCTACAACCGCACGTGCCCGCACGGGCGCCCCATCGCGCACACCCTGGGCGAACGCGAACTCGCGGCCTGGTTCAAACGCTGACCCGCAGTTTCTTTCAATAAAAATCACAATGCCTTTGGGGATATCTCATATAGAAGCATGCGTTGAAGCCGGGCGCTGGCGCCAGCGATGATGGGCATCCCGGATTGGGAATTGCGCAGCGCGCCGCGCCGTGTGGTCAATCGAATTTCGTCTGTGTTTCCAATGTGAATGTTGTAACGGGCAGGGTTGCGGAAGAGCTTCCGCTGGTGGTTGCGCTGCGGTGGTACTTGAGCGAGAGGCTGGTGTCTATAGTCATCGGCCAACTGAGGTTCAGGCTGCGCGTATTGCTGCGCTTGGAGTTGACGCCGAATGTCCTGTTGAAGGCTAAACGGGAATCCAGGGAAATGGCCTGGAACAGCTTGCAATGGTAGGCCAGAGACAGATCCTTTGAGCGGGTCGGCGCCGAGCTGCCCGTGGATCGGTCATTTGTAACAGACACGCTTATCTTATTTGTGGGGTCGAAATCCAGGACCAGCGTGGATGTTTTGGTCGACGTGGGGGATTCCGCGCTGTCCGTTGTGAGATTGCGGTTGCGGGTGTTGTTTTTGTTGCGCGTGTATGTGACATGAGGATTGAATTTTGACTTGGCCAGCTTGTATTCCAGAGTCCACTTGAGTCCGGTTGAGTTGTTGTAGCTCTTGGTTTCGATGCTGTCCATATTTTTGGTATACGAGGGGGTGAACTTGAGATAGTTTTTGTACTGTGTGTTAAACCCCATGGTGAGGCTCTCGGACCGTTTGGCGTCCGGGTAGTCTGTGGTGCCGCCGGGCGTGTCCTGCCGCCGAAAATCCATATTCAGGTTGTTGATTTTCCACAGGGGCTGGAACTGCAGATTATAGGCCACATCCTGGACCTCGGAAGAGTCGGCGCCGTACCGCGGCCTGGTGTCGGTATCTTTGAATTCCAGGCGCAATTCTTTGACAAGGGGTATCACGCGAATATTCAGGTTGTATGCCAGGGTGTCGGATGTATTGCCCTCGTTGGTGTGCAAGTTACCCTTGGTGAAGCCCAGATCGAATTTCTGAGACGGCACATACTTGAATGCGTAAGTGGATCCCACGGATGACGTATTGGGCTTGCTGCCCAGCATGTAGTTATATTCTTTTTTGCCCAGGTTGCCGAGGACGGAATATACGCCTCCCTTCATGGAAATCAGGAAATCCAGGGCGTCGTTTGTGTTTTCTTCGTCCGAATAAATGCGGTTCGCCTCGTCCGCGCCGCCGGTGAACCCAGAGGACCGGTTGCGGCTTGTGGTGAATTTGAGCGACTTGATGACCTTGGAATTAAAGCTCAGGCTCATCGCGGAATTATCGCGCACTATGTCCGATGACAGGGCTCCTGTTTCGTTATCAATTCTTTGTTCATTTGCATCTTTCCAGTCATATTTCAGTTTCCACTTTTTCCCGATGGCCATGGTTACGTCGCCGCTGAGTTCATCAACAGAATTGTTTTCCACAAGGGACACAGAGTCATCAAAAAATGGATCCTGGCCGCTCTTGTGCAGGTTGAATTGAATATTTTTACCTGTGTAGGACGAGTCTACGTAATATGCGTCGCCGGTCACGAGTTGATCGAGTTTTTGTTCATAGGAAAAAGTCACATAGAGCTTGTCGCCCTGGTTGGGGAAACGGATCAGATTTCCGTATTCAGTCATCCACTCGCCGCGCTCGAAGGTGATGGTTCCCTTATCCTGGTCCACGCGGTTACGCGGCACAAGAATGTCATAAGTGATGGTATCGTAAATGGAGCATACTTCCTTGGTGTTGTCGAATTCATTGCACAATTGAACTTTCAAAAGAACCGTGCCGAACAGATCCGTGTGCGACAGGCGGCAGATAAGTTTGTCGTCCGTGGTTTTTGCGGCATCGCCCGTGGGGTCGTAGGTGCAGTGGGACTTGACGATGGTGGACGTGTTGGACTCCAGGGTATTGGGATCCACGACGATCTGGTCTTCTGTTGTGTTGAAGCTTGCGGACAAGTCCGAATTGGCCTGTGCGTACTCGGCCTTGACCTCGAACCGCTTGCCGATTTTAAAATTCGTGTCCACGCCCCAGGCCACTTTCTGGAACTCGGAACCGCCCGCCAGATCCGGAGGCACGGGCGTGTACAGCACTTTCAGCACGGATTGCCTCACAACCTCATCGGGAATGCGGATCGTGGTATCATAACCTGTGTTTTCAAAATAATATGTGTATGCGGACTCACTATAAGTCCCGGGACAAAAAGTGGTCTTGTCTTTGTCAACCTTGTTCAAATCGCGCGCATCCTTGAAACACACGATCTGGTCCGAGCCTTCTGAGACGTCGTATTCCTGATCATTGGACAGATACAGAACTTCGCTTCCCGGAAACATGTCCGTGGGCCATGCGCCTTCGGTGTCGATAAGAATATTTCTGCTGCCCTGATCAATGGCCCTGATGGGAAACAGAACAAAAGCTCTCTGTGTCACGTTCGAAGGATTGTAATACGTGTACGTGACATTCATTTTAACAGCCGGAAACCTGCTTGTATCCACATAAAACCGTCCATCGAGGTGGCCGCGGTGATCGATGTACACATACTTGCTGTCTACCGTGTATGTGTTCGTATCCGATGAAAGATCATTTTTAATTTCAATAGAGCCTTCCACAATGTAATTGTGAGCCAGCTTGATTTCAAAACAACTGTGCCCGACTCCGAAAAAACCGCAGTCGAATGATTTGGTGGTTCCGGTGCTGCTCTCCTGGGTGATAATCTGCGATTCATTCACAGCCTCGGTCGTCAGAATCCTGACCTGCGACGTATTTTTAGGGGACATGGTTGTAATGTAGGTCGAGCCCACACGCACATTTTTGTTGCTGGTTTCATAATCCATGCGCAGCGCCCGGATATTGCCTGTGGAGAACAGCAGGGACGACTGCTGATAATTCACAATCGCTGTCTCATTGGACTGGAGATCTTCACTGAAATGAATTTGATTGCGGGCATAATCAATTGTGTATTCCTCGGCGTCCAGCAGCTCATTTTGCCTGTATACGGTGACGCTTGCAGGAATAATCGCTCCGCTGCTTGCGCCGAGGTTGTAAGGCCCTTTCTTGCCCTGTCCTGTGATTGTTACAGGATTCGCCGTGGAACTTTTGAGTTCCGCCAGGACCCCCCTGACGGTCAGCCCGTTGTACTTATGTTCCAATTGGAATCCGGTCACGTCACTGGGTTTGAGCGCCACCAGCGTACTGTCCTTAATGGTGGCGTTGAAATCACCAAACCGGGCTATGGTGTCCTGCCCGATCATTTCCATATTCAGACGCTGTTCCACGTTGGGTTCATCGATGAGCGAACCCTTGAGGCGAATGCCGTTGCGCAGGCTGCCGTTCATGCCCAGGTTCCAGCGCTGTTCCAGGAAAAACTTTTTGACACTCACATTCTCGGACGTACCCACTTCATCACTCGAAAAGCGCTCCACGGCCGAGCGCACTTCGTCTTTGTTGCTGATATTGAATGACATGGTGCCGCTCACCTTGAACGAACCCGTGCACAGGGTGGCGGGCAAATCCGAGTCGCACCCCTTTTCCGAAGGCTTGATCGTGACTGAGGCCGCATGGCGCGACAGTTTGCTGCCGGGCCGCGTGACCGGCACTTTGACTTCTTCCAGGGTAATCGGCTCACTCGTGACCTGCTGCATGCCTTTGAAATACAGGGAGACCAGGGTCACGGGCATTTTCTGCAGCATGGATGTGTCTTCAAGCATCAGGTCCACGCCGAGTTGAATATCGATTTCGCCCTGGTTGCGGTTCACCTTGTTCACAAACCCCAGGTTGAAAAAATCATTGAGTTCCACGGACTCAGCTTCCTGGCCGCGCGAATCCGTGTAGGTGAACACCTGGGGATTGTATTTGACCTTAAAAGCCGCGGCGGCCAGCAGTTCGCTCTCAGGAAATTTGGTAATCACCACATCCAGTCGCACCCACTGGCGCAGGCCGATGGTTGCCTCGCGCTTGCTGAATTCAATAACCACATCCGCGTCTTCATCGCCCGAAGCCTCTTCCAGCGCGGTCACGCCCAGGCTGGCCTCCATGATCGCGGCCTGCCTTTCCGGGGCTGTGAATTCAATGTCGTGCGCCAGGGTTGTGGCGGTGAGCGTGCTGTTTCCCCCTTCCAGGGATGACAGCAGCATGGGATCGAGATTGCCCTGGTACCCGGCCAGGCGCTGATACCCGGAATTGGACGGCGTGCGCGCCATGTCCTCGCCGTATATGGACGATGTGAATGTGATTGAAGACAGGCCGACCTGGATAAATTTCAGGGGAATGCGCAAAAGAATCTTGTTTTCCGCCAAAGGCTCATCCGTCTGCACCCTGAACACCAGGGCGCCGCTGAGCGCATCCACGGAAAATTTTTCCACTTTGCTGAACGCGGGGTCGCTGGCGTAATTCTGCCGGTCCGCCAGCAGCATGATATACTCGGGATTCACGGACAGAGACACCCATGCGCCGCGCACGGACTCGCCGGGCCCGGGCATAAGTTCCAGAAACACCACGCCCTCCTGGCCCACTTCCACGGCGGGCCGGGGCACATGCAGGCGCACCTTGGCGGCGCGGCACGGGGCCGCGCCCAGCAGCAGCGCCAGCACAGCCAGCGCCGGCCAGACCGCCCAGTGACCCCTCGTTGAAATGTGTGCGCCCGCCATTGTGTGTTTACGAATGCCCTTCGCGCGGTTCGCGCTTTTTGGCCACATCATATACGGCGCTTCGGGATGCGCCCAGAATTGCGGACGCGGCCGCAACCGCATCGCGCGTGCTCAGCCCGTGCTGCGTCAATATATCAAGGGCGCCGGATATGGCTGTGTTGTCAGGATGCGAATCATCGCTGGCGCCCTGCCCCGGCATGACTACTATGGTATATTCCCCTTTTTCCGGGGCCTGAATCCGGCCCAGCACAAAATCTTCCAGGCTGCCGCTGAGAATCTCCTCGAAAACCTTGGTTTGCTCCCTGTGCAGGGACACCACGCGGTCCGCGCCGCACGCTTGGTGCAGATCCGCCAGGGTTTCAAGCACGCGCCGGGGCGACTCGAACAGCACCACGGGGCGGTCCTCAGCGGCCATGGCATCAAGGCGCCTGCGCCGCTTTTCGCCCGAGCGCGGCAGAAAACCCTCGAACGCGAACCGGTCCGTGGCCGCGCCGCATGTGCTGATGGCCGCGGCCACCGCAGACGCCCCGGGAACCGGGGACACACGCAGCCCGGCCCGGCGCGCCGCGGCCACCAGGGCGCCGCCCGGGTCCGAGCTGCCCGGCGTGCCCGCGTCGCTCACGATGGCCACATCACCGCCCTGCTCTAAAATTTCAAGAATTTCTGGGATGCGTTTCTTTTCCGCATCCGCGTTCAGGCTGATGAGCCGCGCGCTGATCTCATAATGGCTCAGCAGCTTGCGCGTGTGGCGCGTGTCCTCGGCGGCCACGGCGCGCGCCTCGCGCAATATGCGCAACGCACGAAGCGTAATATCTTCAAGATTGCCTATGGGCGTGGCCACCACAAAAAGTGTCCCTGTCGCGGACGAGGTTTCTGACATGATTGCAGTATAAAGGAAAACCTTATTTTGTGAAGATCAGGCGCTGAAATCCACGGCTTATTATTGGAAATAAATATTGATTATGCGGCTATTTGCGGTTTGAGCGGAAAAGCGTGAATGACAGAATCACAGTGAGCAGCACAAGCACAGCCAGGGTGACCTGGCCCATAGTCCACCCGTGCAGAACAACCTGGTCGCGGGGAATAACCTGGGCCGCGAGCAGGATCACAGCGGCCAGAACAATGGCCAGGGCCAGGCGATTCACGCTGTTGCTCACGCGCCGGGCCGCGCTTTTCACGGATTCCGAGTACTGCTCGGTATCGAGCTTGACCTGGAACCGGCCCTGTTCGAGGCTGCGGGTAATCTTGTTGAGGCGCCTGGGCAGGGCCGTAAACAGGTCCCGCGTGTCCAGCACCACTTTGGCGGCTTCGTGGCCGAAATTGCGGGGGTCCAGTTCGCGCTGCAGCAGCATGCGCGCCGCTGGCTCGGCCGTGCCCACGAGGTCGAAATCCGGGTCCAGGTGCCGCCCCAGGCCTTCGAGCGTGATAAAAGTCTTGTCCATGAGCGTGAATTCGCCCGGCATGGTGATGCGGTGTTTCATGCTGATGTTGAACAATTCCATGACAATGGCGTCGAGTCTAATCTGGCCGATAGTCACGTCTGCGTACTTGCTCATGAGGCGGCCGACCTCGCGCACCAGGGCCGCGCGGTCTGTGGACTGATCGATGGTCGCTATCTCGCCCAGCACTTCCACCAGGCCCTCGGCGTCCTGGTTTACAATGGCGATGAAGTAGCGCGCCATGTTGCGCCGCATGATCGGGTCCACAATGCCCACCATGCCGAAATCAATAAGCGCAATGACCTGGTTCTCCATTACGAAGATATTGCCCATGTGCGGATCGCCGTGGAAGAACCCGTCGATGAGGATCATCTTGATATAGGCGTTGCCGATGGCTTCGGTGAGGTATGTGAGGTCGTAGCCGCGCGCGTGCAGCTTGTCTTTGTCCTTGATTTTAATGCCGTGGATATACTCCATGGTGAGCACGCGGCGGGTGGTGTGGTCCCAGTAAATCGCGGGCACGCGGATGGTTTCATCGTCTTCAAAATTCCGGGCGAGCCGGTCCGCGTTCTGGCCCTCGATGGTGTAGTCCATCTCCTGACGGATGGTTTTGGTGAACTCGTCCACGCGCTCCACGAAATTATAGAGCCGCGCCCACTGGAACCGCTTTTCCGCATACATGGCGATGGCGTGCATGAGGTCCGTGTCGATGAACACGATCTGCTCGATATCCGGGCGCTGCACCTTGACCACGACTTCCTGGCCGCTGCGCAGCACAGCCTCGTGCACCTGGCCGATGGACGCCGACGCAATGGGCACGCGCGCGAACGAGCGGAACACGCGGTCGAGCGGCACCTTGAGTTCGCTCTCGATCACATCCTGCACCAGTTCGTAGGGAAAAGGCGGCACATCGTCCTGGAGCTTGGCCAGCTCCTTGAGGATATCCGGGGAGATGAGGTCCGGGCGGCTGCTGAGGATCTGACCGGCCTTGATGTACGTTGGGCCCAGTTCCTCGATCACGCGGCGGATGCGCACGGCCACCGGCAGCTTGTAATCCTCGGTGGTCACGATTTTCTCGCGCAGGGTGCGCGGGAAATAGCGCGTAACCTCCAGGGCCTCGGCCACCCAGAAAAAGCCGTGCTTAACGAACACGGCGGCCACCTCGCGGGCGCGCACACCCATCTTGTAAAATTTTGGCGTGAATCGATCCGGAAGACCCATGGTTCCTGAACAGCGGCGCAAGATATTGGACGCACGATTTGCGCCCGGCAGCCGCCCGATAATAGTATCTTACATTTTATTGCAATGTTGCGCACCAATGAAAACGCCCGCCAGCCGGCGGGCGTTTGAATTACCTATGTTAGCGTGTTGCGGCGGGAGTTACACCAGGTCCGGCTCAATGAGCCCGTAGTTGCCGTCCCCGCGCTTGTAAATCACATTGACTTCCTCTGTTTCCGGGTTAAGGAACACAAAGAAACTGTGGTTAAGCATTTCCATCTGCATAGTGGCTTCATCCGGGGTCATGGGCTTGACCGCGAACTTCTTCACGCGCACAATCTCGTTTTCCGGCACCGGAACAAAATCATCCTCTTCAACAAGAAGGGCGTCTTTTTTGCCCTTGCCCTTGCGGCCCTTATTGAGCATTTTTTCCTTGTACCGGCGCAGTTGCCGCTCGAGTTTTTCGGCCGCGATATCAATACTCGCATACATGCTGATGGACGCCTCTTCGCAGCGGAACATGGTCCCGTTCGCATTCAGCGTCACTTCCACGCGCTGGCTTTCCTCGGCGCTCTTGTTATCCTGGTAAACCAGTTCCACTTCCGCAGTGCGGATGCGGTCATAATACTTGGTCAGACGCCCTATCTTTTCCTGGACATAAGTCTTGAGAGAATTGGACACCTTCATGTTGCTGCCACTGATTGTAATCTTAAGCTCTCTTGTCATATGCAAGCTCCTTCCATGTAAAGGATGTGGGGAAATGAATCATTGTCCGCATATATACGAACGCAATAATCGGCTTTTCCGGTCTGCGAAATACGGAATTCTGCAATCCTATACCTCACCTGATTATATTATACACACGGAAAACTCAACCAAATCAAATAATCAAAATTAAAGGAAACCGCGCCGCGCCGCGAGGCCGCTGCACAGGCCCGCACCGGTCGCGCCACAGAGCCGGCGCAAAAAGACCCCGCAAACAGGGTTGAAAAATTGTTCTGACAACACTACGATTCAAACATTGGCAATTGGACTTTGGAGAGATGGCCGAGCGGTTGAAGGCGGTGGTCTTGAAAACCACTGTGGCGTCCTGCGCCACCGTGGGTTCGAATCCCACTCTCTCCGTAACACAAGCATTGTGTTTTGAATAACCCCACCGGATAATCCGGTGGGGTTTTCTTTGGGCTTTTCAGGCAATTTCCGGCAATCAGCCAATGGGGCAAAAAGTCTCCTGATTACCACCGTATTTCAGCATGTAATATTTAACAACTCAAACTTTGCGGGTTTGCCTGCTTAAGCAAATACGTATCAAATCGAGCCGTTTTTCCATTGGAGTGCGACAATTTACTTGTGGCTTTGCGTGCCGGTAATTAATTCCCGGCACATGTCGGCGCATCCCGGATGTTCTCGACCTGCGAAAGCGGCGATAAATCGCCGCACTCCAAATCAAATCTTTCTTGCCCGCTAAGGTTGAGGACTTGAGCGACGAATCACAAGCCATATTTTCGCATGAGATACGGTGGTAATCAGGAAACTTTTTGGGGAAATTCTCAAGATCCCCGCTTGCAGAAGGGTGTCTTGAGTCGCTGAAAACGCTTTTCTATCATTAAATCCTTAACCTGTTTTTCTGAATCATCCGCCCTCTTCCTTCCGCAATTCCTTTGCCCTACAATTTGCACATGCTGCGAACCCGCACCGCCGGATTTCTGCTCCTGCTCACGTCCGCGCTCAGTATGAGCGTGGTGAGCTTTCTCGTGAAACTGGTGTCGCGCCAGGGCGTGCCCGCCGGCCAGACCATTTTTATCCGGTTCGTGCTCGGTATGCTCATCATAGGCGCCCTGGTGATTGTCAAAAAACATTCCCTCAAAAGCGAGCATCTGCGCGGCCTGCTCCTGCGCGGGGTGTACACCAGCGGCGCGGTGATATTTTTATTTTACGGCGTGGCCCTGGGCACCATGACCAACTCATTCATCCTGCTGCAAACACGGCCCGTATGGATTGTGCTCCTGGCGTACCCGGTGATTGGCGAAAAGCCCCGGCCGCGGGACTTCGCGGGCGTGGCCCTGGCCCTGGCCGGCGTGGTTCTCATCATCCGCCCGGTTCCGGCCCTGTTTCAGCCCGCGGACCTGCTGGGCCTTGCCGCGGGCGTGTGCTCGGCCATGGCCCTTCTCGCCGTTCGCAAACTGCGCCGCACCGAGGGATCCCTGACCATCATGTTCTACCTCATGCTCGTGGGCCTGGTCGCGTCGGCCCCGCTCATGGCCGGCGGCTCCGTGCCGCTCGCAGCCCCGGCCCTGTGGCTCATGCTCGGCATCGCCCTCATCGCCACCGCTTCGCAAACCATCCTCACCTTCAGCTACCGCGCCGTGGACGCGCCCACAGGCAGCATCGTGGGCAGCACCGCCGTGGTCTTCGCCGCAGCCATTGGCTTTTTCATTCTTCATGAACCAATGGATATTTACACGGTATGCGGCATGGCCCTGGTGCTGATCGCCAACACGCTTGTGTCGTTTTCCAGGAAATAACGAGGGACTGGCCTTTGTTTAGAGAGGCAATTGACCGGCGCGCTTATGCCGGGCAATTGCCCGCCAAAAAGTTTTGGGAGGATTCTCAAGGAACCCTGTTTCAAAAGGGTTCCTTGAGTCGTCGAAGACGCACTACGTATTCTTTTTCCTCATCTGCCCCCACTCAATCCTGTCAAATATGCCCTTCAATAAAATTGGCATGGCGAAGATCCAGTAGATGAGCAGCCAGGCGGGCATGCCGCCCAGGATGGGGTCGTAGTATACGTACAGGCCGAAACCGATGAGTGCGGCTTCAAACGCGGGGCCCAGGGCCATGACCGCGGCGATGAGCAACCATTCGTGTTTTTTGGGCGGTATCACGAGCAGGCGCAGGAGCAGCACGGACGCGAACCCGATGGTGGGCCAGGGCTCATTCTTCACGGTGTTGTAGATGATGATGCGGAAAGCCACGACCACGATAATGTCGGCGATGAGGCGTTTATCAATTGCCCACGGCTTGCCCGCGGGAGGCTCGCCCTGGAACACGGGGAGCTGGAACAGTTGCCGGAACGAAACGAATATGTGGCCCCAGTACAGGAGCATCCAGATGGGGATGGGCGCGCCGTACTGCTTGAGCAGGGACGGCGGGGTGTAATAATACACGTCCTTGAGCATGCTCATGAGATCATTGCCCCCGCCCGCGATTACGCCGATGAGCAAAAAGATCCAGTCCGCGCGCCGGCCCAGGAGCATGAAGCGCATGGCCAGGTTGCCCACGATCACGCAGGTCATGATGCGCGTGTCCATGAGGTACGCGCTCAAAGCGATCAGCGGCACGCACAGGAAATACAGTTCAAGGCCGATGCGGCGCAAATCCGTGGACTCAGGTTTGAGCACATTGATTTCATTGGATGCGGTCATTGTGGACAAAACCTTTCAGAAAAGGATTAGGGCGTCTTCGACGGGCCATTTCCCGGCAAAAGGCGCGCCGGGGAATTGCCTTGTGAAACTGCCGGAATCACAAAAGATCCCTCGGAATGTTCTCAAAAATTCTGGGCAGCTTATCCCGCTCTTGCAGCATTTTAGCCATGAGCCGCAGGCCTGACGGTTCGGGCGTTTTGTTGCTCCTGCGTTTCAGGGCCAGGGTGTGCGTTTTGCATTTGTGCACACACAGCCCGCAGCCCAGGCACTTTTCCTGATCCACGACGATCTGATCATCCTCAATAGTCAGCGCGTGCATGGGGCAGACTTTGACGCACATTTCACAGAGTTTGCAGCTTGATGCATTCACGACCCCGGACACAAAATTGCAGGCCATGGTGGACACGGGATTATGGAGCACGGTGAGGCCCTTGAGCGAGGAACAGCAGCACGTGCAGCAATTGCATATGATAGTCACCGGCGGTTTTGAGTTTGAAGCCATGTGCACGAGGCCCGCATCGTCGGCCTTCTGCAATGTTTTCACAGCTTGCTTAGCGGTAATCCTTGTGGCGAGATTTCTATCAATGGAATATTTGGCCGCGGGTCCGAAAAGCATGCACACATCCAGGGGCCTGTCGCAATTGTGAACAGCCTTGCGGCACGCGCAGTCCGTGACCCCGATTATGCCGGAATCACGCACGATCTTTTCCGCTTCCTCATAACTGAAAACCTTCTGGCCGGTGGATATGGATTTACGGACCGGCACCACTCGCATGCTCTTTGTGGGATACCCATGCGCTTCTTTTCCAAAGGGGCCGCTGTAGGCGCTGTGCCAAAGTGCGCCGGCGCGGCGCCTGTTTTCCGTCTGCTCCTGGCCCTGCATAAACTGCATTTCAATGAACCCGGGATAAGCGGGAATCAGCATGTATCGCTTTGCCGCGAGCACATCAATCTCGGCTATGAGCCCTTTGTCCGCCATGCGCGCCAGGCGCTGCGCGGCCGTGCGCCGGTCCACCCCTGCCCGGTCCGCAATCTTTGCCGCCGTGTATGTGAGCGGCGGATTGGGCGTACTGGCCGCAAGGCGCGCTTCGTCTTCATCGAACAACAGCCGCAGGATTTCGCGCATCTCCTCCTGGTCCGGGCAGCCCAGGGGAAAGCAGTCCAGTTTGGCTCTCAGCTTTTCATAGACTTCCATGCACAGAACTCCTTTTGCCCATTGAGAACGGAAATGATGGTCACACCACGCCCGCGAACTCGAACAATTCCCTGACCAGGCCGCCGCCGATGGGTTTCTGCAAACCGCGCACGTAGGCGTCGGTGGTGTAGTTCTGCATCCAGTTGCAATCGGACCCGCACTGCTTTGCGCCGTGGCCGTGGATATCCGTGGGGTCGATGATTTCGGATGCGGCCTCGTATGCGGCGTCCAGAGAGTCATATTTCAGGAGATTGACTTTCACGGGCTCGATGTTGGACGCAACCTTGCAGGGCCAGATCAGGCTGCCGTCGATGTCCACATGCGGTTTCAGGGACGGGTAGCATTTGATGGGGTTGCCCTCGAGCAGGTCCTTGATGAGGCGGCGCGAGCCCAGGATTTTGTGGCCCTGTTCCTTGCGCTTCATGATCTTGCTGACCAGGGCCTGGTAATCGGAATTTTCCAGGAGCACGTTATTCACGCGCGGGCCGCAGTTCATGGGCACGGGCGAGAACCAGATATCGTGGTGGTTGGCCCAGTCCAGCACCGAGTCGGCCTCGTGGATGGTGTCCGGGGTGATGACCGTGTTGACCATGAGCTTGAAGCGCACGCGTTTCTGAAGGCGGCGCAGGGCCACGATGTTGGCGATGACCTGTTCGCACAGATCTTCCTTAACACCCCACACAGCGGCCAGGCGCTCGATATTGAGCGCGTCCATGCTCACGATGATGATGTCCATTTTCTTAAGGAAATTCTTATAGCGCGGGTCGGGCAGCATTTTGTGGATGCGGCTGCCGTTGGTGTTGATCATGAGCGGGAAGAAATTCAGGCGGTGGGCTTCGTCCACCATGTCGGGCAGGTCCAGGCGCACGGTAGGCTCGCCGCCGCAGAAGTAGATGCCGGTGGTGTTCTTACGGATCACGGCCAGCAGTTTTTTGCCCTGTTCCGTGTCGAGCTTGCCGTCATTTTTGAGGTCGAAATACTTTTCGCCGCGGTGATTGTCGCAATAGGAGCAGCGGAAATTGCAGGTATTGTGCATGGTCCAGATCATGTAGGGCGGCAGCAGGGTGTGGTCATTCATGCTCAAGCGCTTGTAATTGGCGGCATAGCTCTGGGCCGTAGTGGTCAAAGCGTCGGCCACGCGCTGGGCCTCGTCGATTTTTTCCTTGAGCGTGTGCTTGTCGGTTTCTATAACCTTGAGGGCCTGTTTCACGAGTTCGTCGGCTCGCGCATTGATGTCCGCCGGGCGCGGGTGGCCGGGCAGAGGTTTGTAAGAAACGGGTGCGGGTTTTGTGAGTACGGGCATGGCATGGCCTCGCTTTCTGATTTTCCGTTTGTGATAAAGGTTTTCGACGTGCGCGCGAATCGATTTTATGTGCAATAACTGCTTGACATCAACGGCTTGTGCAATGTGCGATAGTTTCGACTAACAGGATGGGCAGGATAGGCAGGATTTGTCCGGCTTGGCCGGATGGCATAGATGCTTTCATCTGGTGCGTGCTGTTGTGCAATACAGCGTTTCCCATTTTTGCCTCTTTGCCCACTGCTTTCTTTACCCATTAATCAATAGATCAGGTGCGGTGCGTCCTCGGGGCTTGGCGCCGGGAGGTGGTGAAGCTGCATGCGCTGCTGATTTTTCTGGAGCCAGGCCCGCACTTGTTGGGATTCATAAACCGGGTGCTGTGCGGCCATGATAAAAATGTTGCGGCCGCGCAGGCGCAGCAGGCGCTCGGCAAAATCCGTGAATGATTCCGGACCGAACGCGGGCATGATCATAAACGACAATTCATTGCGGGCGGTGATGGCCGAGTACATGACGCCCTTGAATTCAGGATACTTATCGGGAGTGACCGCGGCGTCGCCGCACCAGAGCATCTGGGCCTTGTGGGCCAGGGCTCGCGCGTGGATGGCGGGATACTCGCGCTCGAACCAGCGGCGCACGGGCGCGGGCGCGGTGCGCGTGGCCTGGAACAGGGGCCGCTGGGGCAGGAACCCCCAGCGCTTGATGTAGCGCGTGGCGGTCCACAGGGAGATTTCCGTGTCATGTTCTTTAATAAGGTATTCGCAGAGCGCTTCGCGGGTCCACAGGGGTGCGTCCAGTCCCAGGGCGTCGGGGCAGTGCTCACACAGGGCGCGCACCGTGGCCGCGGACTGGGATTTCTTGAGCGTGGTCTGGCGCGGGCGGCCGCGGGACTGGGATTCGAGCCCGGCGTCGCCCTGCTCGCGATGTTTCTTGACCCAGGCGTTGACCGATGCGCGGGACACGCCGAACACCTTGGCGGCCTGGCCCTGGGTCATGCCCTCGCCCACAGCCGCCACCACGCGCATGCGGATGGCTTCCTGTGCGTCCGGGGATAATGTGCGTGCATCGCTCGTCTTCATGATTTGGAGTATAACAGACCCCGCAACATGTGTCAAGTACTTTTTGCACAGATTTTTTACATGCGGTGAAAATGCGAGTTGAAAATAAAATAATTTGTGCGCGGCAACACGAAGTGGACGAGGCCAAACAGGAACGGGTATGGAGATTTCTGTTGACGGCGAAATGATTGATCAGTGCTTAAAGTGCTTGATCATGGTGATGCGGTCCAGGGGCCAGAACTGGACCCAGGCTTTGGCGACCACGTTTTTGCGGGGCACGAAGCACAGGCCGTCTTCGTTCTG
>Ga0351883_1149_pt1 | contig 21943 bp, 6 predicted proteins | sample BONcelFGM3001F14_FD_206772 | JGI IMG/M metagenome (GOLD analysis project Ga0351883, IMG submission 206772) | Enriched cells from coal bed in the Powder River Basin, Montana, United States - BONCAT cells FGM rep3 HSBNCT.FGM.300.1.F14 ...
TAAACTTCCTGAACCGAACCTGTTAACCGACATATAATACCCATCCTGCCAAACACCGAGTTTCGGATAGTCGGGCATGTCGGTAAAGGTAAAGGCATAACGGTACCAGGAGCCAGTAGGATCGCCGGTTTGGGAGATGGCGATCATTTCATAAAATGGTCCATTGGGGTAGTTAGGCAATGCAAACTGCGAGAAAAGCCAGCGATCAGCATCTTCATCATAGAGCACAATGGCATCACCATCGTTGGAGCTTGCCCAGGGTCCTGGGAAGCCGTTCCAGATGGTACGGTTGAGAGAGGGTCCCATCACGGATACCCCGCTCTTGTTGAAAATCTGAAATGATAGATTAACACATTGAAAAAAGTGGTCGGGGCCAACTTCACCGTCGGTATCTGGAGGAACAATGGAACCATTCCCTGAAACACCAGCAATATTTATGATGGTGGTATCTGTCACCTGGTCGCCGAACCATGATTGTCTAACAGGATCATTTACAGGCATGCCGTCATCGGTCGGCCGGCCAAATGGATAGAGGTTATTCTTTACAACCCCATCTTTCCATGTATTGTCTAACTCGCCCGGGTCCATCTGAACCATATCGCGCAAAGGTGGCGAAACATCGAAATAAACAGCTTTTGAAACAATGGGTTGGGAATTCTCTTCCTGAGCAAAAAGAGACCCAACGGAGATTACCATCCCCATAACGAGAAGGAACAAATTTTTCATGATTATGATTTTAATGAATCCAATGCAAAGATAAATAATTTAGGCGTACCTTTATCTCCTCAAACAGATTTCCCTATGAACATTATAGTTACCGGAGCCAGTCAAGGTATTGGCAACGAAATCGTTAAGGTTTTTTCGAGATCAAAAAAGAATCATATAATCGCCATCTCACGCAACGAGAAACAACTTCAGGCCCTGGTTGACGAATGCAAAAAGAATAATCCGGAAGCCAATGTAACCCCCTATGCGTTTGACCTCACGCAGTTCGATTTTTATCCGCTCGTAATCCAACGAATAGAAAATTACATGTCCCATTGCGATATCCTGATCAACAATGCAGGGAACCTGATCCTTAAATCTTTCAAAAAAATCGATCAGAGTAGCTTCGATGAAGTTTTCAATGTGAATGTGAAAGGGTTGTTTTTCTTTACCCAGGCAATTTTACCCATGATGGGCAAGGGGGCACACATTGTGAATATAGGAAGCATGGGTGGGATCCAGGGAACAAAGAAATTTAAAGGCCTTTCAGCTTACAGCGCCAGCAAAGGTGCTGTGGCCGTACTCACCGAAGCCCTTGCGGAGGAGTTGATCGAGGAGGAGATCCGGGTAAACTGCCTGGCTCTTGGCGGAGTTGAAACAGAGATGTTCAAACGGGCCTTCCCACATGCCGAAGCCGGGTACACCCCAAACCACATGGCCCAGTATATAGTGGATTTCGCCATGAATGGCTGGAAACACTTTAACGGGAAAGTGCTGCCGGTTTCTCTTGGTACTCCTTAAACCAGATGCCGGATGCCGGATGCCGGATAGATGATCCTGTTTCACCATTTCGCTATTTCACTATTTCACTATTTCGCTACCTAAAACGGCTGAATCGCCCTCTCAAAGATCCCATGCACCCACGCAATCATCATACCGTAATTGGTAACGGGGATGCCGGCGTCAATAGCTGGTTTCAGTCTCTGGTGGATCTGCTTGCGGGTGATCATACAGCCTCCGCATTGAACAATCAGTGAATAATCCGAGATTGGCCTTTCAACATTGCTCAGTCCTGCCACTACATCAAACTCAAGCCTCTTTTTTGTGTAATTACGGAGCCATCGCGGGATTTTGATCCGCCCGATATCGTCGCAGGTGACATGGTGTGAGCAGGATTCAAGAATCAATATACGGTCACCCTCCTTGAGATCATCAATTCGCGGAGTCCCTTTGAGATACTCCGCAAAATCGCCTTTCTGGCGGGCCAGCACAATAGAAAAACTGGTAAGCATGATATCATCCGGAATGGCCGCATCAACTTTGGGAAAGACCTGGCTGTCGGTGATTGCAAGCACCGGCTTCGGGCTCATTTTTTTTACATACGCAGCCACAATATCCTCCTTCAGAACCACGCAAACGCCATCATAATCCAGCACATCGCGGATCACCTGCATCTGAGGCAGGATCATCCGTCCCTCGGGAGCCTCGGTATCTACAGGTGTGATCAGCACAACCGTATCACCAGGCTTGATAATATCCCCAACCAGTGTCCGTTTTCTGTAGGCGGTTTCAGGAATAGTCTCCCGGATCAAGGAAGCAACTTCAGCCTGATTCGTTGGCAGCGCAGCACAAAAATTGATGACCGGAACCTGGTATTTCTCCCCGATTACACGTTTAAGATCAGGGGATATCGGGTCTTCATCTGATTTATTATGCAGGATGATGAATGGAACTTCGTGATGCCGGAAGTCACTGATCAATTTCTTTTCCGGCTCATCAAATTCATTATGGGAGATAACCAGAATAGCGAGGTCGATAATCTTCAGAATTTCTTTGCTTTTCGCTATTCGCTTCTCGCCCAAAATACCTGAATCATCAATCCCTGCTGTGTCAATCAGGATGGCAGGACCAACACCATCGATTTCGAGGGATTTTTTCACAGGATCCGTTGTAGTCCCAGCAATTTCTGAAACAATAGCGATATCCTGTCCCGTCAATGCATTGATAAGGGAACTCTTTCCATTGTTCCGCCGGCCGAAGATGCCGATGTGGGGTTTGGTGTCGCGGGCTTTGCTCATTTCGCTGTTCGTTGTAAGCTGTTCGCTTTTCGCTGTCTGGTTTGCAAATGTAGAAAAAAACAGTGCCATTGTCTGACAGTAGAACCAAATTACTACCTTTGAGGAGGAGGTGTTATGGTCCGAAAATCGTTCCTGGTATGTTTTCTTATCGCCCTCACTTTCCCCGTGTTCGTTTCCGGAGAAGGGGTCCGTGAGTTGCGACCCGACTCTGCTTTCTCCTCAGCCGACTTATATATTGTAAATGGCACATATTCTGGCAATTACACTAGTTTTGCGCTCATCAACTGTCCGGAAAGACAGCGCCTGAATATTCATGTGAAAGAGGCTGGTGAAATCATTCTTTTCGGGCTCAAATCACCTGCTGCCAACAAGACTTTCAACCTGCGAAAACCAGATGGGACTATCGTTTTAACCGGAATCTTACCAACAGCAATCGGCCAGACCGGATACATCCGGTATTACCACCAGGCTGTGGTAGGGCCCTTCCCTTCCCTTGGCGGATATATTCCTTTCTCGTACCAGGTGACCAATTCTGCTGATACGGGAAACTACTACATTGAACTCTCCAACCTTCCCCAGAATAGCGACATCAGGATTGAACTATGGGATTTTCAGGTAGTTTCAGGGAATCATTCACCACCTGTTCCTGCTGATATGATCAACGGCCGGGTTTGGTCGCAATCATGGCAGCTCAACGCCGAACTCGCCTATTACCGGTTGTTCAACGGAAAATTCTTTGTTTATTCCAACGATGGGATCGTGACCAAGCTGACCCTTGAAAATGCCAGGATTGGAGTCGCAACCTTCTTTTGCAACCCTTATGGTTGCCTGAATACCGGCAATTTCAACGTAGACAGAAAGTCTCTTACTTACAACACCATTTCAGTTTTTCCCGGCATTGCCGATTACAAATTATTCCTGAACAACCCCGATTCAACGGTTTATCCTTCCGGTGTTTATGGCGAAATTACTGGTACGCCGGAACTGATTGCCGATTCTGCCTATCCACCTTGCGACAGGCACAAACTGATCTCAGTCAATGTAAGCAAACCGGGAAGAATTGAGATCGCTATCGATTTTCCTTACGGCGCTCCTGCAACCACTGTGTCCCTTTATGACACTGTACAATCGGGCATCAACCTGATCCCATGGGATGGATTGGACGGACTGGGGAACCAAATTCCCGACGGGACCACTCTTACCTTTACCGTTACGTTCCTGGATGGTTTAACGAACCTGCCGATATGGGACCAGGAGCAGAACCCCAATGGCTACACGATCAACCTCGTTAGGCCAAACAGTCCTTCCGGCTCCATACCCCAAACCTACTGGGACGACACCAGTGTTGGAGGAGGAGGATGGTGCCCAAGCGGATCAAACCTCTCAGGATGCCTCCCTACTACTACCGGATGCCATAGTTGGGCAGGGTACGACTGTCACGACGACATGATCAACACCTGGTGGTATGCCAGCTCAAGTACTGTGACGTTTACAGAAACGTTCCCCGGTGAGATAGCTGATGCTGTTGGCCATGGTGCCTGGAATTGTGGATCGGGGAGTGTTCTGCTTTCTGCCACCGTGCCTTTAACATCGACAGTTGACTGGTACGACTCACTTACAGGGGGGACGTTGCTTCTTGCAGGAGACACCTCTTTTCTCACACCACTCCTTACTTCAACGACAACGTTTTTCGCCGAAGCGCGAAGCCTGATAACCAGTTGTATCAGCCAGAACCGGGTGCCTGCCACCGCAACCATTCTTCCAGCCCCCATCCCCACAATCCAGGGCCCCGACAGTGTTTGCGCAGGGACGAATGGAAACCTCTACCAAACCGAACCCGGAAAAAACAATTACGAATGGTGGCTCTCCTCAGGAGGCGTAATCACTTCTACTACAGGTTCAAATACAATAACTGTAAATTGGACTGATGCTGGCCATCACACTGTGTTTACAAATTACACGGATCCAAATGGCTGTCCGGCCAGCAACCCTGCGGCGTTTCGCGTGGCAGTCGCCCCATCGCCCGATGCCGCCGGACCGGTCAGCGGACCTTCCCCGGCATGCGCAGGCAGTGAAGGATTACTTTACATGGTTGATACAATTCCCCGGGCTCAGACTTATACCTGGAGTGTACCATCCGGATTTACCATCACGTCAGGAACCGGCACCAACTTAATTACCGTCAATATTTCGCCAATAGCGGCATCCGGAGAGATCATCGTCATAGGAACAAACCAATGCGGCAGTGGAGCCCCCTCACCGCCATTCCCGGTAACAGTTACCTATACGCCCGTGGCAGAAGCCGGACCGGATGACACCGTCTGTCAAAGAACTCCCTACACGGTGACCAATGCAACGGCTTCAAACTTTAACGCACTCTTTTGGACTACCAGCGGCGCCGGAACCTTTGAGAATATCACTTCACTCTCCCCCACTTATATTCCGGAAGAGACAGAAACCGGAAGCGTTACGTTCACCCTGATCGCAGAGAATCCCCCCTGTATGCCCGATACATCGGTGATGACTCTCTGGATTGAACCTGCAACCGCCGCTGATGCGGGTCCCGATTTGACAACCTGTAATTTGTCTGCCGTATCTCCGGCAACGGCAACCGCATCAAATTATCAGTCATTGCAATGGACCACCTCAGGAACCGGAACATTTGATAACCCCACCCTTCTTCATCCTTACTACCTGCCAAGTACCCAGGATTTTACTGCGGGAATAGTCACACCTACGCTGGCGGCTGAAGCAAAAAAGCCATGTCTCAATTTATCGGACCAGCTTCAACTGACCTTTTCATCTCCACCTGTGGGAGATGCCGGTCCGGATGGAACGATCTGCCAGGGAGAGACGTGGCAGGTGACCGGAGCTTCTGCCCTTCACTATTCTGCATTACAGTGGGAACACAACGGAGCAGGCAACCTGATGGGGGACACAACCCTTTATCCAGTTTACATACCGGCATCCGGCGAGAGCGGAATAGTGAATCTGTCGCTTACCATATGGGGAAAGGGGGCCTGTTCAGGCTCAATGGTTACGAAACAAATGCAACTGCTCATTTATGCCCTGGAAGTGAATGCCGGTAAGGACCAGACTGTCGACTCAGCCTCATCCGCTTTTTTGGATGGGATTGCTTCACAGGGTTCAGGCGATTACAAGGTTCAGTGGGAGCCGGCAGCCTTGGTGGCATATCCTCATCTCCTGGTGACCGAAACACTGCCGCTCAGTTTCTCCGGATGGTTTATCCTGAGCGCTACCGACATGCTCTCGGGATGTAGCCGAGGTGATAGCCTGTGGATTGAAGTACTAAGTCCGGTTCCGCCACCACCTCCACCACCTGATTGCCTGGAGGTTTACAACGTAATCACCCCCAATGGGGATGGGGTTAACGATACCTGGATCATTACATGCATTGAACAGCATCCCGATAATTCGGTACAGATCATCAATCGTTGGGGCGACCGCATCCGAAGTTTCGAACGGTACGACAATATCGGTCAGGTTTGGGATGGCACCAACCAGCGGGGAGAGCATGTTCCTGATGGAACTTACTACTATGTATTGACAATCAAGGATATGGATCCGAAAACAGGATGGATATTCGTTCGTGGCGGTTCAAAGTAAGGGAATATGAAAGGAAGAATACGGCATCCGGGAAATACGAAATACGAAATACGAACGGGAGCGAAGCGGTTTCTATTTTACTACTTTCCTACTTCCCTACTCTCTTACCTCCCTGCTTTTATACTCCTCCTCCTTCTTCCCTCCTCCCTCGTCATTGCACAACAGGATCCCATTTTCACCCAATACATGTACTCCAAACTGGAGTTCAATCCAGCCTGTGCCGGAGCTCAGAATGCCCTGTCGGTGGATATGCTCACCCGGTTCCAGTGGGTCGGTGTTGAAGGAGCTCCTCGAACAGTCTGTCTTACCATTAACACCCCTCTTCGAAACCCGCACATCGGACTGGGAATGTATATGTACCGTGATGATCTGGGGCCAACAGTCGATTACAACATAATGGCTTCCTTCTCCTACAGGATTCTCTTTCCGTCAAGTAATCTGGCCTTTGGTGTTTCTGCAGGCATCAAGTATTACAACATCGACTGGAATGCCTTGCACCCAAAGGATCCAGGAGATCAGCTGCTGGTCGCCGATGCAAGTAACAGTGTTGTCCCGGATGTCGATTTCGGGATCTATTATTCGCATACATACTTCTTTGCCGGACTCTCAGCCAAACACCTGCTGCAAAACCAGTTGGTACTCTCTTCCGCTGCACCTGACGACGAGGTGAGTTTCACCCGGTTACAGGCAACATTTTACGGCATCACCGGAGGGGTTGTTCCCCTTGCCGAACAGGTAAAATTCCTGCCATCAGTGCTGGTGAAATATGTCGGCAATGCACCCCTGCAGGCAGATATCAACTTACGGTTCCTGCTTCTCGATATCCTTACACTTGGGGCAGGATACCGAACCAGCAGCGCGATCGGACTGATGGCCGGAGTGGATGTTGGCAAAGGCTTTTCGGTTGGATACTCTTACGACATCTGGTTCAATGCCCTCCGCTCCCACAACAGCGGATCCCATGAGATCAGGGTCAGCTATGCAACCGACCTCTTTAAACGAACCAGAATGCTCACACCTAGATATTTTTAATTTCTTAATGACTAAATTTCCTAATGACCAGATCGCTCATCATATTCCTCACCCTCCTCTTCTCCCTCCCCACTGCGTTTTCCCAAATCAGGCAGGCAGAGAAAGAGATGGCTGTTTTCAACTGGATGCCGTTGGTTTCCCACTGAACATACCCATCATGATTGAGATATTGCAACCACACCTCAAAAAATATATTTGTGTCGGGAACACTCCTCCAGCTCGATATATAAAAATTCCCGTCAGTGGTGGTAGCAACCTTTAGGAAAGTATGGTCGTTTCCCGCACCCGAAATCATGGTATTAAGAGAGGGATCTTCCACCCGCTGGGCAACGGCAAAAATTGGCTCCGCCAGACTCCACTTCGCTCCGGCTCCTAATTTCCTGACCCTCAGACTTTCTTCACCCCATCACCTCATCACCCCATCACCCCATCACCCCATGACCCCATGACTTCATGACTTCATGACCTCATGACTGCATGCCCTGAAAACCTCCAGATTTTATGGTGTCACTTTTTTTGTAATTTTACAGGATCAAAGAAACACTGCTGCCAGTGAAGCATTTATCCGCTTTCATCTTCGTCTTACTCGTTTCATCCTCCTGCTTCGCGCAGATTGACAAGGAATTCTGGTTTGTGGGACCGGAGATCTCGGCCAACCATGGGGATGCGCCAATTTACATGAGGATTTCCACCATGGACGATCCCGCGAATATTCTCCTTCGGATGCCGGCAAACCTGAAATTTGCACCAATCAGCCAGCTAATTCCTCCAAACTCCACAATTTCAATCAGGCTGGATGTGATCAGCTCTGTGTCATGGTTAGACAGCATTGAAAACAAACCGCCTGACCAGGTTCTGAATAAGGGACTCTTACTCACATCGGACAACCTTGTCACAGCCTATTACGACGATGCACATAATGCCAATCCGGCCATCTGGCCGATGAAAGGGAAGAATGCACTGGGGACGGAGTTCTATATCCCCGGGCAAAATAATTACGCAAACCACACCAATGATGGTAGCGAAGCATTCGATATCGTTGCAACGGAAGACAACACCCTGATTACGATTACCCCCACACTTGATATTGTCGGGCACCCTGCAGGGATTCCTTTTGAAATAACGCTGAACAAGGGGGAGACCTACTCGGCCCGAACGCTGATTACAACGACATCGGCATCCCTGATGGGTTCTCATGTTGTGTCAGATAAACCCATCGCCATCACGATAAGCGACGACTCTATTATTACGGGAGGCTGGGACATCATTGGAGACCAGCTGGTTCCCATCAACCTCCTGGGCTATGAATACATCGTGATCAAAGGATTTGCCGACAACAATCCACCCAGCAACAACGACGAGAGGGTATACATCCTTGCAACACAGGACAACACCGACATATTCATTGACGGAAGTCCGACGCCTGCCGCGACACTGAATGCAGGAGTGCAATACAATTACGGGATCCCTTCAGCATCCAATACCGTCTACATCAATGCCACAAATCCCGTATATGTTTATCACCTTTCGGGACATCCCGGAGAGGCAGGAGCCTCAATCCTTCCCCAGGATTCATGTACAGGATCCATTAAAATAGGGTTTGCCCGTTCGAGCACCAGCGCCTTCGCCATGCTGATCCTTACGCGAGACGGGAACCAGGGAGGATTCCTCCTGAATGGAAGCAATGCAATCATCACCGCGGCAAACTTTAATCCCGTTCCTGGCACGGGCAGCGAGTGGTACTATTACCGGCAGAATAACATGACTGTAGGCCAGGTGCCGGTTGGAGCCAATCTTCTTGAGAATACGATCGGGAAATTTCACCTGGGAATCATCAACAATGTGGGCGCCAGTTCCGAGTACGGCTATTTTTCGGATTTCAGCACACTGTACCTCGGGGCAGATGCCAGCATGTGTCCGGGCGACAGCCTGGAACTCGACGGAGGGGCCAATATGAGCAGTTACGCCTGGTTCAGGCTGATCAGCGGACTATGGACCCAGGTCGGGAGCAACCGTTTTTATACGATCACCGACAGCGGTTCTTACTCCTGTGTGGTGAACGGGAATTTCTGTACCCTGATGGATACCATCAATATCGGATACTATCCCAATGCCACCGTTGATCTGGGTCCCGACACGACCATCTGCCAGGGTACGACAGTAACGTTCAATCCCGGAAGTTTTGTCGACTACATGTGGAGTAACGGCTATCCTGGCCCTACGTTAACAACCGGTCAGGGAGGAGAATGGTGGGTTCGCGTGACCAACAACAACGACTGTGTGGCCTGGGATACTGTGATGCTCTATATCGATTCACTGCCTCAACGGCCTCAGGAGATCTATGGCCCTGATACGGTTTGTCAGGGAGACCAGGGGATCTACTACTATGTGGATTCCGTCCATTTTGCCACTACCTATGTCTGGTCCCTTCCTGCAGGAGCAACCGGGACGAGTGATACGGCCGACATCACACTAAGTTTTTCAACTCCTCAGCCAATGGGTATCCTTCAGGTGCATGGGGTTAACCATTGCGGAATTGGACTGGATACGAACCTCATCATCACCGTCAAACCTTTACCCGGAATCGTTGGGACAATCGAAGGGTACGACACTGTGTGTCAGACGGAGGCCAGCCTCATGTATTCGACCCATACCATTGACAATGCCACCGGTTATTTCTGGACCTTTCCTCCGGGATTCACAATCACAGGCGGACAAGGGAACGACACGGTGTTTGTGGATGTTGGCATGACGGCAACCACCGGGGAGATCACTGTTTACGGACAAAATGATTGTGGCCATGGCGACACTGCGAGCCGGACGGTTGTTGTCAGGCCCTTCCCTCTTCCCCCGGGTCCAATCTCCGGGCCGGATTCCGTCTGTCAGGGTACAACCGGCGTTATCTACAGCGTCGATTCCATCGCCGGCGCGCAGATCTACCTATGGATACTGTTTCCTGGAGCCTCCATCACGTCAGGAGCCTTCTCCCGGACAATCACCCTCGATATTGACTCTGCTGCGTTTTCGGGAACCATTGTCGTGAAGGGCTGGAGCGACTGCGGAACAGGCGACAGTGCCTATCTCTCTCTCACCATTAACCCGATTCCGCTTCCGGCTGGTCCGATCACCGGAACCGATACTGTTTGCCAGGGAGACATAGGTGTTATTTATTCAATCGATCCGGTGCTCCATGCCTCTTCCTACATCTGGACACTCCCATCGGGTGTATCCATCGTCAGTGGCGTGGGGACCAACCAGATCACAGTTGATTTCAGTGCTTCTGCACAATCGGGACAAATAACTGCAAGTGGATATAACGACACATGTGGTGCCGGAACCATCCGGGCTTTTCAGGTCCATGTAAATCCGCTCCCTGTCAACGCAGGAACAATCACAGGCCCTGATACCGTTTGTCAGAATCAAACCGGGATCCAATACTCTATTCCGCCTATCCAATATGCTTCAAACTATATCTGGTCATATACCGGGACAGGCGTGACGATTACAAACAATGGAACAACTGCCATTCTTGATTTCGCTCGTATTTCAACTGCCGGGGTTCTTTCGGTAAGAGGAGAGAATGGCTGTGGATTGGGGGTCGAATCACCTGGATTCTCCATTTTCGTTCATCCTTGTCCGAATGTCTCTCTCCAGCTCTTCCAAACCATCACCACACGCGACGCCCAGCCATTTTTACTGAAAGGTGGAATTCCCCTCGGTGGCACCTATTCAGGAGATGCCGTTACTGCAGGCTGGTTCTACCCTGCCCTTCTTCCTCCCGGACTGGATACCGCCACCATCCGCTACCACTATACCAACATGTATTCGTGCAACAACACCGACAGTATAAGAATTGCCGTATTTTCACCAACTTCATTTACCTGCGGTGACACATTAGTGGATGTAAGGGACAGTGCAGCATACCCTACTGTTTTGATCGGAACCCAATGCTGGATGGCATCCAACCTGAACTACGGAAGTATCATCCCCTCCTCACAGATGCCGAGAAATAATTTCATCGCCGAGAAATACTGCTTCAATGACAATCCTGCGCTCTGTGCCCAGGGTTCTGCGCTATATCAGTGGGATGAGCTGATGAATTATGAAGATACTCCTGCCCTGCAGGGCCTCTGCCCTCCCGGATGGCATATTCCGACCGAATCGGAATGGACCACCCTGTTCAACCAATATATCAACAACGGATTCGCTGGTAACGCCTTGAAATACACGGGGTACTCAGGTTTCAATGCATTGGCCACAGGCATCCGGTTCCATACGATGATCTGGAAGTACCCGGTTACCGATCCTGTGCTCCGATCGATCCTCTTCTGGTCTTCCGATGCACACTCTCCTGCCAAAGCCTGGGCCCACGGCATGAACGAAGTGGCGATAGACATTGAATACACCCCCAGCGTTTCGTATTATCCCGCACTGAAAAGCAATGGGTTTGCGGTGAGATGTATTAGGGATTGAAGTTAGTTTCGGGTTTCATTTTTCCGGCCTTCTGTGCAACCTTTTTCCTAATTTTGTGTAATATATATATTGAGTGTTCCATACATGAATAAACATTATTCCGTTACCTATCCCCTTATTGTCACATTCACTATATTGCTATCACATCTCGGATTTTCTGAAGGATCGAAGGAGATCTGGATTGACAATCACGAGACCAACCTGTACCTCTGCAGTGATTTTGCAAATCAATGCAACAACGGGAATGGAGACCGTACTCAATTTGCCATCTATGGCTGCGATCCACCCGACAGGCTCTATTTTGTCACAAATTCAAACAACGAGACGGTCTACCTGGGATTTCAGGGAAGTGGTGCCGGGTTTAACAATCACATTGTTTTCAGAATTAAAAACGCTGTAGGATTAACTGTCCGACCAGAGGAAAACCTACCAACTTCAGGAGCCGGATATATCAGCAACATCGGCCAGGCACGGGTAGGACCAACACAATTCTATGGAGCAGGTGGATACAATGCAATCAGCTTCCACCCAACAACTCCCGGAGTCTATTACATCGAATTCAACAGAGTGGCCAATTCTACCGGGAATCCCAATCCCGGAAGTTTCGCGATGGACCTGTTTGATATCACTGTTGCCGACACTGTCGCCAGCCAGGTGAAGCCTGGAAGAGTATTCTCAAAAGCCTGGCAACTGCAGGAAAACGGTGGGGATAACTGTTACGCCACCTTCTATGTCTATTCCAATGACAGCATCATCACCTCCCTTGCATTAAACAACATGAGTGGCGGAGTATGGGTAACTTTTTGTAACCAATATGGTTGTGCCAATACCAGTAACTTCGTTCAGGACAGGAAGTCGTTAAGCAACCAACAGGCATTTGTACCCCAATTCAACATATTTCTGAATCCTCCTGACCCGGTCCTTTTCCCCTCTGCCACCACTCTCGGACAAATAATCCCTCCGGTAACGGGCATCCGATCCTGCGACAATGGCAACATCCTCTTCCAGGTTACTGTGGATAAACCAGGGAATGTTGCGATTCAACTGGATTTTGATCCTCCTTATGTAACAAGAACCCTGGCTACTTCTGTGGTGGCTGGGGTGAATCCGATCAACTGGGATGGTGTGGATGGGGACACACCTGGAACCCCTGTCCCAAACAATGTAAATATTTCGTTTACCGTTAGTTATATTAACGGATTGACCAACCTTCCACTATATGATGTCGAGGCAAACAGCAGTGGTTTTACGATAGGACTGGTGAGTCCGCCAGGATCTACACCCCTGGTTTTTTGGGATGACTCTAACATCCCGGGAGGAACAACAAACTTTACCGGATGCCTGAGTCCACCGGGATGCCACCCCTGGCCCGATGGCGACCATCATACTATGAATACCTGGTGGTATAATGTTTCAACTACAACAACTCCTGTGAATATCACACAATGGCGGAAGCCTCAAACACTTCTGTTTAACCAGTCTCCGCCTCAGAGCTATTGTGCCGGGACAAACAGTGTGATGTTTTCTGTAGGAACCGATCCCAATACAACAATTTACCATTGGAGCTACACCGGTACGGGAGCCACTATCATCCATACCAACCCTACGGATGCCTTTATTATGGTAAACTTTGCTGCCAACGCCACTTCAGGGAACATCGAAGTTTACGGCACCAACTCCAACTGCACCGACCCGGGCCCCACTTCCTCACTGGCAGTTTCGATCAAACCGAGGCCAGTTGTAGACCCTCCTTTTACGAAATCGATCTGTTCAGGAACATCCACCAATATCACCCTTGCATCAACACCTCCGGGTGCTACATTCAGCTGGAACTCGGCACCACCGTCCTGCAGCGCCAATATTGTAGCCTGTCCTCCCGGAAGTTCAGGGGGTACCATTAATAACCTCCTTTCAATCTCGAACCTCACGCCTGGCACTGTTACCTATCATATACTACCCACACTGAACGGATGTAACGGCACTGTCCAGGACCTGGTGGTCACAGTTAACCCCCTCCCGGATGTGCAGATCAATTCTACCACCCCTTCGATCTGTTCGGGTCAAACAACAAATATTTTATTATCATCCACTGTCCCATCAGCGGTATTCAACTGGACTGCCACACCCAGTTCTCCAAATCTGAGCGGGTTTTCACCAACAGGAAGCGGGGATATCCTGGAAACGATCTCCAATTCAGGGTTCACCACCGAAACCGTTACCTATTCAATCACCCCTACGGTGAACGGGTGTACCCCTTCCAGTCCGACCAATTATATTGTGACTGTTTATCCTACTCCCGACCTAAGCACAACTCCACTGTTGTCGTCCGTTTGCAATGGGCAGGTTTTAAACCTGCCCCTACAATCCAATGTTTCGGGAACGACCTTTACCTGGAGCTGTACACAAACCTCCGGCAATGTTACCGGCTGGAGCGCCAATCCCGGGCCGGGAACTACTACGATCAACCAAATTCTTGACCTGACAGGGGTGGTCAAGGACTCTGTCTACTACCATCTGACACCCGAGGCAAATGGGTGTAACGGATCGGTTTACGATTACAAAGTCATTGTCAACCCTGTTCCACAGCTCACCGTATCGCCTATGTCCAGCTCTATCTGTTCAGAAGAGCTGACCAACATTCAACTGACTGCAACCTGTGCCGGTACCAGTTTTAACTGGACGGCAACACAAGGTGTGGGCACCATTACCGGCTTCAGTGATGGAACAGGCGATCTGATCGCTCAACAGCTTACCAACAACCTTTTTACAGATGGCAGTGTCGTCTATTCTATTATCCCCAGCACCAGCAGTTGCACAGGACTCGCGGCCGATTATACCCAATGGGTTAAACCTCTTCCGGATGTTTTAATTAACTCTTCGACCCCTACAATATGCTCCGGGATGACCACCAGTGTCCTTCTCTCTTCTTCCGTTGCCGGGACTACCCTCAGCTGGACAGCAGCGGCCAGCTCGCCGAATGTTACCGGATTTTCAGCGACAGGAAGCGGAGATATCCTTGAGACGATTTCCAATGCGGGATTTACCATTGAAACCGTTACCTATACCATCATGCCTGTCGCTTTTGGCTGTTCGCCATTACTGCCAACCACATACACAGTTACCATTTACCCTATCCCTGATCTTATCATCAACTCCACTACTCCCACCCTTTGCTCGGGAGAGAGCACAAACATCCTGCTTTCTTCTTCGGTTGCCGACAGTACCTTATCCTGGACTGCCACAGCCAGTTCACCGAATGTATCCGGATTCTCTGCCAGCGGCACAGGCAGTATCCTGGAGACGATTACCAACACCGGACCAACAGTTGAAACGGTAACTTATCAGATCACTCCGTCGGCAAACGGGTGTTCCCCGGCCGCGCCCACAAACTATGTGGTGATCGTTTATCCTCTCCCCGATGTTGTGATCAACTCAACCACACCATCACTCTGCTCTGGATTCACCACATCAATCCAACTCTCTTCCACTATCTCAGGCACTACTCTAAACTGGACTGCAACAGCCTCATCCCCCAACATCACCGGCTTTTCGGCATCCGGGAGCGGAAGTATTTTCGAAACTCTGGTCAATTCCGGTTATACCACTGAAACCGTTACCTACGAGATCCTTCCTACAGCCAATGGTTGCTCGCCGGCAGCGACAACTTCCTACAATGTTACGGTTTATCCTGTTGCCGATGTGCTGTTTACACCCGCATCACAGAATATCTGTAGCGGTCAAACTACCAGTTTGACCCTACAATCCAATGTACCCGCTACTTCTTTCACCTGGACAGCCACCGGCAGCACAGGCAATGTCTCCGGGTATGCCAACGGAAGCGGTACGCTGATTCAGCAGACCTTGACGAATTCGGGTTACCTGATGCCCACGGTCACCTACCAGGTCTCCCCCACAGCAAATGGGTGTCCCGGAACACAAAATTCGAGCGTTGTCACCGTGAATCCAATGCCGGCAGTCTCTGCAATTGTTTGCTTCGACACGCTTACCACTACTCAGGCACAACCCTTTACACTGAAAGGGGCCATTCCGCCTGGAGGCACATTTAGTGGTCCCGGGTTAACAGGTCCGACATTTTATCCTGCCATTGCAGGAGCAGGTGTTCATCATCTCAGGTATACTTACACCAACGATTTCGGATGCATCGACAGCGCCTCAATTACAATCACTATCACGAATCCCGTATCCCATATCTGCGGAGATACCGTGACCGACATCCGCGACAATAACAGATACCCAACTGTCGACATCGACGGTCAATGCTGGATGGCCAGCAACCTGAACTTCGGCAACACCATCCCCTCCACACAGATCCAACGGGACAACTGTGTGAATGAGAAATACTGTTACAACGACAACCCGGTCAACTGTGCAGCCGACGGCGGCCTCTACCAATGGGATGAAGTAATGAGCTATATTTCAGACAATGGAGCCCAGGGATTGTGTCCACCTGGATGGCACATCCCCACAGAGGCCGACTGGAACACACTTTTCTCAGTCTTTATTTCAAACGGATTTGCAGGCAATGCCCTGAAGTCAAGTGGTTATTCCGGTTTCAATGCCCTGATGAGGGGTGTAAGGTTTGATAACCTCGCCTGGAGATTCCCGGCCAACGATCCCATTCTTCGCTCAAAACTCTTCTGGTCTTCGTCCATTCATGGCACCTACAAGGCCTGGTCGCACGGCATGAACGAAGTGGTTGTGGACACCGATTACACCCCCAGCGTCTCATTTTATCCTGCGCAAATGAATAATACTTTTGCGGTTAGGTGCCTGAAAGATTAGCTCGCAAGCAACCTTTTTGTAATTTTGTGTATTATTAGTCAGGGGGTTGCCGGATGAGTATAAAATTTACACACCTATTCTTATTATTCTCGCTTTTTCTCGTCTTTTTCACATGTCAAACATATGGAGAAGGCACGAAAGAGCTGATGCCCGACAGTGCCAGTAACAAGCGTGCATACATCCTGATTGCCAATGGAAATGTAGGTGGTGGCACACGAGACCCATTTGCCCTATACAACGGTGATACCAATTACCGGCTATTTATTCATATAGCAGACCATGTCAAAGAAAAGATCTATTTCGGAATTGGGGCTACCTTATCGGGTGGAGCAGTCAATTGGCGGATTCACAGACCCGATGGTGTGGTCGTATGGAGTGGAACCACCCCAACAGTGATAGGGCAACAGGGGTTTATCCGTTACTACCAGCAGGCATATATCGGTCCTAATAAGTTAAGTCCGAGCGGTTACTCCGCTATTGTAGTGGATCCAACAATGAATGGGAATTATTTTATGACATTTCAGGTCGGCAATGGACAGTCAAGAATTTATGAGAAGGTCGACATTTCGATAATAGATACAACGACACTCTTAAATAAAAAGGGGCGGGTGTATTCCAAAGCCTGGCAATTGAGCACCTATGAACCAAATGCACACGGATACTTCGGTTATATGTTTGTCTACTCCCAGGACAGCATCGTCACCCGGTTCAATCCCAATGGATTTGACGGCCGATGGTTCACCATCTCCTGCAACAACTCGGGATGCTATCCGGTAGGTCCCGGGATGCCTGCAACAGAGGCCAGGAAATCGACCAACGGATGGCACAACTTTCCTTCGTATAAAATCTTTCTGAATGATCCGGATAACCTTGTCTATCCAAGCGGCATCATCGGCCAGGTAGTGATTCCCCCTCCCCCCGGATCCATCGTGGTAGTGGACTCCGATTGTGCCGACGGAAGTATGGATTTCACCTTTGAAGTCACATCTTCCGGGACAGTTACTCTCACTTTGCAACTTAGCTCGTTAGGATTTGGATTTGTTGACAAAGAGGTACTTCAAACTGTAACCGTCGGGCAAAATACAATGGTATGGGACGGGTATGACGCCTCCGTGCCACCCAAACTGGTCCCAAGTGGCTCTACATTTCCTTTCACCCTCACCTATGTCAAGGGAATGACTCACTTACCTCTATGGGACGTGGAGAACAATGAGTTCGGATTTCTGGTAAACCTGGTACGACCTGCCAGTACCTCCGAACCCTCCTTTTACTGGGACGATACGAATATCAGTCCGGCTATGCCTCCGGGTCCGTCAACCAGTCCCCCGGGCGGATGTCAGAGTGAGGTGACTCCCTGTCATATCTGGTATGAATCTAATGGAGAACCTGGAAACAACAAAACCATTAATACCTGGTGGTACGTCTCAAATACTACTACAGTACCTGTAACCATCATGAAAAAACAGCTTCCGGGACCAATCGGCAGTATCACCGGACCCTCTAGTGTTTGCCAGGGAAGTTCGGCACAATATACCTGTCCTTCTGATTCCAACTCTCAGAAATACGTCTGGACATGGCCGGGAGGAACAGATACAACCTCTTCCCCTTTCAAGATCATCAGCTTTTCACCGAGCGCTACTCCAGGGCCGGGACAGATCACTGTAAAGGGGTGGAACAACGAATGCGGCACCGGGCCGATCACCACCAAGTCGGTCACCATCAACCAGATCCCTTCAGTCACTACGACTCCCCTGGTGAAGACCATCTGCAACGGCACATCGGCGAATATCACACTCACCGCTAACGTCACAGGGTCGACCTTTGGCTGGAGGGCATGGAGCACCAATCCGAACCTGGGAGGATACTTCAACGGCAGCGGATCTGTAATCAGCCAGACATTAACCAATTCGGGGATTGTCACCGACAGCGTCCGCTACCGGATAGCAGCAACGGCCGCAGGCTGCTATGGCGACAGTGTCACCTACCGGGTAGCCGTCAGGCCGGTCCCTAACCTGAGCAACAACCCAAAATCGCAGGTACAGTGCAACAACCTCAATACCAATGTCACCCTGACATCCTCCGTTGCCGGGACACAATTTACCTGGACCTGCACACCCAGTTCCCCACAGGTTACCGGCTGGAGTGACAACCCAACACCAACTACCCTGCTCGATCAAACCCTTGTCAATACCGGCTTCCAGGTAGAAACAGTCAATTATCATATCACACCAATTGCCAACAATTGCGATGGTCCGGTCACCGATTATGTAATTACTGTGTACCCAACTCCCAACCTCTCAAATACTCCTCTCACCACTTCTATTTGTAGTGGGCAGGTTTTGAACCTGCCCCTACAATCCAATGTATTGGGTACCACGTTCACCTGGAGCTGCACCCAAACCTCCGGCAACATCTCCGGCTACTCTCCCAATGCCGGACCGGGAACCACCGCCATCAACCAAACCCTGACGCTGTCGGGAGTGGTCAAAGACTCGGTGATCTATCACCTGACTCCAGCAGCCAACGGTTGTGACGGATCTGTTGCCGATTACATCGTGGTGGTACAACCAGTCCCCCAGTTGAACATGCCATCGATGTCGGACTCGATCTGCTCGGAAGCCACCACGAATATTTCCATTACCTCCACTGTTGCAGCAACTTCATTCACCTGGACATCTGCTGCAGGAACCGGAACAGTGACAGGATTCAGCGACGGAACAGGCTCATCTATTTCCCAGGTGCTGACGAACCCCCTGAATACTCCCGGAAGTGTCCTCTACACCATCACCCCAGCCACCGGAAGCTGTACCGGGGATGATGGCGTGTTCACACAGTGGGTCAAACCCCTGCCCCACCTGACCAACCAGCCGAAGGGGGACTCTGTGTGCAGTGGGCAGGTGTTGAACCTGCCCCTACAATCGGATGTGACCAACACCTGGTTTACCTGGAGCGCTGTGGGATCTTCGCCGTTCATTACCGGCTTTTCCGATCAAACCACACCAACGACATTATTGGATCAGACATTGATCAATTCGGGATTTGACATTGAATGGGCAACCTATCAGGTCGCCCCTACTGCCGCAGGGTGTAACGGGCCGGATTCAACCTATGTGGTGACCGTCTATCCGGTGCCCGACATGTCAAACGATCCTCCCAGCCTGGCTCTCTGCAGTGGGCAGTCGACAGGTGTGACTCTGACATCGCATGTTTCCGGGACGCAGTTTACCTGGACCGCTGTTGGCTCTTCGCTGTTCGTTTCCGGATTCTCGGATCAACCGGCACCAACAACAATTTTGGACCAGACACTGGTCAACTCGGGGGATGACATTGAGACGGTGACATATACCATCACACCGTCGGCCAACGATTGTGATGGCATCGACACAAGCTTCGTGGTGACCGTCTACCCGGTGCCCGATCTCTCCACCTCTCCGCTGGCCAAGGAGATCTGCAATAACAACACCACCAATGTTGCGCTGACCTCCAATGTGACAGGAACACTTTTCACCTGGACCGCTATTGGCTCTTCGCTGTTCGTTACTGGTTTTTCGGATAATACAACGAATCCCATGCTTCTGATCGACCAGAACCTGGTCAACTCGGGATCGGTCAACGAAACAGTCACCTACCGCATCGTACCCCATGCCAACGGCTGTTTGGGAGATACTGTTGATTACATCGTGACCGTGGTTCCTTCTCCCTATCTGACCAACAATCCGCTCACCCAAAACCAGTGCAACAATGTGAACACGGCATTGACCCTGGAATCGAACGTGGCCGGCACCCAGTTCACCTGGACAGCAACTGGTTCGTCGGCGAATGTCAGCGGCTATTCCAACAGTGTTGCTCCGGGAACATTGATCAATCAGACTTTGGTTAACTCCGGATTCAACACCGAAAGTGTCATCTACCATGTCACCCCGGTCAACAGCGGATGCCCCGGTTCGGTGACCGACTACACCGTGACGATATTCCCGGTACCGGATGTATTCTTTGTGCCGAATGGTGAGACCGTGTGCGAGGGAAATGTCAGTAACCTCTCCCTTCAGTCCCACGTTACAGGGGCCACGTTTTCGTGGACAGCAACGCCTTCGTCGTCCAACCTGACAGGATATTCAGACGGTTCGGGTGATCTGATCGCCCAAACGATCGACAATGCAGGGGCAACGATTGAAACGGTGACCTACAGCGTAACGCCGGAGGCCAACGGGTGCCCGCCGGGAATGACGATGCCGGTTGTAGTGACCGTCAATCCGCGACCGGCGGTAACCGCTGCCCCCGGCGGACAAGCTATCTGCAACGGCGCCACAACAGGCCTCACCCTGATGGCGGATGTATCGGGATCGACTTTTGCCTGGAGAGCGTTCGGAAGCTCAGTCAATGTAACGGGGTTCTCCAACGGATCGGGCGGGGTGATCACCCAGACGCTGATGAATTCCGGGTTTACCATCGATACGGTCACCTACCGCGTAGCCGGAACTGCCAACGGGTGTACAGGCGACTCCTCCGATTTTAAGGTTATCGTCTACCCGGTTGCCGACGTGCTGTTTACACCCGCATCACAGAATATCTGTAGCGGTCAAACTACCAGTTTGACCCTGCAATCCAATGTACCCGCTACTTCTTTCACCTGGACAGCCACAGGGAGCACAGGCAATGTCTCCGGGTATGCCAACGGAAGCGGTACGCTGATTCAGCAGACCTTGACGAATTCGGGTTACCTGATGCCCACGGTCACCTACCAGGTCGCCCCTGCGGCGAACGGATGTGCCGGAACGCAGAACTCGGCCGTGGTAACGGTGAACCCCCTGCCGGTGGTCTCCATGACTGTTTGTTTCGACACCCTTACCACCACGCAGGCGCAGCCCTTTGAACTCAAAGGGGCGGTTCCCGCAGGCGGTGTCTTCAGCGGGCCGGGCGGAACGGGTTTCCCAGGACTGACAGGTTCCACCTTGTATCCGGCTATCGCAGGGGTCGGCATCCATCACATCCGCTACACCTATACCAACGCCTTCGGGTGCATCGACAGCGCTTCAATATCCATCCACATCACGGATCCCTTATCCCATACCTGCGGAGATACCCTCACCGACATCAGGGACAACCAACAGTATCCCACCGTGCTGATCGGCTCCCAGTGCTGGATGGCTGGCAACCTGAACTTCGGTACGATGATCCCCTCTTCACAGATCCAGCGTGATAACTGCATCCCGGAAAAATATTGT
>Ga0351883_1150_pt1 | contig 21902 bp, 15 predicted proteins | sample BONcelFGM3001F14_FD_206772 | JGI IMG/M metagenome (GOLD analysis project Ga0351883, IMG submission 206772) | Enriched cells from coal bed in the Powder River Basin, Montana, United States - BONCAT cells FGM rep3 HSBNCT.FGM.300.1.F14 ...
CGCTGAGGCTGACGCGCTCGTCCAGGGCGGGGTAGGGCTTGCGGGGAGCCTTGCCCGCCGTGGGGTCGGCTGTGGCGGGCTTTTTCACAACGGACGGCTTTGATGCCTTCGTGCGCGTTTGGGCATTGCTATCCAGTTTCGCGTTCTTCACTGAACCCTTTGTGCTTTTAGCCATAGCGTGTATCCACCCCTTATGGTGATGGTTGGCAATTGCATACCCAGCCATCGATTTGCCTATCATTATACACGCAGATGTGTCAATGTGCAATCAACGCGGGTTTGGTTGCATTTTATATATGCGGGCATACACCCATTGACGGCTGAACGCATGTGGAGAATGCTGTGACTGGCAAGGCCGCGTTCAGTCATGTGTCCGGTTTTGGACAATCCAGCTTTCAGCCTGGCTTGACATCCTGTCCAGCAGGCGCTGCGCCTCCGCTTCGTTAGCCCCCATCGCCGACAGGTACACCTTTACCTTTGGCTCTGTGCCCGATGGGCGCACGATTGCCTTCAACCCTTCGTGCGCGCAATAACACAGCACATCGCTTGCGGGCATACCCTTGATGCCCGCCAGATAATCGACGGTTCTTGCGATGGGCTTATCGCCCAGCTGTGTTGGCGGCTGTGCCCGCAGCCTGCGCATGGTTTCCGCCATCACATCCATGGGCAGGCTGCCGGGTATGTCATAACTTAGCAGTCGCGTGCCCATATACCCATATCGGGCATAGAGGGCCTGCAACGCCTGTGCCAGGGATAGCCCGCCCGATGCGTAAAACTGGGCCATTTCGGCAATCAGCAGGCATCCCATGACGCCGTCCTTATCCCGTACATGCGTGCCGGCCAGATAACCGCAGCTTTCCTCAAAGCCAAAGGCAAAGCGTTCCGCCTCGCCCAGCGCTTCCATCCGGCCTATCATTTCGCCGATGTACTTGAAGCCCGTCAGCACCTCCCTGACCTGCGCGCCATGGTGCGCGGCAATCGCGAAGGCCAAATCGCTGGTCACAACCGTTTTGACAACGACAGGCGCGTGTTCGGGGCGCATGGCCTTTTGCGACAGTATGTATGCCATCAGGAGCAGGCCAACCTCATTTCCCGTAAGCGTTCTGTATTGGCTGCCCACTTCCCGTACCGCCACGCCAACGCGGTCGCAGTCCGGGTCGGTCGCAATCAGCAGATCCGCCTTCTCCCGTTTGGCACAGGCCAGCCCCAGTGCCAGTGCCTGCGCAAGCTCCGGGTTTGGTTTGGGGCAGGTTGGAAAGTCGCCGTCTGGCAAGCATTGTTGCTTGACCTCGATCACCCGTACGCCCCGCAGATGCTTCAGCACATCGGTTACGGGCTTATGTCCGGTGCCGTGCAGGGGCGTGTATACCACCCGTAACGGACATCCATCGCCCTGTGCGCTGATACGGCAGGCCAGTGTTTGCTCAATGTACATACGGTAGATTCGCTGCGGTATGATCGCCAGCAGCCCCTGTTGCATCGCCGCCTCTTCCGCCAGCCAGCTGATCGCATCATACCCGACACGCTCAATGCACGCGGTGATCGCATCGGCGGCAGCGTCCGTGATCTGGCACCCATCCGCGCCGTATACCTTATAGCCGTTGTACTGCGCGGGGTTGTGGCTTGCGGTGATCACCACGCCCGCATCGCAGCCAAGCTCGCGCACCGCAAAAGAAACCATGGGCGTGGGCAGGGGCTGGTCGTACAGCCATACGAGGATGCCCATCTTGGCCAGCACACCCGCGGCAACCCCCGCAAACACAAGCGACCCATGGCGCGTATCGTAGCCGATGGCCACCTGCCTGCCGCCGGATTGCAGCAGATAGTCGCCCAGCCCGCGCGTGGCGCGCGCGACCGTATAGGGGTTCAGCCGGTTGGTGCCAAGCCCGAGCTGCCCGCGCATGCCGCCCGTGCCAAACGTCAAATCGCTGCAAAAGACGGCCTCCCGCTCTGTTGCGGAGAGAGCCCTGAGTTTTTGCTTTGTCTGTGGGTCGATGGCGGGCGAATTCAGCCACGCCAGGTATCTGCTTTGAACGTTCATGATCATTTCTCCGGCAGTGTTGTTTGCGACTTGTACCAGTCGTACGTGCGTTGAATGCCCTGCTTCAATTCGGTGGTATATGTCCAGTGTAGGGATGTCAGCAATGATACGTCCAGCAGCTTCCGCGGCGTGCCATCCGGTTTGGATGCATCGTATTCAATCTTGCCATGGAAACCTACCACATCCGCAATGATGCCCGCCAGCTCCGCGATGCTCACATCCTTGCCGGTGCCAATGTTCACATGGCTTTCGCCGCAATAGTGGTTCATCAGGTGCACAACAGCCTCCGCCAGGTCATCCACATACAAAAACTCGCGTAGCGGCGCGCCGCTACCCCAGACGGTCACATGATCGTCCCCGTTTGTCTTCGCCTCATGAAATTTACGAATAAGCGCAGGCAGCACATGGCTGTTCTGCGGGTGAAAGTTATCGTTGATACCATAGAGGTTGGTTGGCATGGCGGCAATAAAATCGCAGCCATGCTGTTTGCGGTAAAACCTGCACAGCGCCAGACCGGCGATTTTTGCAATGGCATAGCCTTCGTTGCTGGGTTCCAATGCACTGCTCAGCAGAAATTCCTCTTTGATCGGCTGTGGGCACAGCTTGGGGTAGATGCACGAAGAACCCAGAAACAGCAGCTTCTTCACCTTTGCGCGGTAGGCCGCTTCAATCACGTTTGCGGCAATCATCAGGTTATCAAAACAGAAATCGGCCGGATACTGGCTGTTGGCATAAATACCGCCCACCTTGGCGGCGGACAGAAACACATAGTCCGGCTTTTCCCGCTCAAAGAAGGCGAACACTTCGGCTTGACAGGTCAGGTCCAACGCTTTGTGGTCAGAGGTGAGCAGGTTTGCATACCCCTGCTTTTGCAGCTGCCGAACGATGGCGGAGCCCACCAGTCCGTTGTGGCCGGCAACATATACTTTCGCGTCTTTTGGCATGATACGCTGGTTCATCACGGCGACCCTCTTCTTGTCAATTTTTAACCCGCTGAAAGCGAATCACGGCGTGTCTGTTTGGGCCAATGTGCGCACATACGTCATATCATGCGCGACCATCAGCCTGACCAGCTCCGCAAACGGCGTTTTGCAAGGGTTCCAGCCAAGCGCCTGCCTCGCCTTGGCCGGGTCGCCCAGCAGGTTTACCACGTCAGTCGGGCGGTAGAACTGGGGCGATACCTCCACCAGCACCTTTCCGCTCTGCTGATCGATGCCCTTTTCGCATGGCCCTTCGCCCTCAAAGCGCAGCTTGATCCCCGCGTGTTGAAACGCCAGCTGGCAGAACTCGCGCACCGTATGCTGCTCGCCGGTAGCGATCACAAAATCATCCGGCCGGTCATGCTGGAGGATCAGCCACATGCATTCCACGTAATCCTTCGCGTATCCCCAATCGCGCAGCGAATCCAGATTGCCAAGGGATAGCCTGTCCTGCAATCCGTGTGCGATCCGCGCAGCCGCAAGCGTGATTTTCCGCGTCACAAACGTTTCGCCGCGCCGCTCGCTTTCGTGGTTAAACAGGATGCCGTTGCTGGCAAACATGCCGTACGCCTCGCGGTATTCCTTGGTAATCCAGTACGCGTATAGCTTTGCGACCGCATAGGGGCTGTATGGGTGGAACGGCGTGGTTTCCCGCTGGGGCACTTCCTGCACCCTGCCGTACAGTTCGGATGTCGATGCCTGATAAATGCGGCAGGTCTGCGCCAGCCCGCACAGGCGAACGGCTTCCAGCACGCGCAGGGTGCCCAGCGCGTCCGCGTCCGCCGTGTATTCCGGCACGTCAAAGCTCACCTGCACATGGCTCTGCGCCGCGAGGTTGTACAGCTCGTCCGGCTTAACAAGTCCCAGGATGCGCATGATGCTCATGGAATCCGTCATATCGCCGTAGTGCAGGTGCAGGTGCGGGTTGCCCTCCAGCGCGGCGATGCGTTCCTTGTAGTCCACCGAACTGCGGCGCACAACGCCATGCACCTGATAGCCCTTTTCCAGAAGAAGTTCCGCCAGGTAGGAGCCGTCCTGCCCCGTGATACCGGTGATCAGCGCGGTTTTGGCGACGTTTTGCATGGTTTGCCTTCCTCCTTACAGCAGTTGGGCGCGCGGCACCGCGCCCCAGTCAAATGTGATGCGATTGATGTCCTGGTCGCCCACTTCCTCGCCCACATGGATTTCAATGTACTCAAACTCCTCCATGGCGCGCACGGCGTGCTTTTGCCCCCTTCGAATGGTGATGGCGCTACCTTCCTGCAGCATCATGGAGGCCCCCTCCAGTATCAGCTCCGCGCTGCCCCGCATCACCGTCCATATTTCATCGCGCTTATTATGGAAGTGATAGCTGGAGTTCATCCCCTTGAAGATGGTTATCTTCCGCGTTATCGTCGCCTTTTGATCCACGGTGGATATATCGATCGTCTTGATCGTTCCCCAGCGCCGCTCCTCATACATCGGCTGCAGGCTCACGTCCTGTATCATGTTTTTGATCGCGGCGCAATCCTCCTTATCCGCAATGAGGATGCCGTCATACGTCGCGACGGCCACCAGATTGCATACCCCCAGCGCCACCACGGGGATGTTCAGCTCGTTGATGATATGCGTGCGCTCGCACTGCGTGTCCATCATCACAAGCCCGGTTGTCTGGCTGTGCATTTCATCCGTGAGCGTATTCCAGGTGCCCAGGTCTTTCCACAGGCCGGTAAAGGGCACCACGGCAAGGTGGCGGGCTTTTTCCAGTACCTCATAATCAAAGCTGTTCTTGGGCAGACAGTCATAATGGCTGTACAGTACGTCATAGGCAGGCTCAAGGCCGTATGCGCAACAGCGTCGGAGCATCTCCCCGATTCTGAAGCAGAATACGCCGCAGTTCCACAGCGCGTTTTGCGCAAGCAGGCTTTGGGCGGTCGCTTCGTCCGGCTTTTCCTGAAACCGCGCAACACCGTAACAATCAAAGACCAACCCTTCGTGCATCGTGCCGTCGGGCACAATGTAGCCGTATTTTGTGCTTGCGTAGGTGGGCGTAGCGCCCATCAGCGCAATCTGCGTTTGCGCATTCGTATGAATCACGGTGTTCAGCTTTCCCAGCGTTTCAAAATAACGGCTCTCCGTGTAGGGGTCCACAGGCAGCACGCAGACGACGTCGTTTGGCGTCGCCTTCATTTCGCTTACCAGATAGGCGCAGGCGAGCATAATGGCGGGGAACGTATCCCGCCGGGTAGGCTCTACGGCGATGTGCACATTCCCCAGTTGGCTGCGAAGCATTTCCACCTGCCCTGCGCTGGCGCAGATCACCGTGTTTTGGGCCATACCGGCTGTGTCAAGTTGCCGCATCACACGCTGCACCATCGAACAGGCCTGGTCGCTGTTTTCATAGGTGAGCAGCTTGATATACTGCTTGCTGCGCAAATCGTTGGACAGGGGCCACAGGCGCTTTCCGCTGCCGCCGGAGAGCAGTACGGTATACATATCGCCACACTGCACAGCGTCAATGGGGCCATTGGCGTTTTGCCCGTCAGTTTCCCTCATAGTCAGCCTCCTTTCCCATGTGCTGCAAACGCACGGGTTACCAATGTGCGAGCGGAGCCTTTTGTTTCCGGCCTGAAGCCAACGGCAAGGCCGCGACAGCCCGCTTACGCCTTTATGCCGTGCGTATTGGCGAAATCCCGCACCGCATGACGCGGCTGCGCCGGCATGCGCCGCACAGTTTGATGGTCACAGATTGAGCGGGGCAACCGGCGCGGGCGCCTCCACCTCGCTCGCCGGTGCGGCGCGCAGTTTGTTTCGGTTCAGCAGTATCGTAACCAGCCGGAACAGAAAAACAGACACTTCCGTGACGCTTGTCAGCGCGCACAGCGTGAATACGTTCAGCGCAGCGGCAAAGTGCAGCACGGCAAGGCCGCAGAGCTGTATGCACATACCGAACACATTTGACATATTCGCGTACTTTGATAAGCCCATGGGAGACAGCACGGGAAACGCAATGATATAGGACGGCAGAATCACCCACGCGATGGGAAGCAAAAGCCTGAGCATCGTGCCCGCCGCGGCATACTCGCCGCCAAACAGCAGCACACACAGGGGCTCGGCATAGATCGCGATCAAAACCACCGCGACCGTGATCGGCGGCATGGCGACGATCAGCAGCTTTTTGATCAGCTTGAAATCCCTGTGCCGGATCATATAGGGATACAGGCTGTCCGCAATGGGCGAGGAGCCGGTTTTGGCAAGCGAAATCACCTTGTCGCCGGACGTATAGTAGCCAAGCACCGGCGAAGCCCCGTAGAGTTTGCCAAGGATCAGCACATTCAAGGCTTGATAAAAGGTCGCTGTAATACGGGAGATGAAGAAAGGAAACGATTTCTTGAACATCGTGCGCACAGCCATACGGGAAGGTTTGTGGACAAACGCGCCGCAGCGTTTGCGCACATCCGCGAGCGATATGCCCAGCGCCACCACATTGCCCGCCAGCAGCGACACCGGCACAAAGAAATAGTCCGCGTCGCTCTTGACGAACAGGAATACCATCGCCGCGAAAATGCTCCTGATGGCAACCGTGCGAATGGAAATGGTTTTCATATCCTCAATGCCGCGGTAAAAATAATCCGGCAGCAGCGCGTTGAAAACATAAGCCAGCAGGTAGACCAGATAAAACCCGATATCCGCAACGTCGATGAAACCGCCCAGTCCCAGCAGCAGGAAACCGACCCCCGCCAAGGCAGCCAGCGCCAGCTTGATCAGCGTGACCGACGCCATCAGCGACAGGAGGTAGGCTTTGTCCGTTTTGTGCTCCGCCACCTCCCGCGTTGCGGACAGCAGAAAGCCAAAGTCCAGGATCAGTTGCACATACGTCATATAGCCAACGGCCAGCCCGATTTTCCCGTATACCGTCGGGCCAAGCACACGCGTCAGATAGGGGATGGTCACAAGGTTGAGCAACTGCGTCGAAAAAGCCATGATGTATAAAAACACCGTGTTGTTGAGCAATCTCGTTTTCCGGTGTGGCTCCTTTGGGGCAGCGTTCCTTTGCATACGTCGCTATCACCCGATTCCTCTTCTGATATTCCAGCGACATACCGCCGTGCTATGACGCACGATGATATGCTTCAGCCGTTGCTTCAGGCTGCGTTTCCGGCAGTAGAGGCGTTTGAGGGCGCGAAGCGGCAGGCGGTTGAGGTTGGCATAGAAGGCGTCTCTATTGAGCGGCCTGTGCATCGGCGCATGCAACTGCCCGTTGAGACGTGTTTCCGCCTGATAGTCGGCAGGCGCAAACAGCAGATGCTGTTCTACGGCTTCCCACAGCCTGTGTCCGTTTGGCGTGTTGATGGTTACGGTCGATACCGCCCTGTCCGGCGTGAACCGCCCGTCCGCCTTCCTGAAAGCATTTGCCCGCGCACAGTCTCCAAGGGTGATATCGCCAATACGCTCTGCCCGCGCATAGTTGCAGCGGTAGCAGCAATCGCGCAGGGAGACGCCGTCCAGAAACGCCTGATAGAAAGGGTCCTGATGCGGGAACACCATGGCCTCGCGCCGGTCGTGATAATAGAAGTGATAGCAATACGTACAGGCATCCTGCGGATCCTGTTGCCGAAACGTGAGGCGGCTTAAGCCATCCAGCTGATAGTGCCTGCGCATGTGGCTGCGAAACGCGCCCGGGCTGGGCACGCCATGGCATATCAGGTCCGCCGTATACAGGCAGTCAAGGCCTGCGTGAACGGCGCGCAACAGCCCCGCCACCTGGCACGGCGTACCGCAGAACAGCACCGGCACCCGCCTGGCAAGCAGCCCCGCGATTTCTTCATAACAGGCGGCCACGTTACTTTGCACGTATTTGGAACCCTGCATGTGCGCAACGCCTTCCATATCCGCCGTCAGAATGTGCTGCACCATCAGGTCCTCGCCCATGACCGCCCCGCATACATAACCCTGCATCGCCGTAATCATATGTTTGGCTAGCACTTGAAAAACACCGCCGGATGAGCTTGCGCGGGTTTGGGCTGCGTCGCGGGCAAAGGCGGCGTATGCCTTGTCCGGCATGCGCAGGGTGAACGGGTTGCAACTTGGGCAGACGTTAAAACACTTGCCGCACCGCAGGCACGCCTCTATGCGTATCACCGGATGTTGGAACCCTTCCGCATCCGCTTGCGTATGAATACACTGCCATGGGCAGGCGTTTACACAGGCCAGGCAACCGGTACAGTCCTTGGCGTTGAGCGCTGCTATGGTCATGGATGGCATTTCTCCTTTATCCCCTGCGATATCCGCTGGCGTTGTCTTACAGCAAACCGCCTTGCGGGCTGCCTGATGCAAACCTGTCATACCTGTGCCTTTTCAGGCACGCCCGTTACGGCGGCAAGCACCCATGCCTTCTGTTCTGCCTGCAATGCGGCAAGGCGCGGGTTGCTATCGGTGTAATCCACCGGCCGGTAATGCTCGGCTGGCATGTCCAGCCTGTCATCAAGCCCGATGCGTTGCAGCAGCGTCCGCACGCGCACGGGGTTTGTGCTGTGTGTGAACGCCACGAAATTGCGCCGCAGGTTGACGGAGAACGCGGTGCCGTGAAACGAGTCCGTCAGCACCAGCTCCGCGTTGGCCATCAGTGCGATAAAATCCGCGGGCGTTGCGCCCAGTATCTTTCGGTTTGACTCTTTCCAGGTGTAGTTGCTGTATTGGATGGTCCATACGGGGCAATTCAGCTTGTCGGCATAGGCTTTCACCCGCGCCCGGTAGGCGTTCTTGTCGGGCGCGATCAGGTAGGTGAGGATGTAGCGCTCCGTCGTGCCGGCATATTTGGAGGTTTGCCCCATGCAACGCAACCACGCCGCCCTGTCCAGCAAAAAGGTAGGGTCCATCAGTGTTTGCACAGGCGTATCCGTCAGGGGCTGCAACTGCTGGCGCGCAAAATCTTCCCGCACGCTGATGGCCTGAAAACTCGTCAACGCGGCCTGAAACAGTTGGCGCTCGGCCTGCGTAAGCGTTGAACTGCCCATGCTGGAGGCAATGGAGATGCGGCGCTTGGCATGGCCGAAGCGCAGCAGAAACACATCGTCGATGCCGTTGGTAATCTGGGCGTTCCATATCTGGTCGCTGCCTGCAATCAGCACGTCGTACTCAAGCGCGTCCAGCTGCGCCTTATGCGTGTAGCGTTGCCTGGTCAGCGGGTAGCATTGCGCGATGTGGCCAAAGCCGCGCTGATAGTATCGCTTCTTCCCCAGCAGCAGGTTTTTAAGCAGGGATGTCAGGTAGCCGCTGATTCGATTGTTCTCTTTGTAGGACCATTTCTGGATGCGCTGCTCATAGGGGTTTGTATAATCGATCAGTTCTACACAAAACCCCTGCTCTTTCAGGAAATATGTCGTTGCGAACGCTTGGAGGCAAACGCCGTAATTATAGGCCCTGTGGAATGTGACTACGCCGATGTTCATCAATACAGCGCCTCCCCATGTTGTGAACGGTTGCCATTGCGCATGGCGGGTGGCCGCTACGGCGGCGCGGCGCTCAGGTTTGCCTTGCCGGTTGCGTTTGCTTGCGCAGGTTCCAGCCCAGCCGGGTCTGGCCGTATTCATAGCAAACGCAGAGGATCACAAAGCTGACCAGATAGTTCTGGTATTTGTAGAAGCCGTTGAAGAACGCGGGAAAGAAGGCATAGGTAATCAGCAGGATTTGATCGATGCCGCGGCCACATTTGCGGGCCGGGTTGCGAAGCGCCCGCACGAAGAACACCGTGTATACCAGCGCGCCGGCCACGCCGGCGCACACGAGCAGGTTGATGAAATCATTGTGCGCCCAAAGGCTGCCCGAGTGAAAGGCACGGTTGATGACATAGATGCTGTCAAAGCCCTGCCCGAACAGCACTTGCATCCAATCACCGGCGAAGAAAGCCTGCATATCCGTTTGCCATATCAAAGTGCGCCCGGTTGTGAGCCCATCCATGCCACCGCTATAGCCGTAGGCGTCCCCTGAGGTCAGAAACGCGAACTTGCTCATCGTTACCGAGCTCATGAACACGAAAACCATGATAACCAACCCAACGCCGTATATGGCAAGCCGCTTGGGAAGGCTGCCCAGGCTGTGCCTGATGTAGAGATAGAGGATGATGGCCATGGGAACGATGAACGTGCGTGCGCCCGTTTCCAGTACGGCGAAGGTTAACGCGATCAGCACACCCATATGGAGCCAGGAGAAGCGTTTGTTCAGCGTCTGAAACAAATAAAGCGTCGCCACGGCGCAAACGCAGGACGCCATCGTGTGTTCGATGCCCGCGAAGCCAACGTAATACTCATTGCCTCCCCAATAGGTGCGATAACAGCCCTTGACCAACAGCCCCGCCAAAATGAGGCCGATCGAGGCGTACATCACCACGTTGATTACCCTGCTGTTTCTGACAAACGCGTTTGTCAGTTCTGCGCGCCTCCTGTCGTCCGCGATAAACAGCAGCCATAAAACCCCGGTGAGAAAGTACAGCAGGTCCTCCGTATTCAAACCGATATCGGCAGCGATCACCGTCGTGTAGACCGATGCCCAAAACAGCAGCAAACAGGCGATGATTTCAACCGGGCGCAACCTTTGCACGGAGATCAGCAATAGCGCGAGGATGATCACGGGCAGTATGATACGGTTCATGGAGAACGGAAACAGAACCAGCACATGCCCGGAGACCGTGAACAGCAGCATGAGCAGGCAAACGAGCGTATACTGCGATTTTCTGTTGATACTCAAGCGACAACTCCCACTGGCTGCCTGCGGCGCGGCGCGCCAAACGGCAGGCAACCCATTATCATCAATCCGCCGTTAGCGCACGCTTTCTGAGGCGGCCCCGTCTGCGCAGGCGCGCTATCCACAGGATGCCTGCGGCCAGCCCCACCCCTAGCGCAACGCCTAGGGCGTCCAGCGCAACATCCCCTACCAGCGCGTCGCGTGTTTGTGTCAGAAGCTGGTGCAGTTCATCCGTTATGCCGAACACAGCGCCCGTTGCCAGCGCCCACAGGCAGGGGCGCTTTTTGTGGAAAGCGGCGTATGTGCAGTGCAACAGGAAGCCGAAAACCGCATACTCGCACACGTGCGCGATTTTGCGGATGTGCTCTTCAAACAGCAGCTTCAATGTGCGGTTTGCGCTTTCAGGACGAAGCGCGTCAACCTTCGCCAATTGTGTTGCAACCACACTGGCAACACGTTCGCTCAATGCGTGCGAATCCACCTTGGATTGGGCGGAAAACAGAAAGATGGCCGCCGCGGTTGCGACGCTCAATGCCAACAGTACGGTTTTTTTCATGGTTTCATGCCATCGGCCATGGTTGTGCCGCCATTTCCTTGTTGATCTGTTTGCTGCTGTGCTACGGTTTTTGGCCGACGGCTGCAACATATATCTCTTGCAGCAACCGTACATGCTCCGGCAAGGAGAAGCCTTCCGCAACGATGTTCATGCTGTGCCTGCCCAACTGGCAGGCGTGGGAGGGGTTTTGCAACAGCGTTACAATACTGGCGGCCATGCCGGCAACATCCGCCGGGTCAAACAGGTACCCGTTACAAGCCTGCCGCACAATCTGCGGAATGCCCCCGACCAACGTACTGACAACCGGCAGTCCATACCCCATCGCATCCAAAACGGACATTGGCATACATTCGTTGAGGGACGGCAGCAGAAAGACATCCGCCTCTCGTAACGCCGCATCTTTTGCCTCCCCTCGAATCCAACCCGGAAACAGGGCATGACGGCTCAGGCCCATTTCGTTGATACGCTGGGAAACCCCTTTGATATCGCCATCCCCAGCGATCACAAAACAAGCGTCCGGCACTTTGTCCACGGTCAAGCGGATGATCTCCGGCAAATGATAAGCGCCTTTCCACTGCCTGATCACCCCCAGAAACAGGACGGTGTGGTTGCTCTCGCGCTGGCTTCGATCCGCTAACGCCTCCGGATGCAGCGTGCTGTAGTTGTGCAGGACCGAGATCCTGTCGGCCGCCACGATCTCAGACAGCCGGTCTTTCCATTCCTGTGACAGGGCGATAAGCCTATCGCACAGGCGGTAGATATGCCGTATGAGCGCCTTCCTGCCTTCGCGCGCATTGGTGTAAAACGCTTCAAAAGCCGAATCATGGATATGGTTAATCACCGGTATGCGCGCAAAATGCGCCAGGTAAATGAAGGGGATGCTGCGTATAAAATCGGGCATAAAGGATGAATGGATGTGCACCAGATCCGGCCGCCGCACCAGCAGCACCCAGCCATAGCGGCAATACCCGCCAAGCGCTTTAACCAGTTTTTGCAGCTTTGTACCGTCCCGATAGGCTTCCACATACTCGATCGATACGTCCTGCTCCAGCGTGGAACCCCTGTAGCCATTCACCACCGCGGCAATACCGCCCTTGGTGGCCGGATGTTGCACAATCATGCATACACGCATCATGTAAACCTCTTCATTACGGATGTGTTTGGCAGGCCGCGGGACGTGCGTCGCGCGTCAGGCCCATAACGCAGCGCTATGCGGTGTATGGCGCATCGCTTCAGCGGCCGCGGATATAGGCGTTCCAAAACAGTTTGGGTACGGCATGCAAGTACCGGCCCGCCAGCCGCCCAGGGTCTTGAAACACCCGGTACAGCCATTCCAGATGCAACCGCTGCATCCATTGCGGTGCCCTGTCAATATTGCCTGCCAGATAATCAAACCCGGCGCCGACGCCCACCATCAAGCCGTTCACCTTGCCCTGATGGTTTGCCATCCACACTTCCTGTTTGGGCGCGCCCAGCCCCACCCAAACAAAGTCCGCGCGGGCTTCATTGATGCGCTGCATTACGGCGTTGTCTTCCGCTTGCGTCAGCATGCGGAAAGGCGGGCTGTACATACCGGCAACCTGTAGCCCGGGGTACTGCTCCTGTAGCCTTTGGTTGAGCTTCCCAAGCGTTTCTTCCGAGGAGCCGTAGAAGTAGTGCCGGTATCCCTTGGCGGCAGAGATACGCATGACCTCCGCCATCAGATCCGGCCCCGTAATGCGGCCCGCTTCCCGGTACCCCCGCTTCTGGCTCAATGAACTGAGGGAGCCGCCGTCGGCAACGGCGGCAATCCCCCCGTTTTGGCATTTTGCATAGTCAGGCCGTTCATAGGCCATCACGATGCTGTGCACGCACGTAACGCACACATAATCCCCCGAAAGCGCGCCGATGTTCTCCGTCACATAGCGGATAAACCATGCCATGTTGACGGCGGCGATATCCACCCCCAGAATGGTGCAGACCGGGATGGCCGTTTTATCGGTTTTCCGATGATAACCGGCGTTATATACCTTGCCATTGGGCGCGCACGCTGCGTTTGTCACTGGTGATTAAGCCTCCTTACCCTGCGCCGTTGCAACGCCGCCATACGGCGTGCCGCCGCAGTTCGGCATGATGGTTCACTGCATCACGGGTTGGGCATAGCGCTGGCGTGATACGGTTTCCGAGGAAAAATCCGTGTTTTTCTGCGCGGTGGCGATGGCGCGCCCAACATAGTCCACCGTTTGCAGCACCAGGACGGGGTCGTTCTGGTTTCGCATTTCGATGGATACATAGCGGTTATACCCCGCGTGTTTCAGGGTCTTCAGAAAGCGAAGGTGCGCCGGTCTGCTCTGGATGCCCGCCAAGCCGTCCTCGCTGATGTGGACATGGTTGGTCAGCGGGTAGTAATACGCCACCCCCGTCACGTCCTCACCGTTGATCAGCATGGTGCCAAAATCCAGGTTCATGCGGATTCCGTCCGAATCCACCATGCGGACATAATCGTACAGCTCCTGCGTATGGTTTAGAAAGTTGGTGCCGTAGGATGCCGGAACGCCTTCCAGCGCAATCACGGTTTCGTGGCTGGCCGCAAAATCGCCAATCGCTCTGAAAAACGAAACCGCGTCTTCCGCCCTGCGCCCGGGCGGAATCATGCGGTTTTTCGGGCTGCCAAACACAAGGTTTGGGCAGTGTATGGCTTGCGCAAACAGGATTGCCTCTTTGGTGTACGCGATCAGGGCGTCTACCTCGCATTTGGGGCCGAATATGCTTTCCGTTTTGCGGTACCAGATCGACTGCATGGAGCATATGGGCAGGCCCCACCGCTCCCGCCACTCGTCCGCAAGCCTGCGGGCGTTGTCCAGCTGGCGATAGGGCTGATCTGCGAACAGGCGGGTCGGCGCGATTTCCAGCGCGTTGCATCCGTGTTTTGGCAGTTCGCGCAGCATATATGCATCATCGTCGGTATCCCAGGCAATGTTAGAAACAGCCAGCTTCATACGAAATCCTCCTTTATGTGTACTGCAAAGCAACCGCAGGATGGCGGGCGGTTTTCCGCTCCCAGGCCAGCGGTTTCCGCCGCCCGTCCATTTGTTCGTCGGTTTTGCTGTTTTGCTTCGGGAAGCGCTGCCGAGCGTTTTTTGTTCCCTGTCGACCGATGAAACGTATCGCAAACCCGGCCGCGTTTGCGGTTTGCTACTGTATCACAACACGGCGGCGGGCTGCGGCCCGTCCGCGGTTGCAACAAAGTTGCGGATGTCCGCAAGGATAAACGGTTTATCCAGCATATAGGGCGTCGCGCTGCCCAACAACCCTGCGTACCTTGAACGGATATCGTAGTTTGCGGGTTCACTGGCAAGCACGTTATCAAATGTCTCGCCTGTCAAAGCGGCGTACATTTCACCCGCCGTGACCGGCTCGGTGGCGATGTTGATCAGCTGGATATCGTTGCGCAGGATGCTTTGCAGATCATGCCAAAGCCTGGTAAGCGGGTAAAACTGAAAACGACTGCGGCTGTCCGTGAACTGAAGGGCGGAAAAACCGATACGCTCAAAATAGGCTTTCAAAGATAGCCGCTCATCCTCCGTATGGTAAGCGCATCGGTAAAAGCCGTTGGGTAAAGGTTCATAGAAAGGCACAATATAGTCGTCCTCGGCGACCAGCGCCTGATACTTGCTCTGCGTGAGCATGAACGGTATTCTATTGATGAAATCATAAATGAGATTCTTCTTGATGCCAGCCCCGTACAGGCCGGGCAGCCGTACGATGGTTGCATTCGGATACGCGTCCCGCACCCATTGTTCCAGTCGGTATCGGTGCAGGCCATACGCGTGAAGCCCGTCCGTAGCGATCTGCGTTGCCTCGTCCACGCCCGCCGGATCACGGTACACATCGGCGGTGGATATCAACACAAGCTTATCGGGGTTGATTTTGCTGATATTCTCAAACCCCTCGCGGATACGCGCAAGGTCTGCGGCGGGGTCGTTGTTGGCAAGATACTTCTCCGCCGGTATACCTGCGTAAACAAGCAGCTCCGGCTTTGTGCCGTACGCCTGCGCAATATTGGCCGTATTGTATTTGCAGTCAAAATGCGCAAAACGGTCTATGTTTGAACCTACAAAACCCGTATGTCCGACAATCGCGTTCATCTGTAACGGCCATCCTCTCTGTTTTAACGCGGTAATGGGTACCATGCCTGGCACCTAAATCTCACCCTTGACAACTTCATTGCGTTTTGTGCTTTCAAACGCCGTATCCACAACCCGCATCACCCTGCGCATATCCCGGTGGCTCACATAAGGGGTTTCGCTCCCTTGAACGGAGGCCACAAGGTTGCGGTGGTATTCGTTTGCATCCGCAACCACATCGGGCACGATCAGGGTTTCCAGGTAATCTGCCCTGAGGGGCGCCATGGTTCTGCTGGGCCCCAAATTGTGCAAGCCGAAAACGCTGTCAAAGCCCTGCACATCTTCCCTGATGCGGGCCATGCCGCCGGCCGTCGTGTTAATCGCCTGAACCATCAGCGTTCCGCGGTCGCCGCACACAAACCATCGCGGCAGGTCTTGCAGGCAGAATGTGCCCACCTGCACCTTGACGCATACATCGTTATCAAACATCAGCTGCAAGTCGAAGCAATCGTCCACAGCCGGTGTCAGGATGCTTTGCAGGCGCGCATACACGCTGGTGATCCTGTTTTCCGCAAACAGGCAAAGCGCCTGATCGATGAGATGCACACCCCAGTCGTAGAGCATCCCGCCGCCCCAAAGCGGGTCTGCGCGCCACCCGAAGCAAACGCCCCGTTGGCCAAAGACGCGCGATTGTATGGACGTGATATGGCCAATATCCTTGGACGCGACCACCTTGCTGATCGCCAAAAAATCCGCGTCCCAGCGGCGGTTTTGGTGCACGGTGAAAACTTTTCTGTTACGGTTGGCTGCCGCAATAACGGCTTCCAACTCGTCCGCGTTCATGGTAACGGGCTTCTCGCACATCACATGCTTGCCTGCGTTCAGCGCGCGGATAGAAAGCTCGGCATGTTTGTGGTTTGGCGTACAGATGAAAACGAGCGAAATCCGCTCGTCCGCAAGCATCTGCTCCAAGGTATCAAATATGGTCAGCCCCATGCTTTTCGCGTCCGCAAGCTTCTGCGGGTCTGTATCGTAAGCGGAGATGATCTCCAGCCCATCAATACCCTTTGACTTCCCCAGATGATAATGGCCCATATACCCAAAACCAATGATACCCGCATAAATGCACATTCCTGCGCCCTCCCGTTTGCTGTTGGTATCGACGGCACGCTTCAGGCGTTCTCGCGGCGAAGCATGACGGTAACTGTTTTGCCTATCAGCAGGATATCGGTCAGGAAACCCTGCTCCTTCATATATTGAATATCAAGCGCCACATAATCATCAAATGCCAAGCTGTACTTGTTTGGCGTCACCTGCCAAAAACAGGTCAGCCCCGGTTTTGCCCGCAGCCGCAGCTTCTGGTAGGGCGTATACGCCTTTGCTTCCCATACCACGGGGGGCCTTGGCCCCACCAGCGACATTTCGCCCCTTAAAACGTTGAACAGCTGCGGCAGTTCATCAATGGAGCTTTTACGAAGCACGGCGCCAATGCCGGTCACCCGCGGATCATTGTCCATCTTGAAAACGGGGCCGGAAAACGTGTTGTGTTCCAGCAGGTCTTTCACACGCGCCTCCGCGTTTACGTACATGCTGCGGAATTTATAAAACCGGAAGGGACGTTCATGCTGGCCGACTCGTGTCTGTACAAAGACAGGGCTTCCGTGAGGGTCATCGATGTAAATAAGAATCGCGATAATGATGAAAACGGGGGCCAGTACAATCAACGCAAGCAGCGAGGCGACAACATCCAAGGTTCGTTTCGCAAAGCGGTAGAGGGGTCGCCGTGCGAGTTTGTCCAGCGCTTGTTGCACAGTGGCGCGGTTTGCTTCGAAATCGTACCTGTTATCATGGGCACTTCGACAGCCATCTGCTTTGACCGGCACTTGTGCATTGGTTTTATTAAGCGCTACCATCGGATACACTCTCCTGCCATGTTTGTTGTTTGCGTGCGTTTTACTGGCGATTGCCATCGCGGTGTATCTGGCCATCTATCAGGCGTTGTCCGTGATTGGCGCGGAGGTGCTGACGCCGTCTCTGGGGCATAGCGTCCATTGCGACTGCCGATATCACGCGATGCGAGCAGGCCGTAACCGGATGCTTCCTGAGACGCTGCTTTTCCCTGCCCGCACAGCGGAACCGAAAGGCCGCCCCGCCGCCCATGCGGGCGGCGGGGCCAGGCTGTTAAAGCCCATACAATCTGTTATCGGCGCTCGCCTCGCAGCCCTCCGGGCTGTCCGCCCGCATGGTGTACGTGTTTTTTGATAAGGCTTTGGGGCTCCGCGCCAATCCCCGCAAGGGGCATCGCCCTTTGACCCGAACCCGCTGCGGCGGCGCTTGTTCCTTTGTGTGAAATCCGTTTCCGCTTACGGCACGATGTTGCTGACTGACACGGTGCAGCTGATGGCCTTGGAAGCGCCCTTGAGCAACACATTGAGCTTGATGCTTTCGGTCTTGCTCTTGGTAAGCCAGGGGTTAACCGCGCCCTTGTAGCTTAGCAGGTAGGTGCCGTCCACGCTGCGGCGGATGCTGTAGTGCGCGGATGCGGCGGACACGGGCATACTGACGCTTGCGATCATGTCCGAAGTGTAGCCGTTGGCCAGCCTCAAATTGATGGGCGCGCTCATGTAGGGCGCGTTCTTGTACAGGGCAACCGTATCGGCGCTGATCTTGAACGCGCCTTGCGCGGGCTTGACGGTCATCAGCGCGGAGGTGAGCACCGCGTCCAGCGGGGCAAGGTTGCAGCGCACATAGAACCGGATGGGGTTGCCGCCGTTGTCAACAATCGCGTCCACATCCTGCCATGCGATCAGGAAGGACCCCTTGGCCGCGTTGTAGCTGCCTGCCACGATTTGCACCGGCAGCGCCGCCGTGTCGCTCACGCCCACCAGCGTGAAGTCGTCATCGGTAAGGGTGCTCAGCACGGGCTTGAGCGATACGGCGGTCGTGCCGCTCAGGGTTACGGTGGCGGTAATCGACTTATACACGTTCAGGCTGTCCAGGCTGCCGCTGATCTTGACGGTCTGCTTCACGGCGGTATCCACCACCGTGAGGGTCAGCACGGGCATCTTGGGCACGCTTAAGTGGCCCGCGTCGCGGTCTACCGTCTGGATTTTGTAGGTGCCCTTTTGCGCGGTGTCGCGGATGGCAAGGCGAATCACGCCCGCCTCCACCGTGTAGGAGGCCACGCTGTCCAGCACGAAGCCGACGCCCGCCAACGCGATATCCGCCGCCTCCACCACGCGCCCGTCGCTCATTTTGAACTTCACGCTCACCTGATCGGCGACGGTTTTATTCAGCTTGACGCTGGAGGGGCTAAGCGATGCGGTGTTGCTCTTGCGCACCACGGTCACGCTCAGCTTGCTGGCGGTTGCACACCCCGCAAACCGCAGGGTGTAGGCGGTGCTCTTGGTGGGGATGGCGGCCTCGGCCGCCTGCACATACAGCCTGTTGTCTGCCACCGAGAAGGTGAGCTGGCCGATGGTCACGCTGCCGTCCTCCACAGCGGCGATGCCATTGACGCTCTCCAGCACGGCTTCCTCCGTGGCGGGCAGTACCTTCAGCGGCACCGCCACGCGCGGGGCGACGGCCAACAGGTTAATGGTGGCGCTGGTGCTGGCGGGCTTGACCGACAGCGGCGCTTTGCAGGAGACGGTCAAAGCCAGCGCCCTCTGCATGGCGGAATCGGTGAAGGGCACCAGCACCTTGACGCTGTAGGCGTTGCCGGTCAGGGGCACGAGGTTTGTGAGGGTCAGCACATTGTCCGCAAAGCGAATGTCAAACACATCGGGCTTATCGGTGGTGATGTGCTCGGTATCCACATTTTGCGAGCTGAACGATATGCTCTTGCTGCTGCTCACCAGCCCCACGGTGGCGGTCTTGCCAATGTCGCGCAGGGCAGTGACCGTCGTGGTGCTCAGCTTGAGCGAGGGGGTCGTGCTGGTAAGGGAAACAGCCAGCTTGTAGTTGGTTACGGGCGCGTAGCCGTTGTTGAAGAAAACCGTAAACAGCGGGGTGCGTTTGTCCCCGGTCGTCAGCGGGCTCGCGGTTTCCGCGTACAGGTAGAAGATTTTGTCGCTGCCGCGCGCGATGATGAACTCCGGGTTGTCGCCCTGCGCCTCGATGGAGGCAACGTTGGCGGATACGGACAGCGGCACGCCGTAGTAGGTATACTTGCCCGGCACGCCGTAGGCGTCGTTGCGGTACACGTTGATCTTGGCCAGCTGTCTGACGGTAAAGCTGGCGGCCTTCTTGGTGATGTTGACCGTGATCACGCGCGAGGTGACAAACGCATCGGGGCCGCCGTCGAAGCTATAGGCAAACACCACCACGGCGCTGAGCTTGACGGCCTTGGCGACCGACGCGGCCACGTCCAGCACCACCGCGTCGTCTTCAAAGCTGGCGGTCAGCTCCGGAAGTACCGCGCCGGTCTTGGGGTTTTTCACCTGCACGCCGGTGATGGCGAAGCGCGTGCCGCCCAGGGACGCCAGATCCACGCCGTTTACGATGTAGCGTACGGGCACGGCCATGGCGCGGTCGGTATGGTTCAAATCTGTGGTGGCCGTCGCGGCCAGCAGGTTGATGGCGCTGATCTCGGTGGCGTCCGTGATGGCCGGTATCAGCAATATCGGCATTTCAACCGTTTTGGTTTCGGGCGCTTTGAGCCCCACGATGGTAAAGACGAGCGTGGCGGTCACGTGCTGGGTGGCATCCGGCGCGGTCACCTTCACGCTGGTCGCGGTTTGCTCGCTCAGGGTGAACGCGGGCGCGCCGTCCGCATTAGAGATATCCACGTCAATCGTAAGGCCGTTGGCCGTGGCAAAGGCCGTGAGCGCGTCGGCAAAGGCAAAGTCAATGGTTTCCGTGGTGCCCGCGTTGATGCGGTCCTCGCCCGTGATGGCCAGCGGCATGGTGATGCCCAGCGTGCGCAGCATGTCGCTGAAGGAAGCGTAGATGGTTTTGCCGTCGCCGCTTACGTAGCTGGTCGCGCCCAGCGTGAATTGGGCGGTGTTAAACGCATTGTTGGCCTTGGCTTTGGTGACCGTCAGCACGGTGGCGGCCTCCAGGTTGGAGAGCACGCTCAGCGCGGCGTTGTACGTGCCGCCGCTGATGCTTGCGCTCAGGTTCTTCGCGCCTGCGGTCACGTTGGCGATACGCAAAGCGCTGCCGTTGTCCGAGGTAAAAGTGCCGCCGTTGATCCGCAGCGAAACGGTGCCGCCTGCGGTGTAGGCAACGTTGCCGATCACATCGACGCTGTTGCCGCTGCCGCTGGGGCCCGTGCTGCTTGCGTAGTTGGGCGCGGCGTTGGTGCCGCGGGCGTTGAAGGTGCCCCCGTTGATCACCGTGCTGCCCGCCTTGAGCTCCACGCAGTTGCCATCCACGTTGAAGGTGCCGCCGTTGATGGTGAGCGTGTCAAAGTTGGGGCTGTATACGCCGCAGCCGGTCTTGTCGCCGGATACGACGTTCACGGTCACCTTATTGATGGTCACATCAATATCGCCGTAGGCCGTGCCGTTGCCGCAGATGGCCTGGCCGGGGCCCTCGATGTTGATGGTGCCACCGTTTATCGTGGCGCTGGTGCCTTTGAGCAGGAACACGCCGTACTTGCTGGCGTTGAATGTGCCGCCGCTGATGGTTACCGTGTTGCTCCGCTGCGTCGTTTTATCGCCCGCATAGACGCACGCGCCTTCCGCGTTCAGGGCCGTGAGCGTGCCGCCGCGGATGGCAAGCGTGCCGCCCAGGCACAGCGCCACGCCGCGCGCGTCAAGCGAGCTGAACGCGCCGCCGGTCACGGTGGCGGTGCCGTCGCCCAGCGCGGCCACGGCAAAGCCTGTTTCTGCGGTATACTGCCCGCTGACAACGGTGGCGGTGCCGCCCCGCGCGCACAAGATGGCGTCGCCGTCGGTCATCACCACGGTGCCGTTGGCAAACAGCACGCTGCCCGCCGTCACGGCAAACAGCGCGTCCAGCCCATCGGTGGCAGGCAACGCGGCGGTGATGGTCTTGCCGTTCAAATCGACGGTGAACGAGCCGCCCACGATACCCATTGCGTAGGGCGTTATGGTGTCAAAGTGCTTGTTGATCACAACCACGTCGCCCTTTTTGGCGGCGGCCAGCGCCTGGGTGAGCGTCTCATAATACACGCCTTTGATGTAGGCCTGCGCGTCTGCCGCGAGGGCGGCAAACTGGCTCAGCGCACCGGCCAGCCGGTCGCTGCCCGCAAAAAAACTGTCCGGCGCAAGGCTTTTGATGTATACGCTGGCTTCGATCTGCGCCCGCATGTCCGTTAGCGTGGTATCCACGGCCATGTTCTGGTAGGCGGGCAGCGTGTCGATGGCGGCGGCGTAGAGCGCGTAAAGCTGCATCACGGCCGCGTGCAGCACGCTCAGGTTGGCAACCGCCGCGGCGTCGGGCAGCGCCATACAGGCGAGGCCCGCCGCTTCAACGGCGTCAAAGTCCGCCCAGGCGACAGGCGCGGGCAGCGCGGCGATCCGGTCGAT
>Ga0351883_1152_pt1 | contig 21659 bp, 17 predicted proteins | sample BONcelFGM3001F14_FD_206772 | JGI IMG/M metagenome (GOLD analysis project Ga0351883, IMG submission 206772) | Enriched cells from coal bed in the Powder River Basin, Montana, United States - BONCAT cells FGM rep3 HSBNCT.FGM.300.1.F14 ...
TCCTAATAAAAAATTTAATAGAATCCTTAAAAAATTGTTATTATGTCAAATATCAAATTATTTATTGTCGAAGACGAGTTGATCCTCGCACATGATCTGAAAGCCAAACTTTCTGACCTTGGATATGAGATCATGGGGATGGACACTAAAGGGGAAAGTGCTGTTGAGACAATTGCTGCACTCAAGGAAAAGAATCAGGAACCGGATATCATAATCATGGATGTTAAACTGGCCGATTCAATGGATGGTATCGAAGCAGCAAGAATCTTAACTGAGAACTCAAACTGCGGAATCATTTTCCTGACATCACTTAATCGTAACGACGTTTTTGCCAAGTCATTCTCCCTGAAGCCATACGCATACCTCTTTAAACCTGTTGATATCGACCAGATCAGAGCAGCAATTGAAGTTGCAAATTACCAGCGCAACCTTGAAATAACCAACGAGAGAATTATCTCCGAGTTGAAAACAGAGATCCAGCACCGGAAAAGCGCAGAAAAAGAGAAGAACCAGCGTTGGCAGGAGAGAATCAGAGCTGAACAGAAGGTAAACCAGCTGATCAAACAGAAACATCAGGTGGAACTTGACCTCATCAATCGTGAACTGGCAACCTCTTCCATCTTTATCTCCCAAAAAAATAAGATTATTGGTCTTATCCGGAAAGATTTAAACCGACTTCTGAAAAAAGGAAAGGTTATTACTAAAAAAGAGGTCACAGAAGTCCTTGACACGATCGATGAGAACGTTAAATTTGATAATGACTGGTATCGGATCAAAGCACACTTTGAGAAGATCCATCCGGGGTTCTTTGACAGGCTCAGGGAAAAACACCCACAGCTTACCCCAACGGATCACAAACTGGCTGCCTTGCTTCGTATGAATCTTGCTACCAAAGAGATCTCGCATATCCTCAAGATCACGTCACCGAGTACCGAGATTTCAAGAATCAGGCTAAGGAAGAAACTGGAATTACCAAAAGGAACAAACCTGGTGCAGTTTATCTGCAACGTTTAATCTTCCATAAGCTCATCGGTGAGGGTGAGGTTGTGAAAAACCTGCTGAACATCATCATCCTCTTCGATGAGGTCAATAAGCTTAAGTACTTTCCTGGCACTTTCAACATCTAAGGTTTCGGTCGATTTAGGAATTCGCTGAAGGGATGCACTCTCGGGTTCGATGTTTAACTCTTCCAGCTTCTTCATCATATTCCCAAAATCTTCCATCATAGTAGTGATGGTGAATACCTCATCATCCCCCTCAATATCTTCAGCGCCGGCATCAATTACCTCCATTTCAAAATCCTCCGGATTGAGATCCCCTTTGGGAACAATGAAGATGCCCTTGCGTTCAAACAGGTAATTCAGCGTTCCGTTTTTCCCAAGTTCTCCACCGTGCTTACTGAAGTAGGAGCGGATATTACTTACAGTCCGCTGAGTGTTATCGGTCATACACTCTACATAGATTGCAATCCCATGCGCCCCCTTCCCTTCGTAGGTGGTCTCAATGAGTGCGGCGGCATCTTTATCCGCTCCCTTACTGATGGCACGCTGTATCGTCTCTTTTGGCATGGAAGCACCTTTTGCATTGGCTATTCCCAACCTTAGTCTCGGATTGCCGTCGGGATCACTCCCTCCTTCTCTCACTGCAATCGTTATCTCTTTAATAATCTTGGAAAAGATCTTGGAGCGTTTGGCATCGAGGGCTCCCTTTTTACGTTTAATTGTCGACCATTTATTGTGACCACTCATCGAATTGAAATTTTAGGATTCACTGCGTAAAATTAGTAAATTTTTTCCTCCGCTTATGAAAACGATTGGTAACTTTGGAAAGTTCAAAACCAAACACATCAGCATTTGCGAACCAGGTTATTTCCCGTTTTTCTGTTGCTTCTCCTGCTATCAGTATTGATGTTTCACTGTGCCAATCCTGTTACGCCCGAAGGAGGCGCCAAAGATATCTCCCCTCCCGTAGTGTTAGCATGTGAGCCGCCAAACAGTTCAACCCATTTTTCATCCCCCAACATTCAAATTACTTTCAATGAGTTCATCGCTTTGAAATCAGCCAGTTCCGAAATCCTCATCTCTCCGCCACTCTCCAAAAAACCCGACTACAAACAAAGAGGGAAGTCAATAATTGTCGATATAAATGATTCGCTGGCTGCCAATACTACCTATATAATCAACTTCGGGAAGTCGGTCACCGACATTACGGAGGGTAATATCCTCTCCAATTACAGATATGTATTTTCTACCGGCGACCATATCGACTCACTCTCAATATCGGGACAAGTTACAAATGCTTTTGATAATAAACCTGTTCCGGAAGTCTTTGCCCAACTCTATCTCAATAACAACGATACCATCCCTTTTGATTCTCTCCCTTACCTTGTCCCACCACTCTATATCACTGAAACCAATGACCAGGGAATCTTCACCGTTGAAAATCTCCGCGATGGCTCGTATAAACTCTTCATCCTTGATGATAAAAGCGGGGACTTTCTCTATAACATGCCTGCAGAACAAATTGCATTTTCTGATTCACTTGTAATCCCCTATTTTGTTCCACCATTGCTCCACGATAGTACAGGCCAGGACAGTGTTGCTCAACCACCAACTTCAGGTTCAGACTTATTGTTTCTGAAATTGTTCGAAGAGGTTGATTCGACACAAGAGATTATAAAATCGGAACTGGTGATGAACGACTTATTCAGGGTGATTTACAAATACCCTCCCCGCTCACCTGAGATCATCGCTCTCAACATCGATTCGTCACTCACCTGGTGTATGGAGGAATTCAGCAAGAAAATGGATACAGTACTCCTTTTTGTCACGGCAGACATCCCCGACACCCTCATTCTTGAAGTGAAGGACGGGGAGACCATTCTGGATACCATATCCATAACACCTACTAAACTTGCTGAGGATAAAAAATCGAAGAAAAATGATGATGAAGAAAGTAAGCCAGCACGTATACTTCTTACATGGGATCCAAAGGGCACTTTCAATTATTTGAAAAGTCAGCTGACAGGCCAACTTTCTTACCCCGTTTCGGAGTATGATCTATCTGGCTTCCTGTTAATCAGTGATGGAGATACCGTGGTTCCTTCCGTGGAATTCCTGGAACCGCTAATGCGACGATTCAAGGTAACAACTTCATGGATAGAGGGAACCACAAACAGGCTAATTGTTCCCGAGTCGTCATTTATCTCTTACAACGGATTAAGCAACGATACAGTTATCCATACGTTCAAAACAATAACCCTCAGGGACCTCGGATCTCTTGCCATCAATGTCAATATGGATGACAACCCCGGTGACTACATCATTCAGATATTGTCAGAAAAAGGAATTGTTGTTGAAGAGACATTTCTTAATGAATCAGGGCAAATAAAGTTTGCCTTTATCATACCTGCAAAGTATACGATAAAGGCAATTTTAGATTCCAACAGGAACCGCCGTTGGGATACAGGAGATTACCTGAGAAAAATTCAACCCGAAACGGTTTCCTTTTTCAAGAAGGTAATCGAGGTCAGGGGAAACTGGGATGTTGAAGAAGAGTGGAAGTTATAGGAGCTCCAGATTACATTTCCATGCAACGATCCAGTGAGTTGATGATCTCCGTCAGCTTGTCATGCTTCAACGAATAAAAGATCATTTTGCCTTCTCTCTTAGATTCCAGGACACCCTTATTCTTCAGAATATTAAGGTGATGAGAAGCTGATGCTTGTTCGATGTTAAGTTTTTCGTATATTTCAGTAACAGAGAGCCTTTTTGTTGCAGTAAGCAATTCAATAATAGCAATTCTCATCGGATGCGCCATTGCTCTGAGCATACTGGCACCCATCTCAAGTTTGTCAAGTTGTAACACGTTCTTTTTCATGGTTTAATGAATAACAATTAGAAAACTGAGGCAAAATTATGAAAAATATTTTATTAAAATAAATATATATATATATTTTACTAAAAAAGTGATGTAAACGCAAATTTTTCCCCGTCAAACAACCCTTTATCACTCAATTTAAGATAAGGAATAACCAATAATGCCATAAATGAGAGTGTCATGTATGGTGCCCGCAGAGGACTCCCCAATCGCTTGGTCCACTCATCCATCTGTTGATAAAGTTGTGCAATCCCATAGCCGTCCTGATCTGACATGATGCCGGCAAATGGCAAGGGAATGGACATTTCATGATCTCCATCAACAATTGAAATGCCCCCTTTAGAGGAAATGATCAGATTGATGGCGCGGGTAATCGATTCATCATCGGCTCCTACTGCCACAATGTTGTGGCTATCGTGTGCAACGCAGGAGGCAATAGCCCCCTGCTTTAACCCAAAACCAGAAACAAATCCAATGGCTGGTTGTGCATGATAATACCTGTTTTTGACTACCAGTTTCAGGATATCGCGGTCGGGATCTGCAGTAACAAACCCGTTGGCAATCTTAGGTGAAAGGCGCAGTGATTCAGTGATTAACTGACCGTCAAGCGCTTTGATGACACGAATATCGCCCTTCAAATCAGGCACCTGAATCGCTTCGCTTTCGATCGGATCCGCTGTGAAATTATTTGAGGGAAAGTCGGCCACGGAATTTATAAGAGTTTTTCCATTCTCAGCAACAATCAATCCATCTACATAAGTGGCCTGAACATGAAACCCAATCAGATCGTCAACTACAATCATATCAGCAGGATCTCCAATTTGCAGCAACCCTACCGGTAAGTTGTAATGTGTCACAGGATTATAGGTACAGCTGCGGATCACATTCATAAAATCAAACCCTTTTTTCAAAGCTCTGACAACAAGTTCATTGATATGACCCTCAGCCAAATCATTTGGATGTTTATCATCAGAGCAGAGCATTACCATTTCCGGATATTCGTCGATCAGGCTGCAAAGCGCTTCGAAATTTTTTGCTGCGCTGCCTTCTCTGATCAATATTTTCATCCCAAACTTGATTTTATCAAGAGCTTCAGGTTTAGTAAAGCATTCATGATCTGTAGTTATTCCTGCTTCAATATATCGTTTCGCATCCTCGCCCATTAATCCTGGGGCATGCCCGTCAATTGGCTTTCCAAGTCTCTTTGCCACCTCCAGCTTAGCCATTACTTCCATGTCTCCGTGAAGTACTCCCGGGAAGTTCATCATCTCCGACAGGTAGCGGATTTCGGGCATCGAAAGCAGGGCAGTGATCTCATCCACTCCGAGCGAAGCGCCTGCAGTTTCAAAAGCAGTTGCCGGGACGCATGAAGAAGCGCCGAAATTGAATTTGAAGGGGACCTTCCTTCCATTCTCAATCATAAACATCACCCCGGGTATTCCCAGAACATTGGCAATTTCATGCGGATCCGAAACTGTTGCAACAGTACCATGAACTACTGCCAGTCGTGCGAACTCAGAAGGAATGAGCATCGAACTCTCAACATGAATGTGGGCATCCACTAATCCTGGCAGGATATAATTGTTTGAGTCAACATATTCTTCGGAGATTTTAGTAATCCGTCCATCGGTGATCGATACTTTCCCCGGGAAAATCCTTTTACTTACAACATCAACGATCTGTCCTTCTAGTTCAAAATTTTGTTTTTCCATACTTCATTCCTTTCTGATTGATGGTTTCAGGTTTCGGGTTTTGAGTTTCGGATTACAAATTGACTGTTATCAGTTGTCGGTTGTCGGATTTCTCATCAACCGTTACCCCTAACCTCCTTAACTCCTGACTTCCTGACCTAATTTCCTATTTTCCTAATTTCTTATTTCTTCTCATTTCCCGCGTTCTTCGCCGCCAACTGGCCACATGCGGCATCAATATCTTTTCCCCGGCTCTGACGGATATTTACCACCATATTTTTTGATTCCAGGAAGTCGCGAAACTCTTTCATATGTCTCATATCGGATCGTTGAAAACGGATTCCCTGGACAGGATTAAACTCAATCAGGTTGACTTTAACAGGAAAGTTTTTACACAGTTCAGCCAGGGATCGTGCATCAGCCAAAGTATCGTTAAAATCCTTCAGCAAAAGATATTCAATTGTAAACCGCTTGCCTGTTTTCTCATGGTAATAGATTAACGATTCTGTGAGCTCTGAGATTGGATAGCGCTGGTTAAAGGGAATAATTCTGTTCCTCTTTATATCCGTAGCAGCATGGAGGGAAACAGCCAAATGAGGTTTAAACTTGTCATCAGCCAGTTGCCGTATTACTTTTGGAACACCAACGGTTGATAGCGTAATCCGTTGCGGCGAAATACCCAGTCCTTCTTCCCCAGTAATCAATTCAATCGCTCTGCTTACATTTGGATAGTTGAAAAGTGGTTCGCCCATACCCATCAGGACAATGTTGGAAAGGGGGATTCCATGTTGTTTATGTGATGCTTCGTTTAGAAGCCAAACCTGATCGAATATCTCGGGCACAGTAAGATTACGGGAAAAACCGAGGGTAGCTGTTGCACAAAATGTACAACCAAGCGCACAACCTGCCTGAGTTGAGATACATGCCGTTGTTCGCTCCTCGGCCGGAATCAGGACCCCTTCGATCATCGCACCGTCGTGAAGATTGAATCCTATCTTCAGTGTACCATCGCTACTTTTCTGTTGTCCGGCTTCGCGGATAACATCAAATGAAAAGACCTCCGAAAGCTGATTTCTGAGAGATTGCGGGAGGTTGCTCATCTCTTCAAAAGAATGACATCCTTTTTTCCAGAGCCATTCAAAAACCTGTTTTGCGCGAAATGATTTTTCGTCTATAGTAGAGAAAAAATTGTCAATTTCCAGTCTGGAAAGAGATCGGATATCGGTTTTTTTATTACCATTCATCTTTTTTCACTTCCACCGGTTTCATCTTCTCAACCAACGTTGTGGTGAGTCGCTGCATTGTAGTGTCAACCTGATAGAGGTAAGAACTCCATTGGGGGTTATACGCAGGATCTTCTTTGTTCAACCAATTTTCGATCGGGAAACGAGAAGCACCTTTCAGGTTAAAATCGGTTAAGGTATAGCGATACCTGTTGTCTTTAAATTCAAGGCGAATCGTGTAGACGATTACTCCAGCGTTTAACCGATTGCCTCCCTCATCATTATAATAGATTGGCATCCGGCCGGTTCCTTCAATTTTTCCGTTCACCCTGTCCTGTACATTAAAAATCGAAGTTGGGCTGAGATAGTAATAGTTGAACCATTCCATTGCCTTGTTATAGAGGTATCCAGGATCTCCATTCTCTTCCACGACATCCCGGTAAAGGATCTTTTTGGAATCCGGATCAATGGGTAAATTTGGGGTATCCAACGCCTCCTGAGCAAATATCTGATTGAATGACAGGAAGGAAAGAGCTATAAAACTGAAAAAAAGTGTTTTTTTCATATTCATGTATTTTATTACGCACAATTTATAAAATCTTAACGAGACAATCCGGTGAATATTCTCAAAAGTTTTTCACCGAATGAAAAAAAGAGGCTGATGGAATTTCCATCAGCCTCTTTACTAAGTTTGGCGATTCTTAATACATGCCGCCCATTCCTCCCATATCAGGGCTCATTGGAGGCATCCCAGGTTTTTCCTCTTTGATAGAGACAAGTACGCACTCTGTTGTCAACAGCATGCTGGCAATAGAGGCTGCATTCTCAAGAGCAACGCGAGCTACCTTTGTAGGATCAATCACACCTGATTTAAGGAGGTTCTCATACTGTTCGGTGCGGGCATTGAATCCGAAATCATTTTTGCCATCTTTAACCTTTTGTATGATTACTGAACCTTCCAGCCCTGCGTTGGCAACAATCTGACGAAGAGGCTCTTCCAGAGATCTCTTTATGATTGCGATACCGGTATTTTCGTCGGCATTGTCACCCTTAAGGTTCTCAATGGCTTTGATCGCACGGATATAAGCTACTCCTCCTCCAGGGATGATGCCTTCTTCAATTGCTGCACGTGTAGCGTGGAGAGCATCGTCAAAGCGGTCTTTCTTCTCTTTCATTTCAACCTCAGAAGCAGCACCAACATAGATAACAGCGACTCCACCTGCCAATTTTGCAAGACGTTCCTGAAGCTTCTCACGGTCATAGTCAGAAGTAGTTTTTTCGATCTGGGATTTGATCTGGTTGATCCGGCCCTGAATATCTTCCTTCTTGCCGTGTCCATTGATAATGGTTGTATTTTCCTTATCGATAGTCACTTTTTCAGCTTCGCCAAGGTACTGAAGAGTTGCGTCTTCCAGTTTGTATCCTTTTTCTTCGCTGATCACAGTACCACCAGTCAGGATCGCAATATCTTCCAGCATCTCTTTTCTTCTGTCACCAAACCCGGGAGCTTTGACAGCAGCAACTTTCAGTGTTCCGCGGATTTTGTTTACGACGAGAGTTGCCAATGCTTCACCTTCCATATCTTCGGAGATTATGATCAACGGGCGACCAGTCTGAACAGCTTTTTCCAGTATGGGAAGGAGGTCTTTCATCACGGAAATCTTCTTGTCGTAGATGAGGATGAAAGGATTGTCAAAGATAACTTCCATCTTCTCGGTATCGGTCACGAAATAGGGGGAAATGTACCCGCGGTCAAACTGCATCCCTTCAACTACTTTTACCGTAGTTTCGATGCCTTTTGCCTCTTCAATTGTAATCACACCCTCTTTCTTTACTTTGCCCATCGCTTCAGCAATCATCTTTCCAATGAAGCTGTCGTTGTTGGCAGAAACAGAAGCCACCTGTTCAATTTTCTCCATGCTGTCGCCAACTTCTTGGGTCATTGCCTTCAGAGAATTGATGACTTCAATAACGGCTTTGTCAATGCCACGCTTAAGATCCATTGGATTGGCGCCTGCGGTAACGTTCTTAAGTCCGGTTGTAAAAATTGCCTGGGCCAGGACAGTGGCGGTTGTAGTTCCGTCACCTGCGATATCGCTGGTTTTGGAAGCAACTTCTTTTACCATCTGCGCGCCCATGTTTTCGATAGGCTCTTTCAGGTCGATCTCTTTTGCAACAGTAACACCGTCTTTGGTCACTACAGGGGCACCGTACGATTTCTCAATAATAACATTGCGTCCTTTGGGGCCAAGGGTCACTTTTACAGCGTTGGAGAGGGCGTCAACACCCTTTTTCAGACCATCTCTCGCTTTTACGTCAAAAATAATATCTTTTGCCATTGTTATTCAATTATAGGTTTTTAATCAGGTTATTTCGAAATGTTTCTTATGGTTAAATGACAGCCACAACGTCAGATTCTCGCATGATCATATAATCTACACCACCGATAGTAATCTCAGTTCCGGCATATTTTCCATAAAGAACTTGATCACCGACTTTTACAGTCATTGGCTCATCCTTTTTCCCGGGACCAACAGCTACAATGGTTCCTTTCTGGGGTTTCTCTTTTGCTGTATCAGGGATGATAATCCCTCCGGCTGTTTTTTCTTCCGCCGCAGCTGGCTCAACCAGTACCCGGTCGGCCAACGGTTTGATCTTCACTTTTGTCATGTTTTATTAATTAGAGTTTAACATTAAGAAATTTCCTTGGTTCGTTTGTTCCGCACACGTCACATTTCGTGCCAAAGCAAAATATGGAAGGAATCAAAAAAAAATGTCAGAACTTTCTGACATTCTGACACTCCGACATTTTTTCCTGTAAAGACGAGGCCTGCCTCATCTCTACAGGAACACGATATCCTGACTGAATAGGTTTTATTCGTTCCTGTCAGGAGGAACCTGAAAATCATTTATAGGTGTGGCATTCTCATCAATCTGCTTTTGAATCTCGCTCTCCTGAATAGTTGCTGCTCCCTGATTTTTTGGGATATCCTATGATGTCAATGTATCTGGTTTAAGCAGGTACAATAGTGGAAGCATTGAAGTGATGTTGGGATACTGCTTCAAAATTGAGACTGAAAAATACAGGAAACGATACAAAAACACACGTTTTCTCTAATGAAATTTGTATATCTTTGCCGTTTTGTTTGGACTTTTGAGAGAAAATAAATACTAAAACCCAATACGCAGCGTTATTTTTCATCATTTAATCAGCCAAAAAATGAAAAGACTGCTCATCTATTTCGCTCTGCTTCTTTTTCTGGGAAGTTGCGGAAACTCAGGTAGCGGAGAACTCACAGGGGTGAAGAACCGGAAACGTTACTATCAGCCTGATCCGTTCGGCATGGTCTATATTCCCATGGGTAGCTATACCATGGGCATTGGCGACGAAGATGTCCTGTACACTCAGATCAACAATGCTAAGACTGTAACTGTCCAGTCCTTTTATATGGATCAGACGGAGATCACCAACAATGAATACCGGCAGTTTGTTTTCTGGGTCAAAGATTCGATTGCCCGACGCATTCTTGGGGAGGTTCAGCCGGATCTCTATCTGGTATCAGAAAATGAACAGACCGGTGAGGTTTACGATCCGCCATTTCTGAACTGGGAAACGAAACTGGAGTGGGACTCGGAAGAGCAGGACGTGAGGGATGCATTGGCTGACATGTATCTCCCTGAAGAAGAGAGATTCTTCAGAAGAAAAGAGATCGACACAAGGAAACTTTATTATGAGTATTACTTTGTTGACCTGAAAGCTGCTGCAGCAAAAGATTATTCACAGGGTGGTGATATCAAGGACGCTGGTCTGGCTAATCGTCCGCAAGGGTTAAAAGACCGCTCAGTATATGTTCGCAAAGAGGTCATCAATGTCTATCCCGACACACTTTGCTGGATTCATGATTATGTATATTCATTCAATGATCCGAGTACTGAAAAATATTTCTGGCATCCGGCATACGATAATTATCCTGTTGTTGGAGTTAACTGGAAGCAGGCTAAGGCATTCTGTGTTTGGAGAACGCAACTCAAGAATAGTTTTATTTATGGTAAAAAGGGCGAAACTGCTATAAGCGACTTCCGTCTTCCTTCGGAAGCTGAATGGGAGTGGGCTGCCAGAGGTGGATACGACGGAAACCCCTACCCCTGGGGCGGTCCATATACACGTAATGATAAGGGCTGTTTCCTGGCAAACTTTAAACCTCTTCGGGGTGACTACATTGACGATGGCGGAGCACAAACTGTTATCGTTGCTCATTACCCCGCCAACGATTTCGGGTTGTACGATATGGCTGGAAATGTGGCTGAATGGACAAATTCAGCATTCCACCCGTCATCCTACAATTTTGCATGGGACCTGAATCCCGATTATCAGTACAATGCAAAAGATGCCGATCCTCCTGCCCTCAAGAGAAAAGTGATCCGCGGTGGATCATGGAAGGATGTAGCTTATTACCTGAGAGTTTCTTCACGTGCATATGAATACCAGGATACCTCAAAATGTTACGTAGGATTCCGGTGTGTACAAAATTACCTGGGTCGTCAGAAGGATGACAATCCTGCACGTGCTTCCAAAGTTTATAAATAATAATAAGCAGGAAGCAACCTTAGAGCTTTGACATTGTATTAGTACACGTAAAACTATAGTTTAACCAACCTAAATAAATTCAGAAACACGATGGGTCTAGCACAATTAGTAAGAACAAGAGGTTACCGGAACTTCATGTCGAAACTTTACGGATGGGGAGCGTCCATAGTAATTGTCGGTGCCTTATTCAAGATCAACCATTATACAGGCGCCGACATCATGCTGATCATCGGTCTGGGAACGGAATCTCTCATCTTCTTCTTCTCGGCCTTTGAACCACCACATGTTGAACCCGATTGGAGTTTGGTCTATCCGCAATTAGGAGGTATTTATCACGGAGGTGTTGACGAAGACGGTAAGCCTAAAGGGACAGTCACCCAGGAATTGGATGACATGCTCGAGAAGGCAAAGATCGGTCCGGAGCTTGTTGAGAGCCTGGGCAAAGGTTTGCGAAGCTTGTCCGAAACAACTGCTCAACTTTCAAATGTTAGCAACGCCTCGATTGCCAACGACCAATATGTGACAAACCTTAAGCAAGCCACTGAGTCTGTTTCTGAGTTGTCTACTTCCTATAGTAAAACAGCCCGAACACTCAATGAAGCTTCATCTGTTTCGGAAGAGCAACTCCACAACATGCAGGCGGCTTCCAAGAGTGCTGCCAACCTTTCGGGTGTCTATGCGCGGGTTGTCGAGACCCTTAATGAGGAGGTAACCCTGAATCAGGGTCTGAACAGCAGCCTTACAAATTTAGCTGCAAGTTCAAACAGGTTTGTCGAAAAATACAATGAATCAGCGGAGATACTTTCCAAGACGACCTCTGCATTAAGCCACACGGCTACCCACGGAGAGAAGTACAATGAGCAGTTACAAAAGATCTCCAGCAACCTCTCGGCACTGAATGCAATGTATGAACTCAACCTCCAGAATTCTAACGAGCAGATGGAGAATACCAACCGGTTTAATACGGTACTCCGTCAATTGGTTCAGAATCTTGACGAATCAACGGTTAACTCTGGTCAATATAAGAATAACCTTGCTGCCTTGAATTCAGCAGTTGTTGAACAACTTGAGGTTACCACAAAACAGGTGGATGTCACCGGACAAATGCATGATTCCATCTCTCAGTTCCTAACTAACCTGAATGAGTCAGTAGAACGTACCGGCAAGTTCAAGGAGGAGGTCAATACCCTGGCTCAAAACGTTGCTGCCCTTAACAAAGTTTATGGCAACATGCTTTCTGCTATGAATGTTAATCAGAACAAATAGAAAAGGGTAACAAAGTCCGAGTGATTCACACAAAAAAGTAAAGATTAATGGCTGGATATAAGGAGACACCGAGGCAGAAAATGATCGGGATGCTGTATTTGGTACTTACAGCACTGCTGGCATTAAATGTTTCGAAAGAGATCTTAGAGGCATTTGTGGTCGTTAATGAAACGATGGAGACCACAAATAGGAATTTCTCCACGAAGCTGGATGCCTCGTTTGCTAAATTCAAAGGGCAATACCTGATGGCTCCGGAAAAGGTTGGCCCTTATTGGGAGAAAGCTCAGGAAGCTCAAATACTTTCAAATGACCTGATAAATTACATTGATTCGTTGAAGAATAGCGTAGTTGCTGAAACTGAAAAATTGGAAACCATTCAGGAAGCAGGAAATCTGAAGCTTGCAAATGTAGCCCGAAAAGATAACTACGATATACCTACCCAGTATTTTATTGGGCAGTCACAGGATGGTACAGACTGCAGGGCAGCAGATCTTCGTGAACGGATTGAGACCTACCGGGAGAATATGCTGAACCTAGTTGACCCGAAATACAGAGAGGTAATTCAGATAGGGTTGAATACTACAGGCCCTTATTACAATGCTCAGGGAAGAGAGCAGAACTGGCAGATGCACAATTTCTACCGAACGATCCTTGCTGCCACTGTCACGATTCTCAATGAGTTGAAAGCCGAAGTGTTAAATGCAGAATTTGATGTGGTGAACAACCTCATGGCGTCAATTTCTGCAGAGGACTGGAAATTTGACGAGATTCAGGCAAAAGTAATCCCCAGGTCCAGCTATGTATTCCTCGGTGAGGAGTATCAGGCCGAGATCCTAGTTGCAGCCTATGATACCAAGCAAAATCCGAATGTCTTCTATATGTTCGGCGCAGATACTTTAACCCCTGCCAATTTCAGGAATGCAACCCCAATCGAGGGTTCCGGAGGATTTGTGACGCTCAAGCTGCCTGCTACTTCGGAAGGACTGAAGCGTTTTGCTGGGATTATTAAAATTATCAGCCCACTTGGCGACACCATGTCATTCCATTTCAAGGATGAATACATTGTAGCCAAACCAGCATTAACGATCTCACCAATCAAAATGAATGTGTTTTATATTGGTGTTGAAAATCCTGTCTCTATCTCAGTCCCGGGTGGCCCCGAACGCGTGATGCCCTCGATCTCTGTAGGCAAGATCCGTCAGGATGCAGATAACTGGATCGTCTATGATCTTCCCAAAGGCGCGAAGGAGGCAATCCTCACTGTGAATGCTGTATTCTCAGGAAAGACGAAAGCTATGGGATCCAGCACATTCAGACTGAAGTCTGTGCCAGACCCCATTGCCACCATCGGAGGGAAAAGCGAAGGTATTGTTTCTAAAAGTATTATACTGGCAGGCCCGTATCTCGTGGCTGAAATGCCGGCCTGGTTTGATTTCGACCTTAGGTATACAGCTATCTCATATACTTTTGTTACAGATAATGCTGGGTATATCTCTGAAATTCCTGTACAGGGGAATCGCCTTACACCGGAAATTACCCGACTTATCCAGGATGCAAAGAAAAATAAACGAATCTGGTTTGAAGATATCGTCGTCAGAGGTCCCGATGGTGACCGGAATATCTCATCCATTGGTTTGAAGATCAATTAATTTCCTAAGATTAGGGAGGCCCTATGAAAAAAATGCTCATGATCGTTTTAATCACCACATGCGTTGTGGGATTAAAACTGACTTCCTTCGGACAGGTGCTTGAAGCGCCTCCAAGGGATGGTATCTTCGATAAATCGGCCATCGTGGAGTTGCAGCCAATTCCTTATGTCTACCTTCGGGAAGCCGATATCGTATGGACCAAACGGATCTGGAGAACTGTTGACATGCGTGAGAAGATCAATCTACCCTATTACTATCCCGAACAACCTCAGGCAGAATGGAAAAGCCTTGTTCAGGTAATGCTGGATGGTCTTCGTGAAGGGACAATAACAGCCTACTCCACCACAAATGACCAGTTTCTTTACCCCATCACATACAAAGAGATGATGGATAAACTTGAGCAACCCGAAAAGGTCAACATCAAGCGGCCTGATGGCAGTGACTTTGATACGGTTATCACAAAACCTTTTTATGCTTCTGATGTGAAAAAATTTATGATCAAAGAGGATTGGTTCTTTGATAAACAACGCTCTGTATTTGAAGTAAGAATTCTTGGCATTTGTCCTTTGATGGCCAGCTATGATGACCTCACCGGGGAATATCGTGGAGATATTCAGCTTTTTTGGGTTTACTTTCCCGAATGCCGTAATATCTTTGCCCACAACGAGATCTTTAATATGAAGAACGGATCAGCAGGCAGAATGAGTTTTGACGATTCCTTTACGAAACGCATTTTTTCAAGTTACATCACCAAGTTTGAGAATGTTTACGACCGTCAGATCAACCAGTATGCCACAGGCGTGGATGCTCTGCTTGAGTCTGAACGTGCCAAAACCCAGATCTTTGAATTTGAAGAAGGACTCTGGGAATATTAAACTATTCAGTCACGATGAAGTAGGGGCAACCTGACAGGTTGCCCCTACTTTTTTTATGGGCATGAATTGCCCCTTTTTTTTTACCTTCGTAATTGTGGTTCAGCCATTCTTATCAACACCGATTGAATACCTGAAAGGGGTGGGCCCTGTCAGGGGTGAGATGCTTCGTAAAGAGCTTCAGGTTAATACATTTGGTGAGTTACTTTCGTGTTTTCCCTTCAGATACATTTATCGAAGCAGATTTTATAAAATTGCCGAGATCCGTGAAGAATATCCCTTCATCCAGGTAAAAGGGGTGATCAGGTCTGTTCAAACAGTTGGGCCTCCCCGTGCCAAACGATTGGTTGCCATCATTGAAGATCAAACAGGAACAATGGATCTTGTATGGTTCAAAGGACACAGGTGGATTGCTGACAAATTGATTCCCGGCAAAGAATATGTAATTTTCGGTCGGCCTGCCAGATTCAATAGCCGCTGGAACATTGCTCATCCCGAATTAGAACTAGCTTCTGATCAACCGCCTCCCCTCAGCGAAATATTGAGACCACTTTATTACTCTTCTGAAAAATTGAAGGCAAAAGGGTTGGATAGCCGCGGAATTTCCAAACTGGTGAAAAACTTGTTGCTTCTTGATAAATTCCATGTGCCTGAGACAATCCCGGCCGAGATCCTTCAATCCCTGAAATTAATCCCGCGTCAGGAATCTTTTATTAGCATCCATTTCCCTGAAAGTCCCGAACAGCTAAAACGCGCGCAGGCCAGGCTAAAATTCGAGGAACTCTTTTTTATTCAGCTTCGGCTGTTGCAGCAAAAGTTTCTTCGCCTCAACAAGCAGCAAGGGCATCCGTTTCTCCATGTGGGTGAATATGTAAACAGGTTTTATAAAAATCAACTTGCTTTTGAACTCACAGGAGCGCAGAAACGTGTGATCAAAGAGATCAGGGCTGATCTCGGTTCCGGAAAACAGATGAACCGGTTGCTCCAGGGTGATGTTGGCAGCGGAAAAACCCTCGTAGCACTTATGACGATGCTCATCGCCCTGGATAATGGATATCAGGCATGTATCATGGCTCCTACAGAAATCCTTGCCAACCAGCATTTCCAAACGGTCACCGGAATGATTCAAGGAATGGGAGTCGAGGTGCGACTTCTTACCGGATCAACTAAAAGTGCCGACAGGAAAGAGATCATGCAAGGACTTCTTAATGGAGAGATTCATTTCATGATAGGAACACATGCTTTGCTTGAAGAATATGTGCAGTTCAAAAACCTGGGTCTTGTTGTTATCGACGAACAACATAGGTTTGGAGTTGCCCAGCGAGCGAAACTATGGGACAAGAATCTCGTCACACCACATGTTTTGGTCATGACAGCCACTCCTATCCCTCGCACACTTGCCATGACGCTATATGGCGACCTGGATGCCTCAGTCATCGATGAGATGCCTCCCGGACGGATGCCTGTTATAACCCGGCATGCATTTGAATCAAAACGGCTTGAGCTTTTTGGGTTCCTGAGGAAGAAGATCGGGGAGGGGCGGCAGGTCTATATGGTTTATCCGCTGATCAATGAATCGGAGTCGATGGACCTCAAAAACCTTATGGAGGGCTATGATGCCGTTGTAAGGGAGTTTCCTTTACCCGCTTTTGCCATCAGCATCGTTCACGGGCAGATGAAACCTGCTGATAAAGAGTTTGAGATGCAGCGTTTTATAAAGAAACAAACCCAAATCATGGTCGCAACCACGGTGATCGAGGTGGGTGTTGACATTCCCAATGCTTCGGTAATGGTGATTGAAAACGCCGAACGGTTTGGCCTCTCCCAACTGCACCAGCTTAGAGGAAGGGTTGGCCGGGGCTCTGATCAATCTTTCTGCATTCTGATGACCTCGGATAAGTTGACAAATGATGCCCGTAAACGGATCCAAACAATGGTTAACACTACCGATGGATTTGTGATTGCTGAAACCGATCTTCAGTTACGGGGTCCTGGTGATCTGGAAGGGACACAACAGAGCGGCATCCTGGACTTGAAAATTGCAGATATTGTAAAAGATGAAAAGATACTGAAGTACAGCCGGAATCTTGCCACTCAGATCATTGAGAAAGATCCCGGACTTGAACTTCCCGAGCATCAGCGCTTGAACCATCACCTCCGCATGATTCAGAAATACGAGCATAACTGGGGACTGATAAGCTAACTATACAGATTTTATCCCTAATTTTGCCCTCTTTAACAGAACAGATCAATGAAGATTTCATATCAATGGCTGAAACAGTACCTGACAGTTGATCTCACGCCCGAGGAAGTAGGGGATATGTTAACAGGTTGCGGACTTGAGGTAGAGAACATAGAATTATGGCAGAGCGTAAAGGGTGGCCTTCGGGGGGTGGTGATAGGCGAGGTGGTTGAATGTAAACCACACCCCAATTCCGACCATCTCAGCCTTACAAAGGTTTCCGTTGGCGGAACAGAGTTGCTCCCGATCGTTTGCGGTGCATCAAATATTGCTGCAGGGCAGAAAGTAGCGGTGGCAACCGTTGGAGCGAAGCTCTACCAGGGGGATAAAGAACTGGTGATACAGAAAGCAAAACTTCGGGGAGAGGTATCGGAGGGGATGATTTGTGCTGAGGATGAGCTAGGGGTTGGAGATTCGCACGACGGCATCCTGATACTCGATTCTTCTGCCATACCCGGAACTCCTGCAAGTGAATATTTTGAGGTAGCTGAAGATGTTATTTTTCACATAGGCCTGACACCGAACAGGAGTGATGCAGCCTCACACGTTGGAGTTGCCCGGGATATCATTGCTGTATATAATAATTTCGGGAGAGACATAGCTCCAACCGATGGAAGAGCGCTCCTCAACCTCCCCAACCTTGCATCCTTCATTCCGGATCATAATAAGCGCCGCATCGATGTAGTAGTGGAGGACGAGGAAGGAAGTCCAAGGTATTCGGGAGTTACGATTACCAACGTAAAGGTTGGTGAGTCGCCAGTCTGGCTGAAGAACAGGTTATTTTCAATAGGATTAAGACCGATCAATAATATCGTTGACGTCACGAACTTTGTGTTGATGGAATTTGGCCAACCGTTGCATGCCTTTGATGCTGATAAGATTGAAGGAGGAAAGGTGGTTGTTAAAAAATTTAAAAGTGAGACCCCTTTCACTACTCTGGATGAGGTATCCCGAACGCTGACGCCAGCCGATCTGATGATTTGCAGTGAAACGGAACCAATATGCATAGCAGGTGTATTTGGGGGGGTACACTCAGGTGTTACCAGGGAGACAACGAATGTTTTTTTAGAGAGTGCCTGTTTTAACCCGGTCTCAATCAGGAAAACTGCCAGGCATCATGGTCTCCAGACTGATGCATCTTTCCGTTTTGAACGGGGAACTGATATTGAGATGACACTTACTGCGCTTAAGCGTGCCGCATTACTGATCAGAGATATTGCAGGTGGTGAGATCTCATCGGAATTGGTGGATATCTATCCGCATCCAAGACCGAAGATGCAGGTGAAACTCAGATTCAGGAACCTGGATCGCCTCATTGGAAAAGAGATTCCCAAAGATGTTGTGAAGAGCATTTTAGCTGATCTGGGAATTGCGATCGAGCGTGAAAATGATTATGGACTTGATTTATACATACCAGAATTTAAAGTCGACGTTACGCGTGAAGCTGATGTGATCGAGGAGATATTGCGTATCTATGGCTACAACAATATTGAGATACCAATAGAGGTAAAGTCCTCGTTCTCGTTTCAATCGGGACCCGATAACGGAAAAATGCGCAATGTTGTTGGAGATCTTTTGAGCTCGAACGGATATTTTGAAATCATGAATAATTCCCTCACACGATCAGCTTATTACGAAGACAACGACCTTTACCCCGTTGATTCGTGTGTGAAGATCCTTAATCCCAGCAGCCGTGATCTTGTTGTAATGCGTCAGACACTTTTATATGGCGGACTCGAATCCATTTCTTATAATGTCAACAGAAAATCGCCGGATCTGCTTTTTTTTGAAATGGGAACAGTCTATTCTCTTGCCAAAAAGGAGAGTTTCGATCCCTTGCCAGGCTATCATGAAGAGCAGCGGCTTGCACTTTTTCTGACTGGCCGGAAAGTGTCTGAGAGTTGGGATACAAATGATTCGTCAACCGATAGTTTTTTCCTGAAAGGAATCCTTCACGGAATTTTTTCAAGGTTGTCCATTGATCCGGATGGATTGGATCTTCTGCCGCTTGAATCACCGCTGTTTTCACCTGGGTTCAGCTACATGAATCATGGTGAACTCCTCCTTTCAGCCGGACAGATCAAGAGATCGGTATTGAATTCGTTTGATATCCGACAGCCTGTTATCTACGCCGATATAAACTGGGATTTATTGGTCATACTGGCATCAGAAAAGAGTTTGAAATTCAGCGAATTGCCGAAGTTTCCGGTTGTAAGAAGAGACCTCGCACTACTCCTTAACCGGGAGGTTTCATTTGATCAGATCCGGCAAGTTGCCTATGAAACTGAGCAGAAACTTCTTCGTCAGGTCGGTTTGTTTGATGTCTATGAAGGTGATCGTATTGAGGCTGGGAAGAAGTCTTATGCATTAAGCTTCCTGCTTGGGGATCCTTCAAAAACACTTACAGATGCTGAGATCGATAAAGTGATGGATCGGTTTGTAAAAGCATTTACCGGAAAGTTGGGAGCCAGCATCCGGTAAATATTTCGTAATTTTGTCTATAATGATAAGCCAATTTGGCATGAGGGATGGATATTTTAGCGATTAAACAACGTTTTGGAATTATTGGTAACTCCCCGTTACTCGGCAGGGCTATTGATGTCGCCCGTCAGGTAGCCCCAACTGACATAACGGTCCTCATCTCAGGGGAGAGTGGGACGGGTAAGGAGTTTTTCCCGAAGATCATTCATCAGTTGAGTGCCCGCAAGCATGGTCCTTATATTGCGGTGAATTGCGGTGCAATCCCTGAAGGAACGATTGATTCAGAACTCTTTGGGCATGAAAAGGGCTCATTTACCGGAGCACATGAAGCGCGTAAAGGATATTTTGAGGTTGTCAATGGCGGAACCATATTCCTGGATGAGGTTGCCGAATTGCCGTTATCTACACAGGTGCGTTTGTTAAGGGTACTGGAAAGTGGTGAATTTATGCGTGTTGGATCCTCAAAAGAGTTGAAGACCAACGTTCGGGTAGTGGCTGCAACCAATATCAACATCCCGGATGCCATTGCCAGTGGAAAGTTCAGGCAGGACCTCTACTACAGACTCAATACAGTTCCGATTTTGGTGCCACCATTGAGGGACAGAAAAGATGATATCCATCTGTTGTTTCGCAAATTTGCAAGTGATGCCGCTGAGAAATACAGGATGCCTCCAATTCAGCTTGATGAAGAGGCTATGCATCTGCTGACACTGTATCGTTGGCCGGGGAATATCAGGCAGCTTAAAAACATCACTGAACAGATATCAATCATTGAGAAGAAACGGGAGATCACCGATGAAATCCTGAAGAAATATCTGCCCGACAGCCATGTGAATGAGCTCCCTATTCTTTATAAAGGCGAAGAATCGACTAAGATTTCTGAACGCGAGTTGCTCTACAAGGTGCTCTTTGATATGAAGAGGGACATGAATGATCTGAAACAGCTTGTGATGAACATGATTGAGAGTGAAAATGTAAAGGAGACCTACGGAGAAAATAAACACCTTCTGAACAGGCTTTACAAAGATTATCCGGAAGATAGCTCAGGAGACTTACCTATTATTGTAAGGCCGGTCGATTCCAGGTTTGATGAACCAGTTGAAGAATCGGAAGAGGTCAATGAATCACTATCACTGCAAAAACTTGAAGTAGAGTTCATCAAACGCGCACTGGTAAAATATGACGGCAAACGGAAGGAGGCTGCGCGTGAACTTGGCATCTCGGAACGTACCCTCTATCGTAAAATCAAGGAATACGACATCGAGGAATGAGACATCTTGGCGCAACCGGTTCACTCAGTATGTATGGCATTCTTGCTGTGGGAATATTTTCAGTAATTATGTTAACTGGTTCGTGCCGCATGAGTTACAGTTTTACAGGGGCATCAATCTCACCCGAAGTGAAGACAATCGCAATCGATCACTTCCCGAATAGAGCGATGCTGGTAGTCCCTACACTTAGCCGAGATTTTACCGAGGATCTTCAAAATTACTTCACATCTCAAACGAACCTGGTTCTTGTTGAACGGAATGGGGATCTAAACCTGGAAGGTTCTATTACCGGATATGCAGTCCAGCCTCAGGCGATCTCGGGGAATGAAGTAGCTCAACTTAACAGACTTACAATAACAGTCCATGTTAAGTTTACAAATAAATTTGACGAGAAGCAGAACTTCGAATCAAATTTTTCAAGATATGTGGATTATTCCAGTTCCCAGAACCTGGTTTCGGTTCAGGATGCCCTGATCAGGGAGATTAATGAGCAGCTT